>Ga0209420_1000376_pt1 | contig 24541 bp, 21 predicted proteins | sample BlaSpr_A8_OM1_O1_FD_187972 | JGI IMG/M metagenome (GOLD analysis project Ga0209420, IMG submission 187972) | Forest soil microbial communities from Thunder Bay, Ontario, Canada - Black Spruce, Ontario site 2_A8_OM1_O1 (SPAdes) (version 2) | ecosystem: Environmental > Terrestrial > Soil > Boreal...
CGGGTCAGCTACCACCACAAGATCGCAGTGGCCACCGAGCGCGCCCACGCCGACACCATTGACCGCTACCTCAACGAGTTGGCTCACCACTACTACATGGGCGCCGCCCTGGCGGACGCCGACAAGGCCATCGACTACTGCATCGCGGCCGGCGAGCAGGCACTGCGTCTGTTGGCCTTCGAGGACGCGGTGGACCACTTCGGACGCAGCCTCGAGGTGGCGGAGAAGTTCGGCGGGCGGGACCAGGCCGCCCGCTGCGACGCGCTCCTGGCCCTGGCCGAAGCGCAGAACCGGGCAGGCGTGGCCGTCGACGCCGACGCCAGCTTCGAAGAGGCGGCCGCACTGGCCCGCTCGCTCGGTGACGCCGAGCGGCTGGCCACGGCGGCGCTCCGGGCTGGTCCCCTGTCGTACATCGGCGTCGTCGGCGCCAACGCCGAGCAGATCGAGCTGCTCGAGGAGGCCCGGGCCGTCCTGCCCGAGGAGGACTCTCACCTCAGGGCGATGGTCACGGCGCGCCTCGGGTTGGTGCTCGTCTACGCCACCGGCGTTCCGGGGCCGGGCGTGCTCAAGCGCTCGCTGGCGCTCAACACGGATGCTCTCGCCATGGCCCGGCGACTGGGGGACCGTCCCGCCCTCGGCTACGCGCTGAACGCGCGCATGCACGCGTTGTGGGGCATCGACCCGGCTCCGGAGCGGCTGGCCACCGGCACGGAGCTGGGGGAGATCGCCCGGGAGGTGGGCGACGAGCTCCTCGCCCTTCACGGCCATCTCTGGCGAGTACGCGAGCTCTTGGCCCAGGGCGACGTCGACGCGGTGCACGAGGAGATCGACCGGTTCGACGGGCGCGACAGCGGGCCGACCCATCCGCTGACGGCGTCCTTCTCCTGCAACGTCGCGGCCATGATGGCCTTCGTCGAAGGCGACTTCGCCCGGGGCGAGGAGCTGGGGAAGCGGGCGGTCGAGGTCGCCGAGGGATTCAACGATCTGGCCGTGAACTTCTACGGCGCGCTGATGCTGTGGACGTGGTGGCAGAGGACCGAGCTGGCCGGGATGGAGGGCGGGTTCCGGGAGGTGAGCGCGCGGTCGCCGTCCGACTATCCGATGGTGCGGGCCGCCCTGTCGCTCATCTGTGCCGAAGCCGGGGACGTGGACAGGGCCATGGCGGAGCTGGCCGCGCTGGCAGCCATCGGATGGGAGGCGGTGGCCAACGACCAGTCCGAGGGCGTGGCTCTCGCCTTGGCCGCGGCGGCCTGCTGGAGCATCGGGGCGCCTGCGGCCGGGCACGTGGCGCGGATCTACGAGCAGATGCGCCCCTACGCCGGCACCGCCGTCGTGATCAGGCCGCCGGCCTCGGCCTGCGTCGGGCCGGCCGACCAGTATCTCGGGCTGCTCGCCACCGCCACGGGCGATCTGGCCTTGGCCGAGGTGCACTTCGAGGCGGCCCTGCGCCTGGCTCGTCGCATGCACTCGCCGCCTTTCGTGGCGGCGGCCGAGGTCCAGTTGGCCCGCACGCTGCGGCACCGCGGCCGCGCCGGCGAAGAGGAACGGGTGGCCCACTTGCTGCGCAGTGCCGAGGAGGCTGCCGTCCGCATGGGGTTGCACCGTCTGGCCAAACTGGCGGCCGATCCCGGCTGAGGACGGGCGGCCAGGCGGGGTTGGCCGGCCAGGATCATCACGATGCCGGGGATTGGCCTCCGTGCAGCGGATCGAAGTCCGGGTACCGCTCTGCGTAGGCCGCCAGTTTGTCGTCCGCCTCGCGGATGCGGCGGCTCATGCCGCTCAGCAGCGCGCTGCGAAAGCCGGGGATCTCCATCATCGTCTCCAACTCCCGGGGCCCGATGATGAGGACGTCGAGATCGGTGGTCGCCGTCACCGTGGCGGTCCGGGGTTGCGCCTCGATCGCCGCCAGTTCCCCGAAGTAGTTGCCGGTGGAGAGCACGTTGACCACCCGGCCGCTGCGGGTCACGGTGGCCGTGCCCTCCAGGATGACGAAGAGCTCCCGGCCCAGGCGTCCCTCCCGCAGGATCACCTCGCCCGCCTGCACCCGGAGGTGCTCGGCGATGCGGGCCACCTCCGTCAGTTGCTCGGCCGTGCAGGCAGCGAACCACGGTACGGCACGCAGGTGGGCCGTACCCTCCGTGCCGCCAGCGCCCTGGTCCTCGGCGTCCATCCCCCCACCACCTTCTGTCGCGTGGCGGTTGCCCGCCTCGCGGCGAGGCTACGTGAAGTGCCCGGTGTCAGGTGGCGGGTTCGGCCTGTCCGGACGAGGAAGGGCCGAACGTCACTTCGCCACTAGGAAGGAGAGATATGCGCCGGCTCTTCCAGCTCGTCCATGGCGGCAGCGAGCCGTGCGTCCACGGTGTGGAGCCGGTACGCCATGCTCTTGAGGAGCGCGTCGCGGAAGCCGGGGATGTCCGCCATGGCGGCGAACTCGCGCGGACCGATGATGAGGACGTCGAGATCGGAGAGTGCCGTCACGGTGGCGTTGCGCGGCCCAGGGTTCATGGCGGCGAGTTCCCCGAAGAAGTCGCCGGGGCCGAGGGTGTTGACTCGGCGGCCCTTCTGGGTGACCGCCACGGTGCCCGAGAGAATGAGGAAGAACTCGCGGCCGATCCGCCCCTCCCGGGCCAGCACTTCGCCCTGGCCGACCTGGACCCGTTCGGCCAGCCGCGCCACCTCCTCGAGCTGGGATCTGGTGCAGCCACGCAACTGATCGACCGATTTCAGCCGGTCGACGGTCGCCTGTCGTCCGAGGGTGGTTGCCACTGCGCTGTGACCTTCTCTGAACCCGCCCGCGGCCCGTCCGCGTTCGCCTCGGACCACTATGACCCGCGCCCCTTACAAGGCCGTTGCATGAGCGTTGCAAGGCGGCGGATCGTGCTGACGCTCGAGCTGGGGGACTCGGGTGGTTGGGTGCCGCCGCCGGCCGAGATCCGTAGCCCGAATATCCCAGGTCCTGGGGCTGTTTCCATGCCGGAGCCTTCGCCGTATAGCGGCCGCGGCATGCCATGATGTGGGCCACATGGAGTAAACACGACCTCGGGTCGTGCGAGAGGCTTGGGGGTCTCTCCACCTGGAGAGTCGTGAACGTCCACTTCGCCTGGGTAGCTCAGTCGGTAGAGCAGCGCACTCGTAATGCGCAGGTCGTCGGTTCGAGTCCGACCTCAGGCTCCAAGTTTCTCCTGGTCAGAGCGCTGACCTCTGTTGAGCAGCCAGACCTGTCCCAACAACTTCGACTCGGTCGCAGGCTGACATCGCAGGCTGACATCGCAGGGTGACATCGCAGGCTGACATCGCGGGCTGATGAGGTTGTCGCGCGCTGAGGCGCTCGCTGAGGCATCTCGTGCAGCCAAGAGGGAGCGCTGTGGAGTGGGTGTCAGGCGTTGCGGGGGCGTTTGGAGTTAAAGCCGAGGGTTGAATAAGCAGTGAGGCGCTTCCCGTGCATGCGAGCCAGGACGGGAATTTCGAAGTCGACGTAGTCGTGGACCTCGATGCTCGTCTTCTGCTCCGTAGGGCGAAGAACCCGGCCGACGTATTGCACGAGGCGGCCTTTGAAGGCCAGCGGGAAGGCAAGGAACAGGGCGTCGAGTGGCGGGCAATCGAAGCCTTCCCCGAGCAGGCTTCCCGTCGCAACCAGTAGCAACGACCGCCCTGCTCGATCGCCGATGAGTTCGCTCACCGTGGCTTCTCGCTGTTTCTTTGGCATGCCGCCGTAGAGGACGAATGGCTCGAGGCCCAGTTCCCTCAACCCGGCGGAGATGCTGTCGACGTGTTGAGTCCATTGGGTCAGGACAAGGCAGTGCCGTCCGTTTTCGGCGGCGGCTGCAATATCTGCGCAGATCTGTTCGGTCCGAGCGCCATCCTCGACGAGACCCCGGAAGATCTCCTGGATCCCGATGGTCTCCGGATTGGGCACGGAATGTGAGGTTCCGTGAACGAGCAAATCCAGCCGTGCGGTGGAGGAGGCAGCGACCCCCGCCCCGACGTTGTAACGAATTGGACCGCAGTACATCGAGATGAGGCCCTGTAGTCCGTCGCGTCTGTAGGGTGTGGCGGTTAGGCCGAGCCATCGTTTTACCGGTAGTTGGCGAACGCAGCGCTCGAAGGTGACTGCAGGCACGTGGTGACACTCGTCAACGACCACGAGTCCATAATTCCGTCCGAGCTCGGGCAGGTCCTCCCGGCGGGCGAGGGACTGGGCGGTCGCGATATCCACCAGCCCCTTTGCCTTGCGCCGCCCCCCGCCGAGTTGACCAACTTGCTTCGGATCGAGGCCGAGGTGATCGGAGAGGCGCTGTCGCCACTGCTCGACGAGCGGTTGCCTGTCGACGATAACGAGGGCGGGCACACGGTGATGAGCAATGGCGGCGCAAGCGATGACCGTCTTGCCCGACCCGGGCGGGGCGACGAGAACGCCGACATCGTGAGCACTCAGTCCCGCGAACGCTCGCCTCTGATCTTCGGTCAGTGTCGCCGTGAACGAGAACTCCACTGCTGGTGGGTCATTGCAGGCGTCCGTGACCACCAGCTCGCTCCCGGCCGCGGTGATGATTTGCTCGACCTGTTGCCGGATCCCCCTGGGGACCATCAACCGGTCAATAGTCTCGATGTACGAACGAATGAACCGCGGTGTGTTCCACGTAGAGAACCGCAGACGTTCCTTCTCGTAGTACACCGGATTGTGGAGCGAAGCCGCGTGCTTTATCGACGACAGAAGGGCCGGAGGTATGCCGATCCGTTCAATGCCGATCATCGCTCCGAGGCTGGCCAAGATCTGCTCGGGCGGCGGAGGCGGCTGTCGACGAGTTCTGGTAGAAGGCTCCCTCTGGTCCCGCCCCGATCGGGGGAATGCGAGCGTCGATGTCAGCAGTCGCCTTTGGCGACAGGGATTCGAGGGTCGAGAGGAAGGACCACTGGTCTTCATACGGTTCGAGCGTCGATGGATCGAGAAAGACGGTGGTGTGGCGCTTTCGGCACGCGCCTTCAAGCGGCAGCGCGATCAGGTTTCCAAACGAACCTTTGGGCATGAAGTCCTGAGCGGGAAGAGCCGGTCGTAACTAGCCAGGTCCAACTCAGCTCGCGCTGTCATGGCCTCGCGCAGCAGATATGCACCAAGCCTTCGAGCAGTCGCGGCGGGCACTGGCGTCGAGAAGAAAGCCCAAACGTGGGCTCCCTCTCCGGATCTCGAACGTTCAAGGGCGACCGGAACCCCCGTGGCCCGGGCAGCATCGAGGTAGGCGAGTGCGTCCAGTACCCAGCCCGCACCGTCAAAGTCGCATACGAGCACTCGGCAGGCGTCCCCCTTGAGCAGAGGGTAGAGCCCGACGTGACGTTCACCGGATAGGTGCGCAGCGATGACTTCGTCCGAGAGCGGTAGGTACTCCCGGTCCGGTCTCTTTGCGTTCGCCCACCCTCCCCGGACCGCTGGACTCCACCCCGATTTACCAGTTCGAGCGCTCTCCCATCGAATGGCATGGACGTCCTCTCGGCCTACGAAGAGAGACCTGTACAGCGCGACTTTCGCCTCATGCGAGGACCCGTTGTCGACGGCAACGGGAGAACGTTCGTCAGTATCCGCGTCTGGAAAGAGGGTCGGCTCCCATCGCGAGACCGGATCGTCCCGGGTCCCTACGCCGAGGAGATCCCGAAAGCGTGCGTTCTCCGCACGGAGTTCGGCTATCTCTTGGCGAAGGACCTCGACCTCATCCGTACTCGCCTGGCTGCGAGCCTGATCCACCTTGTAAGCGATGGTCAGCGCTGACCGACGGCGTCCGGGTTACCCCGTCGAGACCATGACGCGGGATCTCGCAGGCTGGCATCGATGTCCGCCCTCAGATCATCTGGGTAATCGAGAATCTCTGGAGCGACCAGGGCAGGCGTCAGCACGATGCGACCATCGGGCTCCTTGGTGGCCAAGTAGTGCTCCCGGTCTGCCAGCTTTCCCAGACTCACGCGCTGACGACTGTCGACCGTTACCAGTTTGTTCGCCGTGTCCATCAGTTCTCCAAGTTCGAGGGGTCGTCCGTTGATGCGAAGACCAATGCCAGATCCTCACCCACTTAGGGAAATACCACTTTACCCACTAATGGGTAATACCTACGGTAGCCGCTGACGTGCCAGAGCTGTTCCTCACGGGGCCGGCCCAAGAAGGCATAGAGAGACTCGAGGGGGACCCCGCGTTCGAGCGCCTACTCGGACGAGTCAACGAGGCCCTCGATCTCGTGGAGCGGCGTCCGGGGTCAGCCGAGGCCAGGCGATTGCGCTTTCGTGATCCTCCATCGTGGGGTATCGGAGTCAGCGCGGGCGACCACGACTTCATTGTGACGTGGATGAGTGCTGGCGACTTCGCGGCATGGGCAGATCCGGCCGAAGCCGCCGCGTTGTCGTCGGTAATCGGTGACGACGTCAGTTCATGGGCCATTGTGCTGTACGTGGGCCCCCGTCCGAGGTGAGTCCCTGAACCTTCTTGTCCCAACTCTGTCCCAACAATTGGGTCCCAGTCCGTCACGCTCAGTCCCAGTGGGTCCAACCCGAACCATCTGATGGCCTTATGACCAGGAAGGAGCGGGACAGGACGGGACCCACCGGGATGGGGTGGGATTCCATCGACCCACCTCGTAATGCGCAGGTCGTCGGTTCGAGTCCGACCTCAGGCTCCAGATCAGAGGCAGTTCCGTCACCGGATCGAGGTCCAGAACTGTCAAGCCCGTCGACTAGCGTACCGACCGGTACAGAACGCGCACGACCAAGCCCTGCCCGCGATGTTTGCGCACGCCCGACGTCTAGCCCGGGAGGTGTGGAGACAGCATGCGAGGAGAACACATGGCGCCCTGGGAAGCTCGCAAAAGATGAACCCCTCGGCACCAGCCGGGCCCGACGTCGACGTGATTGTCGTCGGTGCCGGCATCACCGGCATCTACCAGCTGTACCTTGCCCTCGAGTCCGGCTTCTCGGCGCATCTGCTCGAGGCAGGTCATGGCGTGGGGGGGACCTGGTATTGGAACCGCTACCCCGAGGCTCGGTTCGACTCAGAGAGCTACACCTACGCCTACATCTTCTCCAAGGAGCTCTTCGAGGAGTGGGGCTGGAGCGAGCACTTCTCGTCCCAGCCAGAGATCGAGAAGTACCTCAACTACGTGGTGGACAAGTTCGATTTGCGACCGTACCTGCGGCTCGGGTCGAAGGTGACCTCCGCCGTCTACGACGACTGCTCCGCCACGTGGGCCGTGCAGGCGAGCGATGGCTTCGAATGTCGTGGTCGGGTCCTCATCGCCGCCACCGGGAATCTCTCAGTGCCCTACTGGCCCGAAGTATCCGGACAACAGGACTTCCGCGGGGTGCAGGTCCATACCGGGCTGTGGCCTTCGGCCCCCGTCGATTTGGCGAACAAGCGGGTCGCCGTCGTGGGGACCGGGTCAAGCGGCGTCCAGCTCATCCCAGCCATTGCCGACCAGGTCGCGTCGCTCACCGTGTATCAGCGTTCGGCCAACTGGTGCACCCCGCTCAACAACCGGCCGATCACCCCGGAGGAGCAGGCTCAGCTGATGGTCGGGTTCGAGGACCTGAGGGAAACGTTGATCCGTTCGAGGAGCGGCTTCCTCCACCTTCCGCACAACCGCGCCACCTTCGAGGACTCGAAGGTGGCGCGCCGGGCCCACTACGAGAAGATGTGGAACAGTCCCGGTTTCGCCAAGTTCTCGAGCAACTACACGGACATGCTCATGAACGAGGCAGCGAACGCCGAATGGTGCGCGTTCATCGCCGACAAGATCCGAAGCATCGTCAGGGACCCCGAGACGGCCGAGAAGCTCATACCGAAGGGCCACGGTTACGGCGGGAAGCGACCACCGTACGTGACGGGCTACTACGAGACGTTCAACCGGTCGAACGTGCGGCTGATCGACCTGAAGGCCACGCCGATGGTCCGGCTGACCACAAACGGCATCGAGACAACGGAAGGGTTCGAAGAGTTCGACGTCATCGTGTGGGCGACCGGGTTCGACTTCGGGACCGGGGCCCTGAACCGTATGGGGATCACAGGGCGGGACAGCCTCAGGCTCGAGGAGTACTGGGCCGACGGTCCCCGCACCTACCTCGGTGTGATGTGCCATGGCTTCCCGAACTTCTTCTTCCCAGGGGGGCCTCACGGATCGGCGGGAAATAACCCTCGTTATTCGGGCGACCAGTCAGAGTTCATCAACGACCTTCTTGTGTACCAACGAACCCACGGCTACCAGAAGGTTGAGGTTCCCGACGCATTAGAGCAGGAGTGGACCGTCATGGTCGACACCGAGTCCGAGAAGTCGCCAATTGGCAAGCAGAGCTATTTCTTCGGGCTCAATATCCCCGGAAAACCTCGGCGCTTCCTCATCAACCCGGCTGGACGTCCCGACCTGCTCAAGCGCATGGCCCAGATCGTCGAGCGTGACTACGAGGGCTTCTTCATATGAACCGTACCCAGAAAGGGGGATCGTGGTGGAGTGCTCGACTGACGCCCAAACGACATCACGCTCGGGCAACGGCCGCCGAGGTCACGTAGGGGCGATGCTTCTGGAGGCAATTGCCTCGAGTTCGCGCACGCCGTCTAGCGTTCGCATCGTTCGGTTCAGAGGGGAGCACTCCCTGAGGGGCTGAAGTGCTCTGACTGCACGAATGGGAGGGAAATGAGCGAAACGACGACAAGGCCGCATCATGAACTCGGAAAGGAGTTGAGCAATTGGGGCCGGTGGGGGGAGGACGACGAGATTGGGACGCTGAATTTCGTGACGCCTGCGAAGCGAATCGCTGCAGCGCAGCTCGTAAAGACCGGAAAGACCTTCGACCTCGGTATGGCCTTCGACAAGGACGGTCCATTCCCCCCTGGTGGGTTCCGGATCAACCCCGTGCACGTGATGACCTTCATGCCCTCCGACACCGCCCATGCGCCCGATGGCATGATCACGGCCGACGACATGGTCATCATGGGCCTTCAGGCGGCCACTCAGTGGGACAGCTTGGCCCATGTCGGTTATGACGGGCTCTTCTACAACAACGTTCCCGCGGCGGCCGTCAACCATATGGCCGGTGCGACCCGGAACTCGTTCGCGAAGTGCGTCGAGCACCTGATCTCACGGGGTGTCCTCCTCGACATCGCTCGGCTCAAGGGGGTCGACCGTCTCGAGGATCGCTACGAGATCACGGCAGACGATCTCTCGGCAGCCGAGGAGCGTCAAGGAGTCCGTGTGGAATCTGGTGACATCCTGCTCGTGCGCACGGGCTGGTACCAGTGGTTCTCAGAGGGCGATCGGGAACGGTTCATGGGTGACGAACCTGGTCCCCTGCTCGACTGCTGCCGGTGGCTCCACGAGCGGGAGGTCGCCGCCCTAGCTCTCGACAATTGGGCCTGTGAGGTGTGGCCGAGCCCGATCCCGGGCGCCAATATCCCCTTCCACCAGGTCGCGATCCGGGACATGGGGCTGACCCTCGGAGAGATGTTCGACCTCGAGCAGCTCGCTGCCGACTGCGAGGAAGACGGGGTCTGGGAGTTCCTCTTCTGTGCCCCCGGGCTCAAGGTGACCGGCGGTGTGGGCTCGCCGATCACACCGATCGCCTTGAAGTAGATACGATCCGAACTACCCGCGGCGGTGGGTCATGTAGTGAGCCGACCAGTCCCCAAGATTGTCCGGGACGTAGTAGTCCGTTTCGTCGTTGATGACGCTCCAGTTCGCGGCTACGTCCTCCATCGTCGGGTGTTCGTCGGGTGCGACAAAACCCTCGGTCACACCAATAAAGACGCGGGCGAACCGCCCCGCCCCGCCCAGGTAGATGCGACCACTCACCTGGCAGGCCTCGTGGGCCAGGTAGGAAGCCATCGGAGCCACCAGGTCGGGCTCCATGAGTACCGGCGCCGGCCGATTGAGGGCGTCCAGGCCGTCCGAGGGGTGAGCCCCCATCCTCGTCCAGGCGTTCGGGGCGATCAGGTTCACCTTGATCCCGTGCGGAGCGCCGGCCACGGAGAGGCTGTGTGCCATGCCGATCAGTGCAGCCTTCGCTGTGGCGTAGCCGAGGTTGTCGGCGAGCCCGAAGATGCCGGCCGAGGTGGTGAGTACCACGCGTCCGTAGCCCTGGTCGACCATCCGCGTCCAAGCGCCGCGGGTCGTGTTGAACGAGCCCCGAACGTGAACCGCGAGGTGGCTGTCGAGGTTCTCGAGATCGGCCTCGGGAAGACCTCCCCACCGGATGTTGCCAGCGTTATTCACGACGATATCGATTCGCCCGAAGGCGTCGACTGCGGCAGCGATCAGCGACCGACCGCCCTCTTCGGTCGCGACGTCGTTCGTGTCGGCGACTACCGTCCCGCCCGCGAGCTCGATCTCGGTCGCCACATCCCTTGCCGGTCCCGGATCGGAGCCCTCTCCTTCCTTCGTCCCCCCGAGGTCGTTGACGACCACGCTGGCCCCCCGCTCGGCAAGCAGCCGGGCGTAGGCCCGTCCAATGCCCCGTCCCGCCCCCGTTATCACCGCCACCCTGCCGTCGAATCGGAGTTCGTTCTCCGTCATCCCTTCCTCCGTGGATCGCCGGGCTTGAGCGTCGTCGTGAAACCCCAGGGCACCCCGAGACTGGTAGTCGGATCCGTGACGATGGTGTCGTCAGAGCTGGTCTGGATGCGCACACCGCAAGCCTCGAGGTGGTGCAGAGCCTGATCGAGATCCGCCACCTTCCAGGTGATGGCGTGGTAGGTGTCGTTCGGCGCGTCCTTAAGCCAGTCGTCATGCGCCACCGTCCCGTCCGAGGCGACGGCGTACTCGATGACGGAGTCGGCCAGGCTAACGTAGAGCCCGGATGTCCCACGGGCCTTGTCGCGCCCGTCATGGACGACGGCTCCGCCGAGGACGTCGACGACGAGCCGCAGCGCCCGGGCGGGGCGCTCGGTGAGCACGGTGTGGTGCGAGCAACACACGATTCCGAGGGGGTCGTCATCCGACACCGGGGGAAGTGACCATTCCGGCGCCGTGCGAGGATCGGGCGCGAAAGGGATCGTCGGGAAGAACTCGTAGCGGAGTCCGACGTCCTCGGGGAGGGAGAAGTAGAGTGGCATGGGCGAACCAGCCGCCGACGGGGGGTTATCCCCCTCGGCCGGCTCGTCGAGCTGACTCACCACCCGGATTCCCTTCTCCCGAAGCGCTCGGTAGAGCTCGGCCATCCCGTCGACGTACCAGCCGAACCCCTTCAGGTGTGGCTGTTCGATCGATGGATACCGCTGAACGCCGAGGAGCACGTAGCGCGTCGGGTCGATCGAGTCGAAGAGGACGTCGGCGATCGGAGTGAAGGTCGAGTAGTCGCTTGGGTAGCCCGGACGCGGTGGCGTCCCCCGTCGCAAAGTGGCCAGCCCCGTGCTCGGCCGCCCGAAGACCCGCTCGAACCAACGCTCTGCCCCGTCCAGATCGAGGACGTGATGGCTCGGGTGGTACATCATCACGACACGGAAGTCGGGCGTGTCCTCGCCAGCCGTCACGTCGGCCATCTCAGTTCCTTTCGTTTGCGCCCCCGGCGACCAGCGTGCCGCGTCGCGTCACGACATCGGGCCGCCAGCCTCAGACGGCGGCAGGCGCCCGTTCGAATCCGAGAATCTGACCCAGCGTGCCGCCCAGGATGGCCCTCCGCTCATCGTCGGGGACGCCGGCGAATTGCTCGGCGATCAGCTGCTTGCTGTGGCGGAACGTTCCCTCGGCGTGCGGGTAGTCGTTCCCCCAGATGATCGTGGTCAGCCCCGTGATGTGCCGGGCCGCCACGGCCACCGGGTCATCCTGGAACGAGACGTGGAACTGTCGTCGGACGTAGTCGCTCGGCTTCAGCGGGTACGGCCAACGGTCGTTCAGCCGGAAGAGCCGGGCCATAGCTGGCTGCTCGTTGGCCGGACGCCTGTCGTCCCAATGCCCGAGCCACCAGTCGGCGTCTTGGCCGGTGCCTGTGACCCAGGCCTTGTCCATGCCGCCCACCAGCGATACCAGCCAGTGGGCGTTGAACTCGATCAAGCCGAAGTGCAGATCGGGGAATCGTTCGGGAACCCCTCCGCCGATGAGTTGGCACATCAGCTCGGTTGCCACGTAGGGGTGGCCCATGAACGCCTGGGTGATCATCCGTTCGGCCGCCAGGTGCCCGTCCATAGGCTGGTTGGCCCTCATGGCCATGTCGGTGACCGCCTTCATGGTCGACGATTCGGGATCGTCGATCTTGACCCCCCCGGTGGAAGTATGGAAGAAGACCGGTGTCCCGTTCGCCTGCGCCGCGGCCCAGACCGGATCGAACTCCACTGAGTAGTACGGCTTGGGCGGGATCGCCGGAAGAAGGATGGCGCCGAGTCCGGCATGTGCGATCCGTTCGATTTCCGCAACTGCGTCGTCGACGTCGGTGATGGGTACGGGGCAGGTGGGTCGAAGCTTCGCCTGGTACGACAAGAACCGTTCGATGAGGTAGTCGTTGTAGACCCGGGCGTGAGCCATCGAGAGCTCGTGATCGTCGGAGTAGAGCCCGAAGAGCGAAAGGTTCGGGTGCATCAAGGATGCGTCGATCCCGTCGTATTCCATGTCCTTCAAGATTCCGTCGGGATCCCCTTCTGGGGGTGGCCCGTCGGATTGGCGGTAGCGCGAGATCGTCCATCCCTCGAAGCCCGGGGTGTGCAGCCGACGGAAATAGCGGGCACCGCCCTCGACCATCGGCTCGATCTCGAAGTCCTCCTCCCAGACGGCTCGATCCCTCAGGCGCTTGGGTAACCGCGTGAGGAAGAGATCGGTGGGCTCAAGGATGTGCCCGTCTGCCGATACGACGAAGTCGCCGAATTCATCCGTCATGACCCCGTCCTTTCGAGTGCACGATGTGCGCCCTCCAACCCAATGCTCACGTTCCCCACACGCTGGTCCGATCGGTCCAAAAAATCAACCCCCCCCCCCCCCGTTCGAGCAGATCTCTCTTCGGGAGAGCTGGCCCAGGTCACCTCCCGGCTCGGTCAGCAGAGGGGCGCCGCGTCCTGAGATATCTTGACCGATCGGTACAAACTCCCGGAGGGCCGCCCCGGGCTGGCTGCCGGATGTCTCGAGGAGGGCTGCGTCAGGATGACCGTGACCGAGCCTGGCCGGTCGGCCGCACGAGCCGAGGTCGCCGAGCGATGGCGTCTTGGAGACGCATTTGTGCCGAAAGGCCGCTTCACCGATCCCGAGTTCGCCCGCCTGGAACTCGAGCGACTGTTCCCCAAGACCTGGCTCAATGCCTGTCGATTCGACGAGGTGGAGCGCGTCGGCGACTACGTTTCCTTTGAGATCGGCGACCAGTCGATCATCGTGGTCCGCACCGAGAAGGGGCTGCGGGCGTACTACAACGCGTGCAGGCACCGAGGGACGAGGTTGGTGCAAGGGCGCGGGAGGGTCGGAGAGTTCCGCTGCCCGTTTCACTCCTGGCGCTGGAACCTCGACGGTTCGATCAAGTACATCGCTGACGAGGGCAACTTCGATCAGCGTCCCGCCAACGAGCTCTGCCTCCCCGAGGTGAAGGTCGACACCTGGGGCGGCTGGATCTTCGTCAACTTCGATCCGAACTGCGAGCCCCTGCTCGACTATCTCGACCCGATACCCGCACGCCTGGAGGGCTACCGCCTCGAGGAGATGCGCGTCGCGTGGTACAAGTCGGTCGTCGTCCGAGCCAACTGGAAGACGGCCCTCGACGCGTTCGTCGAGAGCTGGCACACACCGGGTTCCCATCCCCAACTCCTTCGGCCAGACAAGCATACGGGCCCGCCGACGATCGCCGAGTGTGAGAAATACGGCAAGACCTTCAACGAGCTCTTCCGTTACCACTCCCGCCACGCCGACGTGTTCCGCTATGGCGGCGATGGTGACACCACCCGGCTCCGCCCCGAGTACGGGATGGACCCCAACGTCGTCTACGACAACGTCGTTTACAACCTGCGCGAGCTGCGCACGCTCTACCTGCAGTCCGACCTCGTGGCGGCCGCCGAGCTTCGTACCTTGCCAGAGGCTTATGGTCCCGATGGCAACGCCATCTACCAACAGCTGCGCAAGAAGCATGCTCGGGCCGCTGGCGTGAACTACCCCGAGCTGACCGAGGAACAGTTGAAGGGAGGCATGTACGACTGGCACGTCTTCCCCAACACCGTGCTGCTCGTCGACTTCGGCACTGCCATCGCCTACCGCACCCGCCCCTCCGTCAAGGACCCGGACATCTGCATTTTCGACATCCAAGGACTCTGGCTGCCCCCATCAGAGGGGATCGAGACGGCCCGGCCCGAATTCTACGAAGACTGGCGGGTGGCCGACCTCGGTCAGATCCTCGAGCAGGACTTCGCCAACATGTCCGAGGTCCAGATGGGCCTCCATTCCAATGGTTTCGACGGCTATCACCTCAACCGAGCCCAGGAGATGACGATCTGGAATTACCACCGCGCCATCGACGAGTTCCTTTTCGGTTGACGTCAGCTGTCGAGGGCACGACCACGGCCGTCAAGGCAAGTGCTCGTATGGCTAGGTTCTGTCCCAACTCTGTCCCAACAATTGAGTCCCAGCGCGTCCCGCTCAGTCCCACTGCGTCCCAAGGAGCCGGCCCGGGCACCTGCTGACCAGGACGGAGCGAGACAGTCCAGCCCGTCGCGCTCAGTCCCGCTACGTCCCAGGGAGCCGGCCCGGGCACCTGCTGACCAGGACGGAGCGAGACAGTCCGGGACCCAGTGGGACGGAGTGGGATTCCGTCGACCCACCTCGTAATGCGCAAGTCGTCGGTTCGAGTCCGACCTCAGGCTCCAAAATCAGCCCAACTCAGAGGCCTGTGCGTTTGAGAAACGGCTTCCGGCCGGTCAATCCGTCCCAACACCTGGCCCAACAACGCTTCGAGGTCGTAGTTTCGTGATACGATATTCGGGTCCTGGAGATCTACGACTCTGCTCGAAAACACGGAGTTAGCGATGACGACATTGAGCGTGCGATCGTGAACGCGCTTGTTTCGGCGGCGGATGACGAGGCCGGGTGCTCTACCTGGGCCCAGACCATGCGGGCAACCTCCTAGAGGTGGTTTCGGTCGAGCGCGAGGTAGGCGACGAGATTGTGATCCACGCAATGGCGATGCGCCACATGTACGAAGGTCTGCTCCTGGAAATAGATGAATCGGATGGCTGAAAAGAAGTCGAGGTCTTACGGGCGCTCCAAGACGGGGCAAGAGCTGACCGACGACGTCCTCGATCGACTGACTCGGGAGGCCGAAGCCGGACTCGACCTGTCCAAGATGCGCCGTCGACCCGGACGGCCAGCTATGGGTTCGGGACCCGCGGATGCGCTGCCAGTTCGCCTCGATCCGGAACTCCGCCGTGCTGTCGATGAGCGGGCGGCGGCGGAGCACACGACTTCATCCGAGATCGTGCGGGAGGCGCTGCGCCGCTATCTGAAGACGGGCTGATCGCCGCCTTCGAGAGGGAGGTCCAATAGCAGGTGGTTGAGAATTCGGGGACCAAGGAACTCGTCGTTGTGGATGCGCTTCGGGAGTGGTCGTGTGCGGAATGCACGGGCACTGGTGCCTTCTTGATCATGGGGGACACGGGTCCCCTCTGTCTGTCGTGCGCCGAACTCGACCATCTCGTCTTCCTGTCCAGGGGTGACGCCGCTCTCACCCGCAGGGCAAGAAACACCAGCACATTGTCCGCTGTCGTCGTTCGTTTCAGTCGCTCTCGGCGTCGATATGAACGTCAGGGCGTCCTGGTCGAAGTGCACGCATTGGAATGTGCCGAGGAGGAATGCCTCGCCGACGAGGAGGTCCGGTTACGTCGACGTGAGCGCGACCAAGAGCGGCGGGCTGAGCAGGACGTGGACTTCAAGGCCGCTTTCGCCTCCGCGATCCTGCGGCAGTTCCCCGGGTGCCCGAACGACCGAGCGCAAGAGGTGGCTGCGCACGCAGCTCAGCGCGGGAGCGGACGGGTCGGTCGCAGCGCTGCCGGCAGGGCGCTCGATCCAGAGGCTGTTCGCCTTGCCATGGTCGCTTCGGTCCGCCACGTCGACACCGGCTACGACAGTTTGCTCATGTCCGGCGTGGACCGCGTTCAGGCCAGGGCCATGGTCGAGAGTGCGGTAGAGCAGGTACTCGACGCCTGGTCGTCCTGACACCCTGTCCCAACACTGTCCCAACAATTGGGTCTCGCTCAGTCCCAGCCTGTCCCAGGAAGGCGGCTCAGGTATCTCGCGCCCAGGACCGAGAGGGACAGAACGGGACCCTGCGGGCCGTAGTGGGATTCCGTTGACCCACCTGGTAATGCGCAGGTCGTCGGTTCGAGTCCGACCTCAGGCTCCAAAACCGCAGGTCACGTGCTCATTCTCTCCGGTGGCGTGTCATGCTGGTCATGTGGGGCGGCCTTCGGGGACAATCACCTTTCTCTTCACTGACATCGAGGGGTCGACCCAGCTCTGGGAACAGGCATCCGACGCGATGCGCGGCGCGCTCGAGCGCCACGACGCCATCGTCTCAGCAGCGATAACCACGCACGAAGGCTCGGTCTTCTCCACTGGCGGAGACGGGTTTCGCCGCCGTCTTTCGGCGCGCCGATCAGGCTCTGGCGGCAGCTATCGACGCCCAGCTCGGTTTGGTTGACGAGCCCTGGCCTGCAGGAGCGCCGATCAGGGCTCGTATGGGCCTCCACACTGGCGAGGCATCCGAGCGGGACGGCGACTACTTCGGGCCCGCACTGAACCGCACGGCACGCCTAATGGCGATCGCTCATGGCAACCAGGTGGTGTGTTCGGCCGTCACCCGTTTGATCGTCTCGGATCATCTTCCCGCAGATTGGGAGTTTCGGGACCTAGGGGAGCACCGCTTACGCGACCTGGCCGAACCGGTACATGTATTCCAGCTCGTGCGCCCTGGGCTCCCGAGTGACTTTCCGCCCCTACGTTCGCTCGACCGCCTTCCCGGGAATCTCCCAGCCCAAACGACCGCGTTCATCGGGCGGGAGAAGGAGCTCGCCGAGGTGATCGAGACGTTCGCCGCTACGCGCCTCGTGACGCTGTGCGGCGTCGGTGGCGTTGGCAAGACCCGATTGGCCCTGCAGGCGGCGGCGGAGTCCGTCCCCGGCTACCCGCACGGCGCCTGGCTCGTCGAGTTGGCCGGTGTCGGTAGCCCAGATGACGTCGACGAGGCCGTGGCAGGCGCGCTGGGCATCCAATCCCCGCCCGGTGTACCCACCCTCACGTCGGTACTCCAGTTCCTGCGCGACAAGTCGCTGTTGCTCGTCCTGGACAATTGCGAGCACGTGCTCGCACCGGTGTCCGGCTTCGTGGACGCCGCGCTGCAGGCGGCACTGGGGCTCCGCGTACTGGCCACGAGTCGGGAGGGTCTCGTCGTCCCGGGCGAGAGGGTGCTGATGGTGCCTCCGCTGCGGGTTCCCGGCACCGGTACGTCGACAGAGGAGATCTTGGAGTCGGAGTCGGTGCGTCTCTTCGTCGATCGCGCTCGGGAGTCCAATTCGGCGTTCACAAGTGAGAATGAGGACGCACCGGCCCTGATGGAACTGTGCCGACGACTCGACGGCATCCCGCTGGCCATTGAGCTGGCGGCAGCGCGGGTCGGCAGCATGACGCCCGTCGAGATCACCGGCCGTTTGGCCCAGAGGTTCAAGTTGCTGACCCGCGGAAGGCGAACCGTGGCGACCCGGCAACAGACGCTAAGAAACACGATCGACTGGTCCTATGACCTCTTGCATGACTCTGAACGACGCGTACTCCGCCGACTGTCCGTCTTCGCAGGTGGTTTCGGGCTCGAGGCGGCCGAGTCGGTGGTCGCCGGCGACGATATCGACCCTCTTGACGTCGTGGATCTGCTCGCCCGTGTGGTCGAAAAGTCGCTCGTCGTCGCCGAACGTCAGTCGGGTGTAACGCGCTACCGGCTTCTCGAGACGGTGCGCGATTACGCGTGGGAACGGCTGGAGGAAGCGGGCGAGACCGATCAAGCTGCCCAGCGCCACGCGCGCCACTTCGTCGCCGCGGCCGAGGCGGCCGGTGACGGGCTGGAAGGACCAGACGAGCGGATGTGGCGGGCGCGCATCGAAGCGGACATGGAGAACTTCCGCGTCGCATTGCGTTGGTCGATTGCCAACGGTGACGTGGACTCGGCCTTGGGAGAGATCTATGCCCTCTCCAACGTCTACGCCTTGAACGCATCGCCCTTCGGCCTGTTGGTGCTGGAGGCGGCCGAACTGCCGCAGGCGGTCGGTCATCCTCTTCGCGCGGCTGCCCTCGCCTGTGCCGCGATGACGTTGGCAATACAGAGTGACGTCGAGGCGGCTTCCGTGTACGTGCGCGAGACGGAGGCTGAGCTGGCTTCGCTCGGCGGCTCACCGGACAGTGCCAAGTTTCGTTGCCGGGTCCGCGGGTGCCTGACCACGCCGGTGGCGTACAGCGGCGATGCCGACCACCTCCGCGCCCTCGCCCGGGCCGAGCTCGAGGACGGCCGACAGATCGGTGACAAGCACGAGGTGCTGCGCGCACTCATCCTTTTGTCTTCGGTCCTTGGGGAGGATGAGCAAGCAGAAGCGGTGCGCTCGGGCGAGGAGGCGCTCTTGCTCGCCGAGGAGCTTCGCGTCCCGTCCTATGAGGCATGGGCGCCGATGATGCTGGCCCCGCGGCTCGCTTCCACGGACCCGGCAAGAGCGGAAACGCTTCTGGAGCACGCGCGGGAGGCGGCCGGCCTCGTGGAGAACCAGTGGGCGATACGCATGGCGGAACAGTCGCTCGCCCAGGTGCAGGCAATCCAAGGGAACTACCGGGCAGCCGGCAAGACGATGCTTTCGGTCGCTGACTTCTCGCTCTCCGTCGGAGACGACGGGGCCACACAGAGCGTCGTCACCATTTTGGCGACTCTCCTGGCCGTCCTGCACGATGACGAGGCCGCCTTGCTCGTCGATGGGTGGGCCGAGGCGCACGGCTACGACGCGCAACTTGGCGCGCAGAACGTCACCATGATCCCCTTCGGCAGCCCGTCCTACCTGGCGCTGAAGAATCGGCAGACGACGGAATCTCTCGACGAGGTCACACGGCAAGCACATGCGATGGACTCAACGAAGGTCGTCGCGTTCGCGGCCGAGCGGCTCGTGGACGACCTGCCGGATAAGTCCAGAGGGGCGCAGTCGTAGGAGCTGTCGCCTGGTCACGTGCCAGAGGTGTCAAACCTTCTTGTCCCAACTCCAGTCGCAACAATTGGTCCCTGATCGGCTGGGGTCGGTCGCATAGGCGAACAGCTCTCCGGCTGGGCATTGGATCGCGTCGCTGACCGTAATCGGGGGCATCTATCGACTCGCGGCAACGAGGTCCGAGTAGCGCGCCAGGTAGAGGGGCCAACCGCCACCACTATCGACACCGTCGCGGAGAGATTCCCACCCTGGCCCGTGGCGTTCGAGATGGCGGTGCTCGAGTTCGAGGCGTGTCCGTTCCGGGGTCTCGGCGACAAATCGGACCTCGACCTCGCTCGAATTGCTCTGGTTTGATTCGAGTTGCCACTCCGGACTGATGTCCCAACTGAACACGACCCGGTCGGGGGGTTCGTAGGCGAGGACTCGGGCCCATCTGCACTCGGTCCCATCGGCGGCACGGTCGTAGATGTGGCCGCCGACCTTCGGCTCGAATCGCGTTTCGGTGATGTCGGCGCCAAGCAGGTTGTGCTCTGGAGGCTTGAAGTCACCGAAGCGATCGACAAAAGCGGCAAAGGCATCTCCGATGGATGCGTCCACCACGATCTGACGGCGGACAACGGCGTCAGCGGGCACGGGCTTTCCTCTCTTTCTGTGATTGTTCGACCAGGTCCTCGTATCCGCTCAGCGCTCGCTCCCAAAAGGTGTCCAGCTGATCGCGCAGAGCAAGAATTCCGGCCTCATTGAGGTGATAGATCCGCCGGGTCCCAGCTGCCTGCTCGGCGACGAGTCCCGCATCCTTCAGCACCTTGAGGTGCTGGGAGACGGCCGAACGGCTGACCGGCAGGCGGCTGGCGAGATCCCCGACCGCCCTCGGACTCTTGCTCAGCTGCAGAACGATCGCTCGACGAGTCCGGTCCCCAAGCGCGTCCCACACCACTTCGTCTTGGTCAGTAGCCACTAACCGTTAGTTCAACCTAACGGATAGCGGCTGTCAAGCCCCCGGACGGAGAGGGACGGCATGGGACCCGGCGGGAGAGCGTGGAATTCCGTCGATCGACCTCGTAATGCGGCTGTCGTCCGTTCGAGTCCGACCTCAGGCTCCAGGACCTGCGTCAGACGGCCGAATTGGACCTGCTCAGAAGCACCGCCCGCTATGCCATCCCGACGATGGGCTCGTTGAGGGGCTTGCCGCCCTGGGACCCGTAGAAGCCGGCATCGCCGTAGTTGAAGATGCCGCCGTCCGAGGCCACCTCCCAGTAGCCCTGCCCGTCGGATGTGGTCGCTATGCCGACGATCGGTTTGTTGAGGGGCTTGCCCCCCTGGGACCCGAAGAATCCTGTGTCGCCGTAGTTGAAGATGCCGCCGTCCGACGCCACCTCCCAGTAGCCGTGCCCGTCGGCGCTGGTGGCAATGCCGACCACCGGCTTGTTGAGGGGCTTTCCGCCTGCCGAGCCGTAGAAGGCGGCGTCGCCGTAGTTGAAGATGCCGCCGTCCGAGGCCACCAGCCAATAGCCGAGCCCGTCCGGCGTGGCCGCCATGCCGACGATGGGCGCGTTCAGATGGAGGGAGCCGGCCGAGCCGTAGAAGCCGGCGTCGCCGTAGTTGAAGATGCCGCCGTCGCTGGCCACCAGCCAGTAGCCCCCGCCGTCGGGCGTGGCCGCCATGCCGACGATGGGCTTGTTGAGGTGGATCGATCCGGTCGAGCCGAAGAAGCTGGCGTCGCCGTAGTTGAAGATGCCGCCGTCCGAGGCCACCTCCCAGTAGCCCTGCCCGTTAGGCGCAGCGGCCATGCCGACCACCGGCTTGTTGAGGGGCTTGCCGCCCTGCGACCCCAAGAAGGGTGCGTCGAACCCGAAGATGCCGCCGTCGGAGGCCACCTCCCAGTAGCCCCAGGTTTGCACCGTGTTCGACGTGCCTTGAGGGCCGGTGCCGAAGCCTTGCGGGCCGGTGCCGAAGACATCGGTGGCGGCGACTTTGAAGCTATAGGTGTCACCGATGGTCGCGGACAGGCTGAAGGTCGGGGCCGACGAATTGGTGTCGATCGGGGCCTGCGTGACCCCGTTGACGATGGGCGTAACGACGTAGCTGGTTGCGTACATCGGCGTCGGGGGCGCCTGCCAGGTGACGGTCACTACCGCGCCGCCGGACGTCGTGGCCCTCACAGCGGTGGGTGCCGGCAAGGTGTCGGCCAGGGCGAGGCCTGAGGCACCATCGAGGCCCGTCGACGCGCCGGTAAGGACGTACGCGGGAACCGGCGAGCCCGAGGTTGCGAGTTGCGACGCGGAAAAGCCGTCCAACAGGTCGGAACCAGTAGTGACCCATAGCGTTCCGTCGTGGTCGAACTGCATGCCATAGGCGCATTCGAGGTCGCCCGAGCTGATCGTCACGTTCGGCGTCGGCGAACCGCCCGCCGCCAGCTGGGCCTGCGTGTACTCGGCCACCACGGGTGTGCTGGAGCAGTTGCCAGTCCACAGGTTGCCCTCGGCATCGAAAGTAAGCCCCGAGACGTTGTCCACGCCCGAGCCGGTGATCGCCACAGTGGGCGTCGGCGTGCTGGTTCCGCAGCCGCAGTTGAGTTGTGCCGGCGTGAACTCGGACAGCTGCGAACTGCCGTAGTTGGCCGCCCACAAGTTGCCGGCACCGTCGAACGCGATTTCCACCACGTCCTCGAGCGAGCCGTTGTCGTTGAGGAGGGTGGCGGCCGGGGTCGGCGAGCCCGAGGTGGCCAACTGGGAGGGCGTGTACTCCACCAAGGTCGAGTCGTTGTCGTTCGCCACCCACAAATCGCCGCTGCTATCGAACGCCAAGCCGGCCGGTCCGCTCAAGACGCCAGGTCCACTGCCGTCACTGCTGATCGTGACGTTGGGGGTGGGAGTCCCGGTGGCAGCCAGTTGGGCGGCGGTGAATTCGACCACGGTGCTTGCTGCGTTGTTGGCCACCCACAGGTCACCGTTCGCGTCGAAGACCTGGCCGTCTGGTCCGTCGATAGAGCTGGAACTGGAACCAATCGTAGCGTTCGGTGCGACATTCCCGTTCGAGGACAGCGGGTAGCTGGTGACGGTGTTCGTCGCCGCGCCGTTCCCCACGTAGATCCCGAGGGGAGCTGGAGCCGCGGTGGCGCTGGGCACGGCGACCCCTAGGACGGCCAGGGTAGTGCCGGCGACGAGGCACAGGGCCAGCACCCCTTGCACTCCACCACGAGTCCGGCGTTCGGTTCCGTTAAGTCGCGTCATGATGTCTCCGTGGTTCATCCCCAGCGCCCGCCCAACGGTACGGACGCCCCAATTTGGGCACAGCCTGACACATGCGGGGCGGGCCGTTTTAGAGGATTTGGTCCCGGTTCGTTTCGCCACGGTCGGTCTCAGTGAGGCCTTTCGTCGCAGGCCGTATCCGTCCAACCTCGGATCGGTACTTCAGCCGCCCACGGCAGGAGTCCGGATCGACCGGAGAAAGGCCGGAGCGACGATCGAGGACGCCGCCGGCTCGATCCCGGTCGCTTTGTCGAATTGAGCCCTTGCCTCGACTCCTCACCGGCGCTCGTCGTCCAGCGGGGCGGTCACCCCCGGTCAACCAACGCCGTGTCTGAACACGATGCTCATCCGGGGGCCCGACGCCTTCACCTTCGGGACGCTGTGCTCGAAGCGGCGCTGCGTCTGGCCACCGGTGACGAGAAGGTCGCCACGACCGAGCCGGAAGGCGCGGGACCTTCCACCTCCCAGCGGGCGCAGCCGGAACGTGCGTGACTCACCGAGCGAAACGAGCGCCACTACGGGATCCACGATCTCGGGGGGTATGCGGTCGCGGTGCCAGGCGACGCTGTCGGCGCCATCGCGGTAGAGATTGATTCCCACCGAGTCGAACCGGACTTCGTAGAGCGCGGACAACGACGCACGAGCATCCTCGAGCCACTGGCACCCAACCGCAGCCTGCTCGTCGATCCTCTGCCAGGAGGTGAGCCGTGGTTCGTCGACCTGCCGGTCGTACATCCAGCGACGCCTCTGGCTCCAGGCGACGTCGCGTAGCAGGTCCTCGAACGCCCGGTCCGAGCCCGACATCCAGCGCGGGCAGTGGTCCACCCAGGAGTCCCCGTCGAGCTGAGTTCGCTCGAGGCCACCGAACGACACGTCGACGACGGTGGTCTGGTCTGCCCAGAGCGACGGCTGCCAGGCGACGGCTGGTGCGGTCGGGGTACTGCCCACACTGACAGTTGTACCGGGAGCGCTCGTTCAACCGATCGAGGGCCTCGCCAACAGGTGCTCTCGAAGACCGGAACGGGTGCACGGCATGCAGAATGGCGCGAAACCACGACGACCGTGGAACCGTCCCCGATGTTGTCCCAACAATCGGGTCCCGTCCCGAGTTGAATCCCGGTGCGTCTCGTAGTGCCAGTGAGCCCAACCCGAGGCGTGGGCCCGATCGCGGGTGGAGCGGGTGGCCGGGATGACCATGATCTTGGAGGAGGCCCAGCCGTGCTCACGCGGGAGGCGGCGGCGCTGCAGCGCCAAGGAAAGGCCCCGGCAGACCGAGATCGCCTCAGTAGACCCGCTAGCCACACCCCTATTGGACGAAAGGGGTGTAGTCACCTACTGAAGCGTCCGATAACTTCCGCAGACGGATGCGTGCCTGTCATGCGCACGAGGGGGCCACAATGCGGCGCAACACGAGCTGGGCGATCGCGGGGGCGGCCGCCGTCCTCTTCTTCCTGGCGACGCTGCCTGCGGCAGCGAATGCGGCGACACCCCATGCCGTGGTGGTGGCGCCCGCGTCGTCGCCCGCCTTCGTCCCTGACGCCGCATGCGGCACCGGGACCCCCGCTTACAACTACGAGGGGAGCGGCGACGCGGCGGACCCCCAAGTCGTCTACTCGGGGGGCACCTACTACGCGTTCACGACCGGCAACGCCCTCGGCAACAACATCGCGGCCCTCGTTTCCTCCTCACCGGACTCGGGGTTCGGTCCCTACACGGGGAGGTGTTACGGCTCGACCGCCTTGCCCGATCCCTCGTCGTGGGAGCAACCCAACACCCAGACGTCGCCCGGCGTCTTCCAGTACGACGGGCACTGGGTGATGTTCTACGACGCGGCCCAGGCCGGCCACAGTAGCGATACCGGGTACGACTGCCTCGCCGTAGCGACGGCGGGAGCAATTTCTCCGACGGACGTGCAGTTCGGTGACCTCGCTGATGCTCCGCTCGAGTGCCAGTCGACCGGCTCCATCGACCCCGAGCCCTTCGTCGACCCGAGCACGGGCCTGGCGTATCTCGTCTGGAAGCAGAACGACGGCGGTTCGGCGGCGCCGGCCTACATCTGGTCGCAGCAGTTGAACGCCGCTGGGACGGGCTTCGCGCCGGGATCGACACCCACCATGTTGCTCACCAACAACACCGT
>Ga0209420_1000378_pt1 | contig 24502 bp, 15 predicted proteins | sample BlaSpr_A8_OM1_O1_FD_187972 | JGI IMG/M metagenome (GOLD analysis project Ga0209420, IMG submission 187972) | Forest soil microbial communities from Thunder Bay, Ontario, Canada - Black Spruce, Ontario site 2_A8_OM1_O1 (SPAdes) (version 2) | ecosystem: Environmental > Terrestrial > Soil > Boreal...
GCGGCTTCCTTCAAGTCGCTGTATCTGAAGCGCCCCTTCACAGCACATCGGAACGATAGATCTTCACTCGTGGGCGCTTCAGATACAGCACTAAGACTTTTCGTTACTAAGGCGCTCCGCGAGAATCGCGTCCATCCGAACGGAGCTCTGCCGGTAGCTCCTTCGTCGCTCTCTGGACCGAGGCAGGCCATGACTAAAGCGTTCCTTTGTGAACAGATTCTTCACCCGCGTCTGGTTAGGATCGTCTAATAGTCAGGACTTCAAAAGGGGAACCTTCGCTGATTCGCAAAGGCGATTTAGAGTTGCCCATTGAACGATTTCTATCCATTTTCGATGAATTAAGAAGGCAGCCTTGAAAACGTCCAAGTTATCATCCCGCTCGATCAAGATTGGCACGGTGTTGGCACTTGTTGTAATCGGCGGCGCAGCTGGATTGCTGCTAAGCCACTGGCCGTTCACGCGTAACGCCGTCGTCAGTGCGCTGCAGGAAAAGTTCTCCAGCACGGTCGAGGTGAAAGCGTTTCACGGGACATATTTCCCGCCCGGGTGCATTGCCGAAGGAGTGACTTTCCGCCGCAACAGCGATCGAGACGACCCGCCCATCGCCACCATCGAAAAACTCACCATCCAGGGCGCTTACTGGGAGTTTTTCAGGAGACCTAAGCGTGTTCGACGTGTCAGGGTCGAAGGCTTGCGCATGTTCGTGTCATCCGGCAGCGAACGGGTCGAGAACGCAGCACAGCCCGTGGGCCCGAAGCAATCAGCGTTGATCATCGACCAGATCATCGCGGACGGCGCGGTCGTGGAGTTTGCTTCCGGCCAATCCGGAAAAGAACCCCTCAAGTTCGAAATTCACAAATTGATGCTGAACTCCGTGGCCGATGACCGGCCCATGTCGTTCCATGCCGCGCTGTTGAATGCGCAGCCTCCAGGAGAAATTCGCACGGACGGGAAATTCGGCCCCCTGCTGCCGCAGGACATGGGTCAAACCAGTCTCTCCGGCTCCTACGACTTTGAACACGCGGACCTGAGCGGATTTTCAGGCATTGGAGGAACGCTAGCCTCCACCGGCAAATTCCATGGCGTGCTCGAACACATCGAGATCGAAGGCAGCACCGACACGCCCGATTTTAAAGTAACCAGAAGCGACCACCCGGTACACCTGAGAACAAAATTCCACGGCATTGTGAACGGGCTCGATGGAGACGTCTCTCTATCGTCAGTGCAGGCGCAATTTGAGCGGACGTCACTAGTATCGCAAGTCGATGTGGCAAAGAAGGCAGCCCCGGAAGACGCAGGAGGAAAGACCGTTTCGCTAGGCTCGACCGAACTGCAGGGACAGATACAGGACTGGCTACGCCTCCTCGCCAAGGCAGATCATCCTGCTCTGACCGGAGCGATGAACTTCAGAACACAAGTCCTGGTTCCCCCTGGGAAGCGACCTTTTATTGAAAGGGTGAACCTGCAGGGCGACTTTGGAATCGATGCGGCGAGTTTCGCCCGCTCGACGACGCAGGAAAAGGTTGACAATCTCAGTCAGTTGGCTCAGGGCGAGAAAAAGAACGACGATCCGGCGAGCGTCGTTGAAAATCTGAAGGGACATGTCGTGCTCAACCACGCCATCGCCACTTTCTCAGACCTCTCTTTCAGCGTCCCGGGAGCGCTTGCTCATTTGCATGGCACCTACGGTCTGTTGACACAGCAGATTAACCTTCATGGAACCTTGCAACTCGATAACAAGCTCTCCAAGGGATCGACGGGGGTGAAATCAGTTCTGCTAAAGTCTGTGGAGCCACTGCTCAAGAAGAAGAATGCCGGAGAAATCGTGCCCATCAAGGTCGGCGGAACCTTCAGCCACCCATCTTATGGACTGGATGTGACCCCGTAATCAATATATGAAGACGAGTGGCTCGTCGTTTCTCCCGAGTCATTACCGGCGCGCTGCGTCGTCCGCTTCCTTTGCGGAACCGCAGATCGACGTATGATAGAAATAGGTTTCTGCTCGCGAGCAAACTTTGCACAAGACTCCACCAGATCAGGCATCGGACGTGAATTTTCCCCCCGCTTCCCGGGATCGCGCCCCTGCGCGCCGTGCTGCCCTGGTGGGTTTCGGAACCGTGGGCCGCGCCGTGGCCAGAATTCTCGGGGAGCGCAACAATGCTGACGGCTTGCTCCGGCTCACCCACATCTGCAATCGCAACATCGAGCGCAAGAAGCAACCCTGGGTCGCCGAGCGATGGATTCCGAGTGACGTGATCTGGACTGACGACTTCCACACCGTTCTCAGCTCCGATGTCGAAATCATCATTGAGCTGATCGGGGGGCTGACGCCTGCGGAGGAACTGGTGCGAAGCGCGTTGAAAGCGGGCAAATCAGTGGTCACAGCTAACAAGCAACTCATCGCACGCCACGGTCCGGATTTACTGCAACTGGCGAGCGCGAACGGTTGCCAGCTCGAGTTTGGAGCGTCCGTCGCCGGTGGCGTTCCCGTTCTTCCCGCGCTGCGCACCGGCCTCTGCGGAGACCGGCTGCACGGCATTGCGGGTATTCTCAACGGTACTTGCAACTATATTCTCAGCCGTATCGAGACCGATCGCATTCCCTTCAGCGAAGCGCTCGAAGAAGCCCAGGCCCGCGGTTACGCAGAAGCCGATGCCAGCGAGGATCTCGACGGCGGCGATGCCCGTGCCAAGCTTTCCATCCTCGCACTGGCTGGGCTTCACGTCGGCGTTTCCCCGGGCGACATTCGCGCCCGCACCATCCGCCCCATCGACGCCATCGATTTCGATTACGCTGCCGAGCTCGGCTGCACCATTCGCCAGATCTCGCGTGCCGATTTGAAAGAGACGACGTTATTCGCAGACGTCGGACCCAGCCTGGTTCCCACGTCGTCTCCCTTCGGACGCGTGCAGAAGAACCTGAACCTGGTTTTGACTTCAGGAGAATACGGCGGCGATATGGCTTTCCTCGGCGCTGGCGCCGGAGGAGATCCCACAGCCGTTGCCGTCGTCTCAGATTTAATGTTCGTGGCGCAAAGTCTTGCGGGTGCAAGTTCCTCGGCGGGAGGTTCATCGCTTGGATCGCGCCTGCATCGCCCTCTGCAACTGGCGTCGCCAAAAGTCAGTTGCGACTTCGAGACGCCCTGGTACCTGCGCTTTCTGGTAGAGGACCGGCCCGGCATCATCGCAGGCCTGGCCGCGATCCTCTCGTCTCATCAGCTGAACATCGATGCCGTGCTGCAGAATCCCGGCTTCGACAAAAACTCATTGCCCTTCGTTATCACGCTTGAGCCCTGCCGCGATGCCCAACTGCAACCCGCGCTTCAGGAAATGTCCGCGCTGCCCTTCGCGCTCCGGCCCTGCCTTTGCCTGCCAATTCTGCGCTAGCTGGCTTTACTCCAGAAGGGATTCTTCAGCCCGGCGGGCGCAAGCGCGCTGTCGGTCGTCGCTTCCGCTCCCGAGTCGTCTGAGACTTTTTCATCCAGCAGGCGCGACGAAGGTGCATGGGTATCTTCCTGGCAATAGGAAGGCGTAGCCGGGAAAGGATGTTCTGATTTCACACTGAACCTCCGCATCTTCTATGATGTAACTCCATTGAAACATCCAGAGGACCGTTTGGAGACCGCAAAATCCCGATAACCCGCATCGAAAAATCAGCATCTGGAGAATTCGCGGCCGTGGCATTATGCTGAACCCTTGATAGAACTGCTAGGATGTCAGATCACGCCGTTCGGAATTCAGAAACTCTCCTCCTGAGGAAGACCTTTCATGAACTATCGCAAGTTGGGCCGGACTGGTTTTGAGGTCAGTGATATCGCTTATGGACTTTGGGGCATGAGCGGATGGAGCGGCTCTGACGACCGGCAGTCGCTCGACTCACTGCAGCTCTCCGTCGATTCTGGCTGCAACTTCTTCGACACCGCCTGGGCCTATGGCGAGGGTAAAAGCGACGGTCTGCTCGGCGAAATCATGGCGCGCAACTCCGACAAGCGCCTGTACGTCGCGTCGAAGATTCCTCCGGCCAACGACAAATGGCCCGCGCTCCCGACCTATAGATATCTCGATGTCTTTTCCCCCGATCATGTCCTCAAGTACGCCGACCTGATCCGCAAGAAGCTCCGCGTCGATTCGATTGACGTGTTGCAGTTCCACGTCTGGGATGACAGTTGGACCGACGCACCCGAATTCCTCTCGACGGTGGAGAAGTTGAAAGACGGAGGCTGGATTCGCTACTTCGGACTCAGCCTCAACCGCTGGGAACCGGAGAATGGCCTTAAAGCACTGCACACTGGAGTGGTCGACGTGGTGCAGGTGATCTACAACATCTTCGATCAGGCGCCCGAAGACAAGCTGCTTCCCATCTGCCAGGAACTCAACGTGGGTGTGATCGCGCGCGTGCCTCTCGACGAAGGCAGCCTGGGCGGCAAGATGACGCTGGAAACGCGCTTCCCGAAAGACGATTGGCGCTCGCTTTACTTTGGGCCAGAAAATCTGGCGAACACGGTTCAGCGCGTCGACAAGCTCAAGAAAATCGTGCCTGCAGGCATGACGCTCCCAGAGATGTCGCTGCGCTTCATTCTGTCGCATCCCGCCGTCAGCACGACGATCGTCGGCATGCGCAGCCCCGAGCACGTGCGCCAGAACATCGCCGCCAGTGATGCCGGCTCGCTCGACTCCGGCTTGCTCGCCGAATTGAAGAAACACCGCTGGGACCGCAAGCCGCAACGCTGGTCGGACTGAGGTAGTTTCGTGCGACCCTGCCGCATCCCCGATTGATTTCCCTGCTCCGCAAGTGCCGCCGACAGGGCGAAGACTGCATCCAGCTTATTACCCTACGGTCGCTGGTAGTAGATGGAACGGCAGTTTAGTCTCGCTGCAAAACCATGAAAGCAAGTTCGCGTCACTCAGCATTCACCCTAACTCTGTTCGTCGTTCTTCTCACCGCTAACGTCTATTCCCAGAACTCACACGGATCGCTGCGCGGCACCGTGCAGGATGCCACGGGCGCCCGCATCTCCTCCGCAAAAATAGTTGCGCAGTTAACAGGGTCGTCGATTCAACGCGAGGCCGTCAGCGAAGACCGGGGCGAGTTCCGCCTCGATGACCTTCTGCCAGGCGACTACCGCGTCACCATCAGTGCCTCGGGATTTGCCCCGGCGCAGGCGGATGTCTCTATCGCCGTCGCCAACGTCCGCGATATTGCGGTCATCCTGAAGCCGCCGTCTGTGCAGCAGACCGTCAATGTGCAAGGGAGTTCTTCCTCGATTACGACCGAGATGATCGACACGTCGAGCGCGGTGCGCGGAGGCGTAGTGGGGACACAGGACCTGGAAACGATGCCTCTCCCGGCGCGGAGCTTCGCCAACATTGCCTATCTGGTGCCTGGAACCGAGCCCGTCGAGCCTTCTGACCCCACCAAGGCGCGCATCACCGCAGTCTCGACCGGTGGCAGCTCCGGCTTGAACAACGAGCTATCGGTGGATGGCGCCGAAAACTCCGACGACTGGATCGGCGGCTTCCTGCAGAACTTCTCGCCCGACGGGGTTCAGGAATTTGCCGTCCGCACCTCGAACGAAGACGCCGACACGGGCTGGACCACGGCGGGGTCAGTCGTGATCACCACCAAGAGCGGAACCAACGAATGGCACGGGAGCGGGGCATTCTTTGACCGCCAGGCCGCGCTGAACGCGCGCTTTCCCATCGAGAATCCGGCGCCGAATCCGAAGCAGCCGTTCTCCCGCCAGAACTATGTTGGAACTGTCGGCGGTCCTGTCGCAAAAGACAAAGTCTGGTTCTTCACTTCATTCGAAACTGTGCATGAAGATGCAAGCATCGCCTACAGCCCAGCCAGCACGACGCAGTTCGACGCGCTGGCGCAATTGGCGGCCGAGGGATTGATCACCGGCATTCCTTCCATCCCGGTTCCGGCCACCGTTCCCATTCCCTTCCGCGACTACCTCAGTTCGCTGCGTTTTGATTGGGCGCACACGCCGAAATCGAATTGGTTCCTGCGCATATCCTCAGACAGTTACATCACGCACAACGCCTTGGTGCAGCAGGCTACGCTGCCCTCGACGGGTCTGCTCACGCACAACAATTACTGGAATGTGGCGCTCAGCAACAGTTATGCCTTCAATTCGACGTGGCTGGGCAATCTGGTTCTCGACGCCAGCTTGTTGCATCTAACGCAGACCCGGAATTCGGATCTCGGTTTCGCCATACAGTTCCCCTTCAGCGTGACGGCGCTCACCGTCTCCGGCTTCGAGACCTTCGGCGACAATCAGTTTGCTACTCCCATCACTCTTTTCCCCGACCTGCGCAATCAGGACAAATACCAGTTTCGCTACGATTTGAGCCACGTAATGGGAACGCATGCGTTCAAGTTCGGAGTCGACTTTATTCACGAGCCCGTGCTGAGCGGCGCGTTCGCCTCGACGGCGGAGGAGTTCATCACCTATCCCTCGAACCCCGATTGCTACATCAATCCGCCCGGTCCCGACTGCGGCGGCATCACGACGCCTTTACCGTTTTATTTCACACCACCCAATCCCCCAGCTTTAGCCTGCGCCCCTCCAATCCCCACGGGCATCGGATGCTCTTATACTCCTGCGGGCGACGGCAGCTTTTCGCAGAATGTTCAGCGTCTCGGGTTCTACGCCGAGGACTCCTGGCGCGTCTCGCACCAGCTCACCGTCAACTACGGATTGCGTTATCAAACGACATGGGGACTATTCACAGGTTCGGGCCGCAGCGAAGCCGAGAACCCCGCGTACCTGACGTTGCAAGCCTTGGATATTACGACCGTGCCCAGCGTACCGAGTGACTATCGCAAGCAAATCGCGCCTCGCCTCGGCATCGCCTACTCTCCCGGCAGCAGCGGGAAGACAGTGATTCGCGCCGGGTTTGGCCTCTACTACGACGATCTTGCGCAGAACGGATGGGCGACCGCATTTCAGGGCGTCAACAATTCGGATTACGCCAGAGGACCGTGCAGTTTTAGTGCAGGCACGTTCACCGGCGCGGGCTGCCTGACGGGCGGCGCGAGCGCCACCGGGAATCTGATCGGCTCTCCTTACAAGACGCCCTACGCCGTTCATACCACCGGCGGCATTCAGCACGCTTTCAACCAGCATTGGCTGGCAAGCGCCGATTACGTGCACGAACAGGGCAATCACGGCTACCGCGGCTTCTCCTACGGCGGCGGCACCAACCTGCTCACCCCGCTCTTTCCTGCCACGGACAGCCTCGATCAGACTGCTGTTGTGCCGAATGTGAATGTGTTCGAGTCCGACAACCGTTCCAGCTACAACGGCCTGTTGCTGCATTTGCAGGCCAATATGCGCCGCTTCAATCTGGTCGCAAACTACCAGCTCTCCAAAGCGCAGACCTGGGGATGCCTGCTGGGCGAGCTGTTTGACTATGTGGATGGCGTCTGCCCGAACCAACCAAACCAACCGAATCCCGGATTCCTGAATGCTTTCGGACCAGGCGACTATGGCCCGTCCGGCGAAGACGTTCGGCACCGCTTCGTGCTGGCCGGCACCTTCCACATCCCCGGCGGATTCGAGTTGAGCACCATCAATCAGGTCGAGAGCGCCCGCCCCATCACGATCACGGACGCCAACAACACCGACCGCATCTATGTAAATGGAGAGTACACAAGCCTCGACGAATTCCGTGGCACGCCTTACATCCAGTCAGATTTGCGCGTCACGCGTCCCTTCAAAATTAACGAGCGCTGGCAGGTCGACCCGTTCATCGAGTTCTTCAACCTGTTCAACCGCAACAATCCTGGCGCGAACTTCGCGGTTAATGTGGCCCAACTCCCGGTTCCCGCAAACCAGATGCAACCCAATGGTCAAGGCATCACCAATGTCACCAGTATCTGCACGGTTGCGGACTGCTCCCAAACCGCCCCCATCACCAGCCTGAAGCAGCTCGAAATACCCGAAGGCGCACTGGGAGATTTCTTCGGTCCGGGTACAACGGTCGGCATCCCCTTCGCTGCGCAGCTGGGAGTGCGAATAACCTTCTAGAAATCACCCGCCTCTGCCGCCAGATTGACACCGCAGAATGGCTCCCGTATCGTTTTTTATAAGAAAATCTGGAATCGGTAAATCCTTTTTGCCCGTGTTCCGAGACGATGGAGTCTGATGAGCAACGACACGAAGAGGGATACGTTTTCGCGGCGCGGATTTCTGGAAATGGGGACGACGGCCCTGGCGGCTGCCGGAATGCTCTCGGCCACCGAGGCTGCGGCCCAGGAGCAGAAACCTTACCCGACAAAAGACGATCGCAGCGCCAGCGCCCCTGGCCCTGGCAATCCGCCGCTCGATGCTCAGAACCCGGATTCCTTCCTGCCGCCGCCCACCGACGCGGGCGGCGTGCAAACCTTCAAATATCCTTTTGGGCTCTCTCACAAGCGGATGCAAGAGGGCGGATGGTCGCGCGAGGTCACGATCCGTGAGCTTGCAGTTTCCAAGTCGATTGCCGGCGTGGACATGAGATTGACCGCCGGAGGCATACGAGAGCTGCACTGGCACACGGCTGCCGAGTGGTCCATCATGCTCTATGGAAACGCGCGCATCACGGGGCTCGATGCCGACGGCAAGAGCTTTGTCAGCGACGTAACGGAAGGCGATCTCTGGTATTTTCCCACGGGAATTCCACATTCCATCCAAGGCTTGAATCCCGACGGCTGCGAGTTTCTGCTCGTGTTTGACGATGGCAACTTCTCCGAATACGAGACCGTCCTGCTCACCGACTGGATGGCGCACACACCCCACGAAGTTCTCTCGAAAAACTTCGGAGTGAGCGAGCAGGCTCTGGACAAAATGCCGAGGCGGGAGAAGTTCATCTTCCAGGCGCCGGTACCTGGCCCGCTGCCTGCGGATCTGAAAGCGACCGCCGGCTCGCTCGGATTGTCGCCCATCGATTTCTCTTATCGCACATCGCAGCAAACGGTCACAAAGCGCACCAAGGGTGGCGAGGTGAAGATCGTCGATTCGAGCAAGTTCAAAATCTCCGCCACGATTGCCGCTGCCATCGTCACCGTCCATCCCGGAGGCATACGAGAACTGCACTGGCATCCCAATGCCGACGAGTGGCAGTACTACATCAGCGGCGCTGGAAGAATGACCGTGTTCGCCACGGGAGGCCGCGCCCGCACCATGGACTTTCAAGCCGGAGACGTGGGCTATGTGCAGAAGACATTGCCCCACTATGTCGAGAATACAGGCGACACCGACCTGAAATTTCTGGAGATGTTCAAGAGCAGCTTCTATCAAGACCTCGCGCTCTCAGAGTGGCTCACGCACACTCCTCCGGAGCTGGTGATGGCCCATTTGGGCATCGACCGGGCAACTCTCGACGCCATGCCGAAGGACGAAGTCGTGGTGATGCCGAAGTAGAATCGAGATAGAACGAAGAACAGCGCGGAAGTATTTTCTACCTCACCAGCCACTCGGTCGCCGCATGCACCCGCACCAGCAGTTGGCTGTAAGTGACGGCCAGCGTGATGACTGCTGCCATCGCGGCGCATAGCGGGTACACCACCGAAAATCCGGGAGCCGGGCCCTGCCGCTGTTCCGTCCAGGCGATCAGGCGCTCGACGCGCGCATTCACCGACTCGGCCGGGCTGTAGACTAGGGCCGTGGTCAGCTCCGCGAGCGGCTCCAGCGGAGCCAGGCGCGACAGCTTGATCACCGCCGCAGCCAGATCCAAAGCTTCGGATGCGCTGGAGACTGCGGCGTCGTCGGCTGCCATTTCCGTAGATTCCCGCCAGGCACGTTCAAGGCCCGCCATGCCCGGAAAAGCCACCAGGCGCAGAATCAGCTTTCTCAGGTTGTCCCGGCGTTGCACGTGCACGACCTCATGCCGGAGGGCGGTCTCTAACTCCCGTTCGGTCAGCGCAAACTCTGCCGTTTGCGGCAACCACACACTCGGCCGCAGAATGCCGGCGGCGGTAAGGGTCGGAGCTGCCGCGGAAACCCGCACCGAGACCGAAGCCCCGGAATCGACAGAGCGGGAATCGATCACACGCGCCTCGCTGGACCATCGTGCTACGGTTCGTGAAACCCGCGCCAGCGCCACAGCCGCCTTCCACATTCCCGCCACCACCACGGCCAGCCCGCACAAACCCAGCAACACAGGCACAGCTCCCATGGACTCATCCACGGCGCGGGGTTCGAGCAGCAGGAACGAAGGCACCGCCAACACGAGCGTAACTCCAGTCGCTACCACCAACGGAGTCAGGCGCAAGGCGAAAAGCAAATCGGCGCAGCGTCTCGCGGAATATTGCTGGCTGGTAAGCCACACCCTCTTCCACACGCCCCACGCTGCCCCGGACAGGGCGCTGTAAATCATTACAAAGATCGAGAAAGAAACGGCGATCCCGCGCACCGCGAACATCATTCTCTCTCCCTCATCTGATCGTTTCCCGACGCATTTCCTGCTGCCCGAGTTCACGGCGCTTGCGTTCCACCAGTTTCTGCAAATCGTTGAGCAATTGCGCATCCCTCTCGCTCAGGATTTCCACCAGGAACGAGAGCGGCAAAGAGGAAGCCGGAGTTGCATCCAGCAGCTGGCGAAAAGCGTGGCCGGCAGTTTCGCGATGCAATTCGTCACGGCTGAGCCGGGGAACGTAGCGGAATGCCCGGCCCTCTTCCGACCGCGTTAGAAGGCCTTTCTTGAACAGCCGGTCCAGAGTGGTCATCACCGTGGTGTAGGCCAGGTCCCCGCAGCCGCCTTCCACCAGTTCGCGGACGGTCCCATCACCCCTGGCCCACAGCGCATCCAGCATGCGCTGCTCCAGCGGCCCCAGCTGCCGGGAAGAGTTTCGAAACTGATGGAAAATCCGCTTCATGGGTCGCCACTGATGAATCCAGCATTCTACCGCGAATGGGCAACTGCGTACCAGCAGACTTTCTTCCGCTCGTACTGGATCAAATTTTTTCAGGGATGTGTCAGCCGGGCGAAAACCGGATGGTAGAAAATCGCGAGCAACGTTGCCTACGCCGCTCCCTCTCTGCGTTTCGCCGTTACATCTTCGATAGCCAGCAGGATGAAGGGATGGCCGGGCTGCATTTCACCCCGGCGGGCATTGAGTAGCATTTCCCGCTGCCCAAGGTGCGGCAAATCGTGGCCCATTTGAAAATCGTCGACGCGGGAGTTGCGCGGGACAATTTCCTCCAGCAGTTCGCGCAACTTCGGAACATTCCACTGCCCGTTGCCCAGTTCGTAAATCAGACGCCTCTCTGTTTCTTCGCGCGACGCATCGAAAGCCCGGTAGACGCAGGATTCGCCGCCGTAATCTGCAGCTTCGAATCCAGCACCAGAATCCGTTCCCGGGCGCTCTCGACAATCGTGTCCGCGTACTCGCGCGTCTGGTCGAGCGAGCGCTTGAGGTTGTCGACATCCTGCAAGCTGATCACTGCCCCTTCGATCCGGTTGTCCCAGGTCTTGTAAGGCCGCACGTAAAGCATCTGCCATCCGCCTTCCCGGGTGCGCACTTGCCGCTCCTGAGAAGTTGCGCGGCGGATGGCTTCGTGGGCCAGCGATTCCAAATCCTCCACGTCCAGGTTCGGCCGGATCTCGCCCAGCCGCCCAATATCTCCCGGCAACAGGTTTAGAAGTTTTTGCGCAGGCGGAGTAAAGCGGCGGATGCGCAAATCATTGCTGACCATCACTACCGGAATATCGACGTGCCCCAGCAGGTTGAGCAGATCGTTGTTGGCCGAACCCAACTCAGAGTTATGATTCTGCATCTCTTCGTTGAGGGTAGTGAGCTCCTCGTTCGTCGATTGCAGCTCCTCCTTGGCCGTCTCGAGTTCCTCATTAGTGCTTTGCAATTCCTCGTTGGCCGATAAGACCTCTTCGTGACGACATACGGTATTGTCTGCCCAAGAAACTCCCGCACATCCCTCGGCCTTTGCGGGGAAATGTCGATCCAGGCGGGAGGGCAAGTGGATCCACTACAGGCTCGCCGCTCCATCCAGCCCGCATGTCGCTTCAATTCTGAAGAGTGTGCTCGAGGCCCTGAAGCAGGATACGGCGCTACAGCGCGATCGTCAGCGGCTCAACCGCGCCTGCTGCGGGCCGAGGAGTCTGGTTCAACTGTTAGGAGCGCCGGCGCCATCTTTGCAGGCTTAGGGGGGCACAGCTGGAAATTCTGGGGTGGGAAACGGGAATCGAACCCGCAACCGTCGGAGCCACAGTCCGGTGCTCTACCAGTTGAGCTATTCCCACCACCAGCCCGATTATAACAACTGCGATCCACCGGTGTCAGAAACTCACAACCGCCTCAGCTTCATCAGTCCCAAATCCGGCCGACGACGACCCGTGGGGCTCGATCGGGTGCCCCTCGAGCCTCGGAAGGCTACCCGCCGCTTGCTCATGAAAGGCTTGTAATCCTGAGCCCCGCGAGCCCCACCGCCGCCGAAAGCCGCCACGCGAAGGACCGATGCAATTGTCTACATCGCGACGGACCGACGGGTCGGTGGGGTTGGCGCGCTATGACCGACACAATCGTCTGAGCCGTCTTCGAAGAATTCCCGCAGGCCCGCTGTGACATCTAACCTTGTCTGCCGATTCCAAATCGGCGATCATAGTCGAGGCCGTGACGGTTGGCACAAGCCAACTCGCCGCGCTCCGAAGTCCTTTGTTTCACGGATTTTAGTACCTAAGCTCCTTGACATCCGTATTTTGCGGGGAATTTCCTGCTAATGTGATGATTCCACTGCGGGGAGGGGGGATACCCCGACTTTCACCACGGGAGCGAGCGATCCAACTCTCACAGCAACGAAGTCCCCAACTTTATTCTCGGGTTGAAATCCACAGCGCGGTGATGCAGTGATCACTCCTCAGCTAGAAAGCGGTTCCACCAGGAGCCGAGCAGGTGAGTCAGGCTGGAAAAGGATAAGTAAAAGAAGCAAGACGAGAAACTATCGAGGATTTCAGAGAGAAAGACGGAGAATCGGGATAACAGCACGACGCCTTCGGAATCTCGTGCAAACTGTTTTCCGGGAGGGAGACTTTCTTCGTTCATCTGGCTACCTTATCCTCGCCCTACGCCCACGTATTCAAATCCCATCGCCCGCAGCCGGGCCGAGTCCAGCAGGTTCTTCGTATCCACGATGATCGGCTTTTTGAGCAGTTGCTTGATACGGTCAAAATCGAGCGCGCGGAACTCCGGCCAACCCGTGCCCACGACCAGTGCGTCCATGCCTTCCGCCGCCGCATACGCCGATTCGCAATAGCGCACCGAGCCATTCAGCCGCACCTTGGCTTCGGAAAGCGCCACTGGATCGTAAGCTCGCACCCGCGCGCCTTTGGCCACGAGCGTTTCAGCCAACCGCACAGCGGACGATCCCGCCACCGAATTTGTGTTCGGCTTGAACGCCATCCCGAGAATCCCTACGTCTTTGTTCTCCACCGAATTCAGAGCGACGGCGATCTTCTCGACCAGGCGCTCCGCAAGGCTATGGTTCACGTCGCGCGCCGCGCTCAGCACCCGCAGCGGAACTCCGTTGGATTTGGCCAGCTCGGCCAGCGAATCCATGTCGGACTCGGCAAACACTCCGCCCATGCCCGCTCCCGGCTGCAGGCAGCGCGGAGCGATTTTCTTGTCGAGGCCGAGCGCCAGAGCCAGGCTGACTGCATCCGCACCCACGCGCTCGCACAGTGCCGCAACCTCGTTGATGAATGAGATCTTGGTCGCCACAAACGCCGTCGCCGATTCCCGCACCAGTTCCGCCGTCGCCTGGTTGGTCACAATCACCGGCACGCCGCGCATAACCAGAGGATGAAAAATCTGTTTAAGAACTTGCACCGCTTCGTTCGAGGTCGAACCCAGAATCAGCCGGTCGGGCCAGTTGAAGTCTTCCACGGCGCAACCGTCGGTGAAGAACATGGGCTGCGAAACGATCGTCCCATGCAGACCCGCATCTTTCAGCGATTTCTCGAGCGCCCCAGCCGTTCCCACGGCTACCGGCGTAACAATGGTGAGAATTGGAGGCTTGGTCGCCAGCTTCGCGATCCGCATGACCACGTCAGCCAGGTTGTCGGCGTTATCTTCCGCCAGAAAAATCAGCTGTGTCTTGCGCGCAAAAGATTCGATATCCGTGGAATATGCCAGCCGTCCCGCCCGCACATTGCGCCGGATAATCTCTTTCAGATTCTTCTCAAAGAATGGGATGTTGCCTTGCGCCATCTCGACCATGCGCGACCGGTCGGGATGACAGCACGAAACCGGAGTGCCAAAATCTGCCAGACAGGCCGAAATCACCGTTCCCAGGTAACCCGAACCGTAGACCCCGATCTGCATGCTTGCCCCTCCGGCCTTCCCAGAAATCCACGCCCCAAGCCGCTCCCAGCGCGGGATTTCCACAATTCCCCTCTCTTTGTATTTACAGCCCGGCCAGCCCCCGCGCAATGCACGGGAGGGAGATGTACCAGGGGCCATACTCGGCTCGGCAGGGGGTAACGTAATGCCAGGGTAACTAGGCGAGGTAACCGGGTGAGGTTACGGGGGGGAGATTACAACTAGGTCTGGCTCAAGGCGACAGCTGCATCATTGACCGTCACGTCCCACGAGACCAGCTTGTCCATGCTAGTGACCTTCAACACTGAATCGATATGTTTGTTGGCGCCCGCCAGTCGCAGCTCTCCGCCCGCCTGCTTCACGATCCCGGCGGACATCACGATGATCCCGACTCCGGTGCTATCCATATGGGTCACGCCGCTCAAGTCAAAGATGATCTTCTTTTCGTTTTGCTCCCGCACCAGATTGTCGGTGGCCCATTCCAGTTGCTTGCACTCCCGGCCGATGGTGATTCGTCCGGTTATCTCGAGGACAACAATGTCAGGCGGTAAGCGTTTGGTCTGAATCTCCAGCATAAAAGTCCTTTCTGATGCGCGGCGATGCGAGATGGTTTGGATCAACCACGCAGGGAGGGTTTTTCCTTGGCCGATCATATTAGGGGCCGGGCGCAGGCAAGTCAATGCGCTGCGGCGCTCCCATCGACAGAATTTGTCATCGGGCCACAAATTCGGGACCAAGGCGAACCTAGTAGCGGAGCAGATCAGCGACGCAATCGTCTACTGCGAACGAAAACAAAGGGCCTACCTAAAACCCGCAGGAAACGAAGGTAATGTGGACACTGGCACGATAGGTGCAACGCGAATAGATGGAGTAGATAACATCAGGCCTGACGCCAGCGACAGCATCCTACGGAACGCATTATGAGGAAAATTGGCGGACGACAGTTGGGCTATCGGCGGTCCTCGCAGGCGCCATTTGCCTCGCGGGATGCGCCAGTCAGCCCAATATGGTTGCCCACTATACCAACACTTTCCGGCTACGGCCGTCTACATGATCGGTGATGTAGATACGGCGATCAACGGATACTCTATTGTCCCTGCCGAGAGCGGTTCTCTCACTGGTACGCTCACGTATCCGGCGTCCTACCATGGCGGCCCGCTTGCCACGGACTCCGCCAGTCAAATGTACGTCGCTGTCGCCGTCGACCCGATTGATCCCCTCAACCTGGGAGACATCTTCATATATCCGCCCAACTCGACTGGGGCGGCCATCCCGTCGCGCACAATTAATATCAATTCTTACCAAGCATCTGCGCTCGCCGTAGACCCTGCTGGTCTGCTGTACGTGGCTATCAATACTGGGAGCGCCGAGGACGCCCCTCCGCCGATGGTGAGCGTGTATTCCGCTACGGCCAGCGGGACGGCCACTCCGCTACGCACCCTTCAGTTGACGGGCATCTTTCCAACCGGAGCCGGCGACATCGCGGCTGACGCCGCGGGAAACATCTACGTGGCCGGTTACACGGGCACGGGAAACGTCATTGCGGTCTGTCCGCCCACCGCGACCGGCCCCGCTACGCCCGTCCGTACGATAAGCTTGGGAAGCTCCAACGTCTATGGAGTTGCGGTCGATCCGGATGGTCACATCTTCGCGAGTGTTCGCCCCGACTGTTTTGGCAGCGCTGCTTTCGTAATCGAGGAGTTCGCGTCGGGGGCCGACGGCGAGGCCGCCCCTATCAACACCATCGACCTCCCGGTAGCAGCAGGATGGGGCCATTGTTAATGGCGGCCCTGTGCGCCTCGATGGTACAGGCAACATTTTTACATCGCTGCAGCGCCGATCCACTACTGATCCCGGAGCGCTTGACAGCATCGTCGTCTATGGTTTTAAGTCGACCGCCACCGGTAGCACTGCGCCGACAGTGCAAATTGCTCCCACGGACGGGTACGATACCTTTTTCGTGGTGAATTAACTTCCCGAACACCGCTGCGAGCGTTCGCACGCAATGCGCAGGGATCGCCGTCCGATGGCTGCAGCCCTCTAACGGGTTCCCGCCGCCGGGCGCGGCGGCGCGTCTTTCACGTACTTATCAAACCAGCGAAGCATCTCGTACACCAGTTGTTCATTCGACTCCATCGCTGTGTACCAGTGCGGCTCGTGTGGCAGGACTACCAGGCGAGTGGTGCCGCCGTTGCCTCGAATCGCTTCGTAAAGCTTGGTCGATTGTATCGGCGTGGTGCCTGGATTCGCGTCTTCCGCGCCGTGCACGATGAGCAGCGGCGTCTTCAATTTATCAGCAAAGAAAAACGGCGAGACCTTCAGGTAGACATCCGACGCCTCCCAAACCGATCGCCGCTCGTTCTGAAAACCGAAAGGCGTGAGCGTCTTGTTATACGAGCCGCTGGTAGCAACCCCGGCGCGGAATAAGCCGGAATGAGCGACCAGGTTCGCGGTCATTAAAGCGCCGTGGCTGTGTCCAGTAACTCCGATCCGGTCGGGGTCGGCAACGCCCAGCCGCACCGCTTCATCGACTGCGGCCTTGGCATCGGCGACGAGCTGTTCCAGATACGTGTCGTAGGCTTTTTTTGGATCGCCTACGATGGGGAAAGCAGCGTTGTCGATGATCGCGTAGCCCGCCAGCAGCAGCAGGCGGTATTGCCTCAGTTGCGTGAAGGTTTCTTGCGAGCCTGTAACCTGGCCAGCCTTCGAAGCGTCGGCATAATCGAGAGGATAGGCATAAAGAATAGTGGGGACGCGCGTGCCCTCCTTATAGTCTGGCGGCGTATAGAGCGTGAACGACAAGTCGAGGCCGTCGGCGCGCTTGTACTTGACCAACCGTTTCTTGATCGCTCGCACCGCCGGCGCCGGATCAGGAATGTGCGTCAGTGCGGCGCTGGTGGAAGTAAAGGCCGCTTCTCCGGCAGGCGCATCATTGCTAACAGGCTTTCCCAGCGTTCGCAAGAATGCATTCGGCGGGTCGGTTGGCGATTGATGCCAGGTGAGAAACGTCTTCGTGTCCGGCCCGGTGAAGGAAATAAATTGCTCGTAACAATCCTTATCGCTGCGAAACAGGCGTTCGGATTTCAGCGTCTTCAGATCGAGACGGTCGAGGAACGGCCGATCGCCGTCGGGCGATGAGCCGATGCCTGAAAGGTAGATCGAATCCCCCTCCTCGCGAACTACCCACGCCCCGTTCGCCAGCTGGCGCTTGACTGGAGTGCCGGGGTTCGCATACCTCTCGTCCGTGGAGAGATCCCAGATCAAGCGCTGCTTCGGTTGTTGATCGTCGACGTCGATGACGAAGGTCCGTCTCCAGTGCCGGTTTTCATCGTACTCGCTCAAAAGAGCGGTGCCGGCTTGTTCGCCCCACGCGAAGCCGACGTAACGCTGCTCGGTCCGCGTGATTTCGACGGCGGGTGAGCCAAACGGCGCCTTCTGCAGCAGGACCTTGTCGCGAGCAGCAACTTTGACTTTCCAGTCGCCGTCATCCAGCGCTTCCGCCCAGACCAGCGTCGCGGGTTCGGTGGAACGCCAGGAAAAATCGCGCGGACCCACCGGAACCCCTGCGATGGGAACGCGGTCAGCCAGCGGAAGCGACGCGATGGTATGAACCTGAACGTGCGCGCGGTCGGAGGTGTCCCAGACTTCGACTTCGCGCGGGAAGCGATCATAAGTGGTCACGTAAGAATACGGCTTGTGGATCGCGGCCACGAGTATGTGCTGCCCATCCGGCGCGGCGGCGGCCAGATCATAATTCCCCGGCTTTCCCAAGAGCGTGATCGCTCCAGTTGCCGCGTCGACCAGGGCGAGTTGCGACGCCGCGTAGTAATCGAAGACATCCTCGTCGTGCTTGTTGCGCAGGGTGTCGCGGTTTTCGTAAGTGCTGCTCTCTCCTTTTTCGCCCGTGGTCTCCTGGATGCTTGGACCGGCCGGGACCACGGGTTCGGGCGGCGGAGCGCCGATGCCCTCAGGCACCAGCTTCACCAGAAGCGTTTTCTGGTCCGGCATCCATTGCATCTCGTCGCTGAACATGGGATTCAGACGCACGCCGGACACTTTATGGACTTTCCCGCTCCTATCCTCACCGATCCAGAGTTCGACCGCCTCGGGAGCGAGATTCACGAACGCGAATCGTTTTCCGTCAGCCGCCCACATGGGCGGGCCCGGGCACGCGCCCTCGGGAAGCGCGATAGGAATTTGAGCCCCATCGTTGCGAGGAGCATCGGCGACGTGCACCAGTTCGAAGCTCCGGACGCAGGGTGTGATGCCGTAACCGCCCGGGGTATCGTGCTTGCTGTGATTCTTCGGCTCCACACGCACGCCGGCCAGGCGCAAGAACGGTGTCGACACCCGGCCAATCGACGGATAGTCCTGCCAGGACACCAGCAGGATCGCGTCTTGGGTCGGGCTAAGCCTGGGTATTGGTGGTGAGGGCGCGTGCATCACATCCAGAATGTTTTTCGGAGGCTGGTTATATCCGGATACACCTTCGGTCGCAGTCGCCGCTGCCGAGGTCACCTCCAATGAAAAAGACGCGTTGGACTGCGCCGCAAGGGGCGCAGCGCAGGCAACCAGCGCTGCGACCGAAAGCAAAAGAAAGTGCAAGGCGTTCCGGACTGGCATAAGTTTCCTCCGCTTCAAGTCACCAGCAAAACCGATAGGCAAGACGACATTTCGTGCGAGGCAGTAGACGATCACTGGCGGAAAATCTTACGTGGGTGAAACCGGCAAGTCAACGAAAGGCGTGGAGTTGGCGCGGGTCAAGCGGGTTTGGCGATAAAACGTCTATTGTGCACACCCCCGGATTGCTTACAGCAAATGAGCGTTTTAGGCCTGCACTCCCATGGACGTGATTTGTCGCAAGGGCCGGAATCTTGGCATCGAGGCGGAAGTCATTGTCGAGTGAGTTAGAAAAGACTCCTCTACCTGTAAAAAACAAAGGCTTTGGTGCCGACGGCCAGGAAACTCAAGGTAATCCACGGACTGGCAAGGCAGATGCAAGACGATAGACGGGGTAGGTACCATAACGTTAAGAGACCGTTGAGGGGAAGTGTCCATGCAGAGTTACACGTGGGCCACAAGAGCCGCGCTCCTGACGGGAGTAACGGTCGCGTTCCTGTTTACGTTTGAGTGCGGCGGGAACAACGGCACGATGTCGGGATCTCGGAATACATATGCCTACATTGCGCTGGCCGACCAGATCCCGGGTGCTGTAGGCTGTCTTGCTCAATTCCAAGTCTCAAACAGCGGAACCCTTACCCCGCTCAGCCCTGCTACGTTGGGTACCAACGAGGCGATCCCGTTTGGAGGCGGGCCACTGGCTCCAGACCCATCCGGTCGATATCTCTTTCTAGCTGGCTATGGTGGCTCTGGCGAGGTTAGCCAATATGTGATCGCGAGCGATGGAACGCTTAGCCTAAACGCGACCCCTTACGCCAGCGACGTAATGATCGATCCCAGCTCCATCGCCTTCAGCCGCAGTGGGCTGGCCATCGTGACGAATGGCGTTGTTTTGAACTCGTTCAGTTTGAGTTCGGCTGGAACCTTGACTCCTCTAAACAGCGCACTGGTTACCAATGCGAATTCCATTGTCATCGATCCTTCTGGGCAATTTCTTTACATTGACGATGAGGCTTACAACACCTTTGCGGTATATAGCATCTCCACGGACGGCAGCCTCACGTTAAACGGAGCTGTTCCTTCTGAGAATTCTCCCTGGTCGTTGGTATTTTCGCCTGGGGGAATGCTTTATTCCGTCGACTACGCCGCAGGCACGATTACGGGATATTCGATCGATGGGTCGACGGGGATTCCGACAAGAGTAAATAGCTTCACAACGGGTTCGGAGGTCGGGACGAGCCTGCCGCAGGGCTTGGCGTTCAATGCCACGGGCGCATACGCCTACGTGACGAACCAGGGCGAAAATACCGTTTCTCAATTTACGGTCGCTGCAGCCAGGGGTGCTTTCATGAGAAATGGCGCGGACATGGTCACGGGCAGAGGCCCATCGTCCATCGCGGTTGATCCTTCGGGAAGGTTTGTATTTGTGGGGAATACAGTGGATGCCACGATCTCCCAGTTCGGCATCAACGAGGACGGCACACTAAGGTCGAATGGCGTGGTCGCAGGGGGCGTGAACCCATTAAACCCAGATACTCCCTTTCCGGTGGCCATCGCGTTTTCGCAGCGGTGAGCTGATCCAACTATCTATGGCGTAACCAAACTGCCACCGAGCAGCACCGGAGCCAGATCAACCCAACAGTTCTGCGCATCCTCCCGGACGAAGGTGAGCCGGTCGAGCCGGATGCGCCGGCTTCCCGCATACTGCTGCCAGCGTTCGCGGGCGACGCCCAGGGCTTGTTCCGCCATTGGTTCGGTCGCCATTTTCACCACGGTGAGGTGCGGGATGTAAGGCCACTCCTCGGCGAAGGCGAGCGTCTGCTGGTTCAGCTGTGTGTGCAACTCCTGCAGGCGCGACCCGCCAGAGGTGACTGGAATATAAACCGTGGGCGTGGTCGGAACAAAGGATTGCACGTCACCCAAACTAACTTCGAAAGGCTCAGCCCGGCTGCAGATCCCCGCGAGCATCTGCAGCGCGGCAGCCTCGGTACCTCGTAGCAGACGCGGCGGCAGAAAGGTGATATGGGCCGCCAGGTGCGGCAGGTTGGGATGCAGCTCCCGCCGGAGGTTCTCGACGAACTCTCCCACTGGACTTCTTACGTACGCGACTAACGCATACCGCAGGTTCTGCATATCCAGTGAAAAATTATAGCGCGTTCCGTCGTTTATAATCGAAACAGTAGTTGTCGCAGCAGGATCGTTGTCACTAGTAATGTCGGGGCGTAGCGCAGCCTGGTAGCGCACCTGCCTTGGGCGCAGGGGGTCCGCGGTTCAAATCCGCGCGCCCCGACCAACAACTTCTTGTGCACCAACACGTTCTGGAAGCCACATGCGAGCCGCCCTTCGCGAATGCACGCAACCACCCGATTGTCTTTACGAGCCGCGGCCACGATTCTTGCTATCGTAACTGCCTATGAGCGACGGGATGCGGGGATCTCGGCTTAGCACTGTTGAACGACGCCGCCGGAGCTTTCGCATTCACTCCTTCCGCGCGGCGCTGGTTGCGGTATTCTCCCTCGCGGCTCTGGGCCAATCACAGCCCGAACGATCCACCGGCGACGCAAACCTAAAGGAAATTCTCGCCTACATCCATACAGGGTGGGATGCTCTCACCCGCTCAACGAGTTCTTGTGGCGCTGCTTCGGATTCCAAACTCTCGGCCTCGCCGGTAATTTATCTTCCCGCTGATTTTGCCGCCCCTCGAGATCTCGACGAAATGCAGCGCGGCTGTAAGGTCACCATTGCGCATCTGCCGCAGGTCATTCATCAACTGGGAACCACGGACGCCGATTCGATTCAGCCCCCGGGATTGCTTTACCTCAAGAACAAGTACGTGGTGCCCGGCGGGCGTTTCAACGAAATGTATGGCTGGGACAGCTACTTTATTCTTCGCGGTTTATTGCGGGATGGACGGGTGGAACTCGCGCGCGGGATGGTGGAGAACTTTTTCTTTGAGATTGAGCACTACGGCGCTGTGCTCAACGCCAATCGTACCTATTATTTGACGCGCTCCCAGCCTCCATTTCTCAGTTCGATGGTCATGGCAGTCCACGAGGCGCAAAAAGCGGCTGGGCAAGACGACCGGGATTGGATGGAGACAGCCTACTCGTATGTGAAGCGGGACCACGCCCTGTGGACACGCGGGCCACATTTGGCCGGCAACACCGGCCTGGCTCGTTATTACGATTTCGGCGACGGACCTGCGCCGGAGGCTTTGCAGGACGAGACCGGCATCTATCGGCAGGTAGCGGCGTATTTTCTTTTCCACGGCGGAATCCCCGCCTACGAAGGCGAAGCTGCGGATGTTCCTGCAGGCCACGCCTCCGGGTCGGCCTATTCGGTGCGGGTCTGCGGTACGGCGCAATCCCCATTGTCGTGCGATCCTGAACGTCTTATAAAGCTGAAGCCGGACTACTACAAGGGTGACCGATCCATGCGCGAGTCGGGGTTCGATATCTCGTTCCGCTTCGAACCTTACGGCGCAGCTACTCATCACTACGCCCCCATATGCCTGAACAGTCTTCTTTTCAAGACCGAGCGGGACTTGGAAGAAATGAGTCGGCTGCTGGGCAAGGACTCTGATACCGCGCAGTGGCAAAGACAGGCAGAGGCGCGCCGCCAGGCGATACAGAAATATTTGTGGGATGAGCGGCAAGGGCTCTTTTTCGATTACAACTTCGACAAGGAACAGAGATCAACTTACATCTATGCGACTACGTTTTATCCGCTGTGGGCTGGGCTGGCTACGCCTGCGCAAGCCCGAGCGGTGGTGAAGAATTTGAGTTTGTTGGAGAAAGCTGGCGGCATTGCAATGAGCGTCGAGGAGACCCAGGCCCAATGGGATTATCCATTTGGCTGGGCGCCGATCCAGCTGCTTGCCGTGGAAGGCATGCGCCGCTATGGATACAACGCGGAAGCGGATCGTATCTCGATCGAGTTTCTTTCAACCGTTCTGGAAAACTTCGTACAGGATGGGACGATTCGCGAGAAGTATAACGTCGTGACCCGGTCTTCAGAGACCAATGTGAAGGCGGGGTATGCCGTGAATGTGACGGGGTTTGGCTGGACCAATGCCGCTTTTGTTGAGCTACTCCATTCGCTGCCCCCGGAAAAGGTCGCCCAGGTCGCGCATACTATTCCGCCACCGGCTGCTCTCCACTAACTAAGCTGCCTTGCCTGATATGCCCTGCGTGACGTGCCTTGCGACGTCCCTTGTGACGTCCCCAGCGAATGTCGCCGGGTTCCTGATCCGGCGAAGTCTGCCGGACCACAACTCCCGGCCTACGGCTGAACGTTGGTCACGCCCTCGGCACCCGGCTTCGGGAAATGCTTTTCGTACCAGGCGATAGACCGGTCGGTAGCGTCGATCTGATGTTTAACCTCGGAGAGGCCGTGCCCTTCTCGGGGATAGCGAAGGAAAACCGTATCAACGCCTACATCTTTAAGCGCAACGAAAAGCTGCTCTGCTTCCGCAATGGGAACATCGTTGTCGTTCTCGCCATGAATGATGAGGGTCGGCGTGTGAGCGGCAGCGACATGCTTCAGCGCCGAGCGTTCCCATGCGACATCCATCAGGTTTCCCTGATGCAGGAATTGCCCAAATTCCATTTCCTCGTATTGGTTGTAGTAGGTCATGTAGTTGTAGCTCACTAGATTCGCGATACCTGCGGTGGGAATTGCCGCCTTGAATTCGTTGGTCTGCGTGATGAGCCAATCGGTGAGCTGACCGCCATAGCTCACGCCCTCGATCCCCATGCGTTCTCGATCAATCCACAAGTAGCGTCGTACCGCCGCGCTAACCGCGTAAAGAACGTCCTGGCCTTCATTGCCGTCCTGGTCACCGAAAACCGCATCGGCAAACTTCTGACCGTACCCGGTGGAGCCGCGATAGTTCACATTGAGCACAGCGTAACCGTGCGCTGCGTAGATCTGGTTCTTGAAGTAAAAGCCCGGACCATTTTGTCCATGGGGTCCGCCATGAATCACCACGATAAGCGGGTGCTTCGACGTGTCGGTCATGCCGGTGGGCTTGGTGAGAAACGCTTCCACCTCGAACCGGTTGTCATTGCTGACAAAGGTGAAGGATTCAACATCTGCGATGGGCTTGCCTGCCAAAACTTCATGGTTGAGATCAGTCAACTGACGGGAGGCAGCTCCGGATTTGTAATAGAGCTCGGACGCATCACGCGGTGAGGTGAAGGCGTAGGCGACCGCGCCGTTCTTGCCCACTGACCAACTGGCAACAACACCAGCATCCTTGACGATATATTCGGGCTTGCCGCCCGCGATGGGCAGGCGCACAAGATGGTTGCTGCCACGTTCTTGCACGGTGAAATAGACGGCGCTGCTATCGGATGCCCACTGCGGCATACCTTGACGATTGTCAATCGCATTCCCGATTTCGCGGCGATTGCTGCCGTCGCTGTTCATGATCCAAACGTGGGTATCTTCCATGGTGGTTTCGCGGTCGGTAAGGCCACGGCGCGTGCCCAGATAGACAATGGATTTACCGTCCGGCGACCACAGCGGATCGTATTCGCAATACTCCGTAGCCGTTAAGCGA
>Ga0209420_1000379_pt1 | contig 24496 bp, 22 predicted proteins | sample BlaSpr_A8_OM1_O1_FD_187972 | JGI IMG/M metagenome (GOLD analysis project Ga0209420, IMG submission 187972) | Forest soil microbial communities from Thunder Bay, Ontario, Canada - Black Spruce, Ontario site 2_A8_OM1_O1 (SPAdes) (version 2) | ecosystem: Environmental > Terrestrial > Soil > Boreal...
ACGAGGACCCGAAGCCATTCGTCTGGCATAAGAGCGCCGATGAGATCCTCGACACCCTGGCGAACTACTGCGAGCGGATCTCTGACTCAGGTCACTAGAGGTGTGACGTCCCGGCGGGGCGCTAAATGACCGTCCGGGGGCATCGTCCCCTCATTTGGAGAGCGACCTATTGCTCCACGGCGCCCCACTCCCCCGTAAAGACGGCTGGCCGTCTTTCGGCAAATGCAATTCTCGCCTCAGTCAAGTCTCGACCGCCCACGTTCATGACCTGCGCCTGCGCTTCCCGGTCGAGGGCCTGCGAAAACGTACTTAGCGCCCCATCCTGCAACAATCGCTTTGTCAAGAGCTGCGCTATTGGCGCTCCCTCAAGCAACGTACCGACGAGATCGGATACTGCACCGTCGAGTTCGTCGTCTTCTGTACACAAATTGATGAGACCTAGAGATGCCGCTTGCGTCGCTGAGATCATCGACCCGGTAAGACAAACCTCCATGGCTTTATGTAAACCAATCAACCGTGGAAGGATCCAGGATCCACCACAGTCGATCGACATTCCACGCCGGACAAATATTTCAGCAAACCGACTCGAAACACTGGCGATGGTGATATCGCAGACAAGCGCCAGATTCGCGCCAGCACCGATCGCATCACCATTCACTCTTGCCACCGTGATCTTGGGTATGTGATGAAGCGCTTCCATGACGGCATTGATCTGCTCGAGCTGCAGGTATGGGTGTATGTCGGGAAGAGGATCCGCAAGATCGGCGCCACTACAAAACGCTCCGGCCGCACCTGTAACTATGACAATCCGAATATCTGTCCGTTCCGACAGATCTCGCAAGGTAGTGAGTAGTTCTCGCCACATAGCCCAGTTGAGTGCGTTTCGCTTTTCGGGACGGTTCAGCGTCAGGGTTGCTACGGATTCATGTGTCTCGACCGTGATAGCCTCAACTTTTGCTCTACTCATCTGCCTCCTAGTCACATAGTGGTGCTCGGGAAGATTTGCTAGTTCTACGCGCTGGACCTGTCGGCAATGGACCTAGCGAGTGACGCCATGGAATTCTGAAACAGGCACCGCCTCGACGAGGATGCATTTATATTTCACGAAGGGTAGTTCTTGTAGCTTCCGATGACACTCGGCAAGCGAGTTGGCCTGGACGACGGTGACGGCACCAGAGCCATCCTCTCGGATATAGATTTGCTCAATAAACCCTTGCCGGCGGAGACGATTGATTGCGGCCTCTTCGTCATCAATGTGCGACTCACGATCGGATCCAGCAATAGGGGATGAAAATACAAGTAGCTTCATGCGCATCGTTCTTTGGTAGCGACGAGCAGAACAGGATTGTTTTCTCTGATGAGGGCCATGGTCCCCGTGCAAGCCAGCATTCCCGAGCACTCCATCCCGGACGAGCGAACCACCCGATAGCAAGCGCTCGCGGCGACGTCCCTCTCTCCGCCTATGTCGTGAACGCTCCCACCCCAGAGCACGACGTGGAAACGAGTCTCCGCTTTCCGCGGATGCAATGCCACCTGGCGTACCTTGATTACTCCTTTAGGATCATCCACTTCTGTTCTCCAAATTGACTTTGTTCCCGTCATCCTCCGGCCAACCCCAGGTCTTCGTCTTTAAAGAAAAAGGATCCGATCATCCGTACTCGAAGACTTAGTAGTCAGCATTTTGCAAACCGCTCCAAGCAGAACGCGTGACGGTTGGCCATGACAAAGTCGCAGCCGCTGCGAGCCATCATTCGACATCGGCGGGGGCCACCGGTGAGGATCATGGTCGCCATTGACTCCCATACCCCTACGATTCACGACGTGCTTTATTGATTGTCAACCAGGTGGTCGTAGATCAGACCTCCCTTCGACCGACGCATTTAGGAGAGCAAGCCCTGGCAAACCAGCTCGAACTCCTCCTCATCGGCTCTCTGACCTCAAATGTCACGTATGTAACTAGCACACCCGGACCTCTACAATGAGTTAGTACATACTATCACTCGCAAACCCGAGCGATAGGGCCTGCCGAGGCGGCCCTGCGCTGGTGATCTGGCTCGAGGTAGCCCACGCTTTGTCTGATGACGTCATGCGACCAAGTCGATCCGCCGCGGGATGAACCTCACAAGTTTCTTCGGGCAGTTCCGAGAACACTGAAGGTCAGAAACTATGTCTTTGGTAGCCCGAGAACACGTTCCGCGACTAGATTTCGCAAGACTTCGTTGGTGCCACCTGCAAGCAAGAAACCTGGACTAAACAAACAATTTGCGGCAATTCGGTCAGGTTCGTAATACTCGCATGCGCTATCTGAAATCAACATTCCTCGCGGACCAAGAAGATTCACAACGGAATGCGAGAACTCTCGTGCGTGCTCTGACCAGCAGATCTTGCTGATCGACGCCAAGGGCCCCAGCTCCGAGTCAACTATCTCTTCCGCCAACTGCCGAAGGCCTCTGTAGCGAATCAACTCTACTTCGCAATAGGCACGGGCCAGATTCTGACGAACTACCCGATCCTCTGTCTTGCACGCACGTCTGGCAACGTCAACTGCTTCCCAGAATTGTGCAGCGAATGGAACGTGCTGTGACGTGACACCTCCGCGCTCCGCCGCGAGAGTCGTCATACTGACCTGCCAGCCGTTGTTGAGGCCACCAATTACGTTAGACAGAGGCGCCCTCGCTCCTTCGAGGAATGTCTCTGCGAATTCCCGTCCGCCAGTCATCTGTCGGATCGATCGAAACTCGATCCCGTTCGGGGTCCCGTCTTCGCGAACAATCGGCACGATTACGAAACTAATTCCACGATGCCGTGGCTCTGATGTGCTCGTCCGACATAGGCAGAAAAGCATGTTTGCGTCCCGTGCGAATGACGTCCACATCTTCTGTCCGTCGAGGACGACTTCATCCCCATCAACTCGACCTCGAGTCGACAGACTAGCGAGGTCAGATCCAGCATCTGGTTCAGAAAATCCTTGGCAATATCTAGCAGTACCATCGACAATAGATGGCAAAAACTTCGCCTTCTGTTCCTGGGTGCCCCAGGCAAGAATCGATGGACCCACTAATGTCTCGCCGAGGCCGCGCGTGGGGCGCGGAAGGCCTGCTCGTGCGAACTCCGCGTCCGTCGCTACGGATTCCTCTTCCGAAAGACCTCGGCCCCCAAACTCACACGGCCAGGAAACGCACATGTAGCCAGCCCCATGTACCTCCGACGTCCACGCCTCCAAGCCGGGAATGCCACCAAAGATCGCACGCTCTAAGCTGATGTCAAAGTGCTGTTCAGGTCGATGCGTATCGAGCCACAATCGCAGTTCGTCAAGGTAGGCGTGCCCATTGAGAGCACCATCGCGCTGCGCGGTCACTAGCTTGGTCTCCCTTCAAACCGCGATCCGTCCCTGGCTTGGTCGCCCGCATGGTGCTCACATGAGGGCTGATTCCACTTAAATCCCCTGATGAGAGACATATTCACGGTTCCGCTCCTCGGACACTCCTCGAAGTAAAGACTAGCTGGAGTTATGAGACAGTTGGGTACTTACTTCGAACCAGCACCCATGAACCAGCGGGTGATGGGGTTTCATGTCTGTCGGCTCGTTGGACTGAAGAACCTTTGCTCGAGCCGGCGCTCAGCCGACTGAGCGAGCCGGCAGCGGGCTGCTCCATTTTTGTCAGGTCGTCCCGGATCTCATCGCGTGGACTGCGTTTGAACACTCGCCATGTGGCGTAAGCAGGCTGAAGATTGAAATGTGGTTGCCACATCTTCGCAAACGACTGCCCACGGGCTGTGGAATGTCTTGAGCCCTTCGCTCACAAAACCCCTTTTGCTAACGAGACGCCAATCAATTCTAAGGGGACCCACCGGAGCTGGTGCTCGGTTCGCCCGCCCGCCCGGCTATTGCACCCGTTTGAACCCGGCTGGGAAGGCGAACCAAACCAACTCCGGTGGCCGATAGTTGACCATCTTGATTCGTAGCCGCTTGCGTGATCTCCACCAGGATTCCGCCATCTGGCCCGACGATCTGATCGGTTACAGTGCCGTTGATGCTTACGATTTCCCCGACAACATTGTGGCGGCGTATCTCGCAGCGATGCTGCACTACAACACCCTCATCACCGATCCAATCAGTCAAATGGTGGAGCAGCCAAGAGCACCGTTCTGGACCGTAGTCGTAGGCACGAGGCGTCCCGACTAGACGGGCGAGGTCGTCGTCCCAATGCACTCGCTCTGGGACATCCGGCACTCCATACCTATCGGGAATACCCAAACCTGGGTGCTTCTTTATCTGTTTAAACGCCAGCCGATTGGCACGGATGTAGAGACCACCCCAGCCCTGTGCGAAAGCGATGAACCCGGTAACGGTCATGGGCCCCTTGACCATGCCCGGAAGCGGTTGTCCGACCTCTACGTCTTCAACATAGCGAGGGTCACTACCCCTAATCCGCTCCTCTTCGTAGGCCTGCCATACTTCGGCAAGAGCACTAGGCGACAGTTGATCTGCGTTATCGCCCTTGAAACCGTCGTATTTGGTGCCAATTTCACGTGCCGCATCGCGTTCGGTTCGAAAGCACCAAGAGTCGCCGCTTGCAACAAGTTCGTTGCCATTAGCGAAGAAATCCACGTGATAGACCTGCTGGATCGCGCGGCCAGCGAATTTCGTCTCGTGTGGGATTAGATCCTTTAGGTACGCCTCCGTTCTAATCTGATCGCCTAAGGCAAAGGGGCGATGCCAGGTGGTGTCTGCCCCTGACCACATCGCATGAACGCCGGACAATCCTCCGACATAACCGCTATAGATGCGGTTCAGAGGAAAGACGAAGGATGGCGGAGCGACGATACCTCCGTACCGCGTGGTTGAGGCATAGGCCGGGTCGCACCAAAGTGGATTGTCATCTCCGATTCCATGGGCAAAGTGACGAACGCTGTCCCGCGCAACTTCAGTACACCACGGTTCCACGGTGTCTACGACCTTGACTCCAATCATGCGTCCGAGATTTTCGAGTCCTTCATCCGTAATAGTCGCAAACTGCCGCTCGTCGTCGTTTATATCTGCGTCAATCTGAAGACCCATTGCCGTCCTTTGAGTAATCCGAATCTACGACCTAGTGATATTTGAGCCAGTTAGTCGACACATCCGCGATCGACTCCTTGACGGTATTTCCCTCTTGAAGGCCGCGGCGCCAAACACCAGCTAAGTCTGCTGAAATCGTCGGTGAGGAAAAAGCTGCGCTGCGATCGCATTCCGCAACACGGGCGGTGAGCCTCCCGCGACCATGGCGGCTATCCCGTCTCGGTGAAGCCTCTGAATTGGGAATCCAAGGGTCGCACCATCACCACCATGCAATACAAGCCCCTGCATCGTTACTTCCGGCAACATCGTGCTACCAAAGAGTTTTGAAACACTCGACTCGAGTGGACGGGGAAACTGTCCGTCAATAGCGGTTACTGCGGCTCGATACGTCAGCAGTCGCTGTGCTTCGATAGACACATGCATATCCACAATTGAGTGATATGTGGCCTGAAATTCGATAATGTCCTTTCCGAAGGCCTTACGTTTCTCGCAATATGCAGTCGTCTCATCAAGTGCCACCTCGGCAAATGCGAGGCTGTAGATCGAATTATGGAGACGCTCCATGTTGAATGCGTTCATAAGCGTTCGGAATCCGCCTGCACCGAGAATCAGGTTTTCCCTCGGTACACGACAGTCGCGGAGGACCAGCTCGCCGTGAGGAAGGCCACGCGAACCTACAAACTGAGCCCCTCTGAATAGCTCAAGCCCAAGCGTTCCTTTTTCCACGAGCACGCACCCAACACCTTTCGCACCAGGAATGTCCTCGAATCGCGCGAATACTGCGTACAATTCATTTTCTGGTGCTCCGGTAATAAAGCGTTTGTCGCCGTTGATGATGAGTTCATCACCGTCGACAACGGCGGTCGTTTCCAACAAAGTGAGATCGGAGCCGTGTAGTGGCTCTGTTAGTGCGATTGCGCAACCAGTCGTCGCCGACACCACCGTTGGCAAAAATTTCTCTCTTGTGCGTTCGTTTTCTGCCAGTACGATCATGGACGGTCCGGGCCCAGTGGTGCAGAAAGGTGGTTCGCCGAGGATCCAGCTCTGAGATGTGCGGAATAGCTCCTCGACAACGATCACGTAGTCCAGAGCCGTGCCACCCTGGCCTCCGTACTTCTTCGGAATCGTCAATCCCAGAAGATCGGCTTCGCGGAGTGAGTCGGCGATGGCGGCATAAGGGCTCTCATCATCTAAGTCCCACTTGGTGTGTTGGCCCCGCCAGGCCATGCCCGCCTCGTGCGCCCGAGACTTCAGCTTCTTTTGTTCATCCGACAAGTCGAAATCCATTGTTCCTCCTCCAATCGAACCAACGCGTAGGTCTGCCTAGATGCCAACACGGAGCTCGAAGTGCATGCAGCGAGACTCTCAGTACTTCCGTCAGCCGCTCTCAAGAATCTCCCGCAGTGCTCCGATCTGATTAACCGGATCTGGACCGACGGGATCTACGGCAAGCACCGTCACTCCCGCCTCTCGATATGCCGCAACCCTTTCCGCAACGCGCCCGCGGGGTCCAACGACATTGGACAGCTCTAGCCATTCAGCCGGTACGGATGCTGCCGCCTCATTCCTCTTTCCAGCCAGAAAGAGGTCTTGTATCGCGATCGCCTCTTGTTCGTATCCATACTCACGACAAATGTCGTTGTAGAAGTTCTTGCCTAGCGCTCCCATGCCGCCCACATACAGCGCCATATGGGGACGAAGCTCGTCGAGGACCGCCTTCTGGGATTCGCCCACAAACTCTTCGCCGATCGCCAGCACGCCGCCGGCCGAAATCTCGAGGGGCGCGAGCTCAGCTGGCCTTTTCGCGGTTCCCTCGCGTAGCGCGGCGCCCCAGACCTTCTCACACATCTCTGGCACGAACATTGCGGGGAGCCAGCCATCCGCGAGCTCTGCGGTGGCTGCAACGCTGCGACTCTTGATGCTGGCCCACCAGATCGGAATGCTGTTTCGGACGGGCGTCTCGAAAATCCGGAGCGGCTTGCCGAGTCCAAGGCCTTGGTCAGCTGGCAACGGGACTGTTACCGCGCTCCCGCTGTGCGTTAGTGGTTGTCCCTGCCACACCTTTCGGCAGCATTCAATGTAGTCCCTGACTCTTTGAAGTGGTTGATCGTAAGGAATTCCGTGAAACCCCTCGATGACCTGCGGACCGCTTGCGCCCAGCCCAAGTAGAAACCTGCCCTGACTGAGGTAGTCGCATGAGACCGCGGACATGGCCATTAGGCCTGGCGATCGCGAATACACGTTTACGATTCCAGTGCCAAGCATCATCTCTTTGGTCGAGGCAGCTAGAAAGCCGATCTGGCTGAAGGCCTCAAATCCGTAAGACTCAGGAATCCACAACAAGTCGATTCCCGCGCTCTCGAGATCGCTCGCGTGCCGTGACGTTTCGGCAATTGTTCCAAATCGCTTCAGCGAAGTTGCCAGTTTCACGCTCTCTCTCCGACTGCGCACAACTGCTCGATCCACTCCTGACGCAAGACACGTTTCAGAACCTTCCCGGTAGTGTTCTGCGGGAGTGGGTTGACCCTTATCTGCCAGCGGGTGGGCACTTCGAAATACGCAAGCCCGTCCGCTACAAACTCTGTGAGCTCACGCTCTGAGATCTGGACACCCTCTTGTACGACCACTATTGCCCCCAATTCCTCGCCTAATGAAGGGTGGGGCAGTCCAACAACGGCGGCCTCAACGACGGCAGAATGTTCTAGGAGTCGGTTCTCAACGTTGGGTGTCGCTACATTCTCTCCTCCGCGGATCACTATGTCCTTACTGCGATCCGTTACATAGAGATAGCCATCTTCATCGAGTCTTCCAACATCACCCGTTCTGAGCCATCGGTCGGTAGTCACAGGACCGGGATCAGTGTGATCCGCTGCGTTCGCGGGATCGTCTGACCAATATCCACGCATCACCGAGGGGCTACGAACGAGTATCTCCCCTATCCCATTCTCATCTGGGTCGCTGATCCGGATAGTTGCGGTAGGAATAGGGCGTCCGACAGTCCCTGGGCGCTCTCGCACTTCCGCTCCCGCGCCAGTTGCGACAACCCCGCACGCCTCGCTAAGGCCATAGGTGACCGCGACTCCCCGCCCCGCATTGGGAAATGTTTTGAGAACTCGATCTCGAAGCTGCTGCAGCACCGGTGATCCCCCCATACCAACAGTTTTGATCGATTCCACTGGGCGATGATTGCTGGCCTCGAGATAATCGACGACTCGACTTACCATTGTGGGTACAGCCGACCAAACTGAGACTTTCTCTGCTTCGATCAGATCGATGATCGCCTCGGGTTCGAACCGTCCATCGGAAAAGACGACTGTCCCGCCAGTAACGAGGGGCGTGATGATCTGCTGGAGGCCTCCAATATGAAAGAGCGGGAGGCTCAACAGACCCTTGCTTGGAGCAGGCGGTTGCATGCCGATTTCTGGCAGACGCTTTGTGCGTATCAGGAGCGACTGAAGGGTGGCAATAAGTCCGCGATGTGTGAGCACCGCCCCCTTAGCCATGCCGGTGGTGCCCGACGTGAACAATATCAGTGCGGGATCGTCTTCACTAGCCTCCGAATCGAGAATCGAGATGGCACTGTCGCCAACCACGGACTCCGGGTTCGATTGAAGCGCTGTGAGAAGAACTCGGGGCTGACTGATAGGGAGAAGTTCCCGACGCTTGTGATCCGTGAGCACCAGTTTTGGATTCACGGTGTCGATCGCATGCTGGACCTCAGACTGAGACCACCAGGCGTTGCCAAGGACGACGATGCCCCCAATTTGCGTAACGGACCAAAAGGCAACAACCCACTCGATTGAATTAGCTGCGAATATGAGCACTCGGTCACTTCGGCGCACGCCGCAACGCCGAAGAAAGGTGGTCAGGTTCGACACGGCCAACCGAAACTCAAGAAAGGTCGTGCGGTGCGAACCCTGCACGAGGTACTCGCGATCGGAGAATCGCTCCGAAGCGTCCAGGAGCTCCGACAGCCGAAGCGGTCTTTGAGCGAATGTCGGGCACGGAAACCCAAGAACAATCGTCTCCCGCACCTCGGTACCCCACGAGAGCAGATTCTGGGCCACCGTGTTATAATAGCAGGTACTTACTTCTGCCAACAAATGTTAAGGTCCTCCGCAAGATAAATTGGGGGGCGCGGCGGCTCAGCTCGAACTTCGAGCGAAATGGCGTTCGTCTGCGATCAATTTTGGGTGCGCAAGACTCAAGCTAGACACCACCAGTAGAAATTACGTTCCAGTGAATTGGGGGCGTCGCTTCTCGAGAAACGCACGTGTCCCTTCCGCAAAATCCGCCGATTCGCGGCAGCGAGCGACCAAATCGCTCACTAGGTCTGAATCCCTTTGCCCAGCGTCTTTCCGGGCTTCTCTGATTGCCGTTTTGGCAGTCACAATGCTTAAGGGCGCGTTGTCTGCAATTGATATTGCAAGATCTCTCACAGCCGTTTCGAGCTGACCAGCTGCCACAACCTGGTTGACCAAACGGGCACTGAGCGCCTCCTCACTCGATAAACGACGCCCGGTAAAGAGGATTTCGCTCGTCCACCCCGGCCCAACTAAATCTAGAAGTGGCTGTACGTCGGCGTAGCCGATGCCGATCTTGGCGGCCGGAATCGAGAACTCGCTTTTCTCGTCACAAACGCGAATGTCAGAAGCCAGAGCGACCGCGACTCCAGCTCCAATGCAGAATCCGCTCACCATTGCAATTGTTGGCTTCAGCGAGCTTCGGATGGACGCCAACGCTTCCTGGTAGAGGAAATCCAACTCTGTCTCACCGTTTTCAGCGCTGCTTTCCTGAACACTCGACAGATCGATACCCGATATGAACGCCTGTTCACCAGCCCCGCTGAGGACAACGACCCTCACGTCCGGATTGCATTCAAGCTCATGTATTGCCTGCGGGAGCGCAGCGACCATGCCGAAAGAGAGCGCATTGAGGCGAGATGGATGGTCGAATATCAAATGGCCCACTCCATCACCAACCGCCCGCGCCTGAAGGTGTTCACTCCCCATTTCGACCAAGTCCCGAACCCATTTCGTTACAAACCGCCAGAGCTGGAGTGCTCTTGGCAGATTGGACAGTATTTACTATAGTAGTCGGGAAGCACGGGTGCTCATGCGCTGAGCTAGTGGGTCCGGAACGGCCCGCTGGGTCGGGGTCAGCTGGCGACCCAGCGAGACGCAAATTCAATTAGTGGGTGAGTGGAAATGGGAACAATCCTAGAAGGAACGCGCGTCATCGATCTTTCGGTCGCTCGCGCCGGGCCACATGCAGTTCGCCAGCTAGCTGAGTTCGGTGCGACTGTTACGCGTATTGAGATACCAAACGACACATCGGCGGTGGGCCAGGACCACCATGGGTCTGACTACATTAACCTTCACGGAAATAAGCGTCTTATCACGATTGACCTCAAGCAACCTGAGGGTCACGAAATATTTCTGCATCTGCTCAAGGGCGCCGACATACTCGTTGAGAACTTTCGGCCACCGGTTAAAGCAGAGCTGGGCATTGCCTTTCCCGATTTAGCTCCGCTCTTCCCTCGGCTTATCTACGCAAGCATCTCTGGATTTGGACAGACAGGCCCGCTCGCCGAAAGGGGCGCCGTGGACCAGATTATTCAAGGCTCCGCCGGATTGATGAGCATTACGGGAACGACGGATCAAGGGCCTACGAGAGCCGGCATCGCCCTGGCCGACATGGCGGCAGGTAGTTTGCTGACGAACGGAATACTGCTGGCCCTTCTCGACCGCCAAGAATCTGGACTCGGGCAGTGGGTACAGATATCCCTTCTAGAGGCAACCATTTCCTTCCTTGATTTCCAGGCCGCTCGTTGGGTTATAGACGGCGATGACCCTGGCCCAGTTGGCAACGATCATCCGACTTTGACGCCGATGGGCACTTTCAGTGCCTCCGACGGATACCTCAACGTGGCGGCACCAAGCGACAGACTCTGGACTCGCCTATGCCGGGCGCTAGATTCACCTGAACTCGCAGCCGATGGCGCTTTTTCCACAGTCCTTCTCAGGCACGAGAACAAAGAAGAACTGAAGAAAAGACTCCAGGATCGCTTCTCAATGCGAACACGAGCTGAATGGGTCGGCCTACTCGAGGAGGCCGGCGTGCCGTGCGGGCCGGTCAATTCAGTCTCCGAGGTCTTTGCTGACCCACAAGTTGTTCACCTAGAAATGACTAGCCGGATTGATCATCCGACGCGAGGCGAGATCTCGGTCCTGAGAAATCCACTCACGTTCAGCAGGTCCGAGCGAGCGACGAAAACGGCAGCACCTGTGCCTAGCCAAAACACCAACGAGATCCTGGAGGAGTTGGGATACTCAGGCGAACACATATCTGATCTCCGAGAGCGTGGCGTGATCTAAGACTTCGCTACTTGAGGTTCTAAACCATCTACGCACGCACTTCAATTCTCCCTCGCTACGCCGTCACAGACAGCGATTTCACAGCACATGACACCCAACGAACCTAGGTCGTGGAAGGCCCATTTGCCCCCGGGATTTGACGTTGAAGCCATTGATGTCTTAGCCCAGGAATCACTCCCCAAAGCATGGACTAAGCGCTGGGCTCTGGAAGCCAGGGCAATCGTCGCCCTAATGCCCGACGGGTCTCGCCTGAGCGCTGGCGAACTTGAAGACCGCTCGAGGCAGGTCGCCGGGCGGCTCGCATCTGCTGGTATGGGCCCCGGTGACAGAATCCTTATCTCAGCGTCCGCCTCGCTCGATCTCCTGGTTGTGTACGTTGCTGCTCACCGACTCGGGTTGATTATCGTACCTATGAACACCTCGTATGGACCGACAGAAGTGCGAGCCATTGTAACCAATACGACTCCAAGCATGGCTGTCGTCGATGATCGTGATTCAGTACGGAGCATTGACGATGCCGCTGACGGTCACATTTGGATCGTTGGAAGCGACGTAAGCATTCCCACGAGCGAAGACCCGATACTCGACAAGTCAGATCGAACAACTCCGGCGCTAATTTGCCACACCTCTGGCACGACCGGAGTTCCCAAAGGCGCAGTACTCACAAGTGGAAACCTTTTGGCTTCAGCCGAAGCGGTAAGGCTCGCTTGGCGCTGGACACCCGACGATCGTCTTGCCTTGGCGCTACCTTTATTTCACCTACACGGACTGGGTGTCGGGATAAACGGCACGCTCCTCTCAGGCGCGTCCGCGATCCTCCTCGGTCAATTTGAGCCAAAGTCCCTTGGCGAAGCCATCGCTGACCAGTCCGCCACGATGTTCTTCGGTGTTCCGACGATGTATCACCGCCTCGCTTTCTCGCCAAGCTTGAGCCAATCCTTACGATCACTTCGACTGTGTGTTTCGGGCTCAGCCCCCTTGCCGTCGGAGCTGCATGGGCGGATCAAGGAAGCATTTGGACAAGCTGTGCTCGAGCGCTATGGGATGACTGAAACGGTAATGAACCTTTCAAACCCATATGACGGAGAGCGTCGGGCCGGTACTGTCGGTTTTCCGCTGCCGGGAGTCGAGATGCGTTTGGAATCTAACAACAATGGCGTTGACGGAGAGATTCAATTGCGGGGGCCCAATGTCTTCCGGGGGTACTGGAACCAGCCTGGAGCCACGTCCGAGTCTTTTACTTCGGACGGTTGGTTCGCATCAGGGGACCTTGCCGCCGTTGATGACGACGGCTATGTGCAGATAGTAGGGAGGTCAAAGGAGCTTATTATTTCGGGGGGCTACAACGTCTATCCGAAAGAGATCGAAGACATATTGCGCGCCCACGGTGGGATTGAAGATGTGGCAGTCCTCGGTGTTCCATCCGAGGAGTGGGGGGAGACTGTGACAGCGGTAGTCGTTGCAAACGGATCGATAACGGCAGATTCGATCATCGAATTCGCCGCCCAACACCTTGCTCCTTACAAGCGACCTCGTATCGTTCGGTTCGTCGAGACGCTGCCACGAAACGCATTGGGAAAGGTACAGAAAGATCTCCTGACCGCTTAGTCGTTCCCTCTGAACTGTGCGGTGTACCGCCCGGCCCCTGACGCTCATACGTCGCCGGTGGCAGTCACCTACTCAACAGTGCTGCCAGGTCTTCTGAACAACAAGAGTCAACGTCGACGAGCTAAAACACTCCGTGCGCGACGAACAACTGCTGCGTCCACCATGTGCCCCGCAGCATCTAGATATGCTCCACCAACAACAGTTTCGTTGTGCGCCAGGAGTGCTTCAGCTTGTTCAACCTGACTTGCTGACGGGACCATCTCCTCGTTGATCGCATGGACTTGTAAGGGATGAATCGCTTGGCGCGAAGCAAACCCGGCACGCCGCAACGCAATCGTACTCTCCCTCAATCTTTCAAGATCATTGAGGTCCGGTAATACCGGGCCGACGGGCGGCTGGAGCCCAAACGCAGCAGATACGGCAACAGACTGCATGCGGAATGTCCACAGCTCGCGGTCATCTTCAGAAGGATCCAGCCCCAGGTCCCCTGCAAGGTCGATTTCGCCGAGCATCAATCCGACAACACCGGCCATACCAACGATGATCTTTAGGTCGATCATTGCAGCGGCGCTCTCCACAAGGGCGAGAATCGGGAGGGCGGCTATAGGCACCACCTCCGCCAAAGATTCTCCCGTAGCTTTTGGCACAACAATACCGGTAAGACCCGGATGTGTTGCGATTGCACGAACGTCCTCGAGGCCACGAGACCCGACATTGACCCGAACCCATACCTCTACACTCCGTTCGGCGCGGTGCGGTAGATTCTCAATAACCGACGCGCGGGCATAATCCTTCTTGGGAACAGCCACGGCATCCTCCAGATCGACGATAACCGCGTGAGCGCCACTTGTAAGAGCCTTGTTGTATCGCTCCGGACGGTCGCCGGGAACGTACAAATAGGACGCAGGCAAGTTCACAGTCCTGAGGCGGTTAGCCCAGCAAAGCCGTCATGGCAGTAACGCCGTCAACACGGATCGCCTCCAGTGACATTCCGTTGACTTCGGGTCGACCTACAAGTGTCAGCGGATAGTTGGCAAAGAGCGGCGCCCGTGCACGGAACTCAAAAGACATACCCATGCCACCCGAGCGATGAGCCGAGCGCAACAAAAGCATCGCCGCCAACGGCCCGTGGACGACCAATCCGGGATATCCCTCTTCCGCCGTCGCGTAGGGCAGATCGTAGTGGATGCGATGGCTATTGAATGTGATTGCGGAAAATCGAAAGAGTTGTACGGGATCCACGATGACTACTTCAGACCAGCCCCCGGTCGGCGGCTCAATAGCCCGCGTGGTGGCGGGCAATACCATTGGCTCCGATCGGCTCCCCCGATAAATCAAATCTTGGATTTCGACTATTGCAACTTGGTCGTCCTGCTCGATCTGGTGCTCTACAGTTACTACCAACAAGTCTCCAGAGCGACCCGACTTGCGCTCGGTGTGGGTTATCAGCGAGTGCCGAACCGCGGGACGGCCAACTCTGAGGGGTGTATAACCTTCGACTCGACCACCGGCCCACATGCGGCTCCGCAACCCCGACGTGGCACCGCCCTCACTCATTCGAGGGTGGCCATCGTCACCGAGTCCGGACGTGGCTACAGGCGAAGCAAAAAACGCCCAATGCCAGAGCAACGGGAGCTCAGTTCCCTCCCGCAAGTCGATATCCTCGTCCAGCACAGCTGCAACTCTCCGAGCATGCTCTACGGGGAGCTCAGAGGAGGTCGCGGACAAGATGCCGAGATCATCACACTTGAGAACGGGACTCATTGCCGACACCGAACGCGTGCCGTATCCGTCACCGTCAACGCACTACTGGCAGCTTCAGATCTATCGAAGCACCATCCCGCACGATCGGGCTTTCTGGATTTCTCGAGGGTAGCACCACCGTGGCTAGACCCGGCGCAGTAACTTCACCACGTTGATTTTCGGCCCATATCTCGAGATCGACCAGCGTCATCCCGTTGATGACATACTTTTTGGCGATCCTGCCCCTGCAATACGTCATGTCGCCGAATGTATTGAACCGCCTCATGTCGGCACGAAGTCGCTTTAGGAAGGCGTGATCTCCCATCCAGTTAGTAACTGCAGTGGCCATCCATGCCGTTCGCTGAGGTCCATAGTCGTAGGTGCCAGGAGCTCCGACCGATTTAGCAATGCTTTCTCGATGATGACCAATGCCGGTGTACTCGATTCCGCCCCCACTCTCCTGGTTGTGGAAGTAGTGGCCTGGATGCTTGACTACACCCTGAAGCAACACACCATGAGTGTGGCCGCGCCCGCAACCCACTAAGAATCCCATGGTATCCATCAGTGAAAGCGGACCGCGAGCAATTGGGTCCAGCTCATCTCCGACATTCACGTCCTCGACATAACGCGTGTTGCTTCCGCGCACTCGGTCGGGCTCGGTAAGTGCTCTTTCAGCGATCTCATCGAGTTCCTCGGGAGAATAATCCGCACGCTCTACGTCCTTGTATTTCCCTTTCTCTCGAGCCTGCTTCCGGGCATGACGAGTGCACCATCCAAGGACGCTGGCGACGAGCTCATCCTGCTGGTTGAGGTAGTTCGCTTGGGTGTACTGAATGGCCAGACGACCAGAGAACTCACCTTCTCGTTCCTCGACTCCTACGACTCTCTCAATACACGACAACCGATCGCCCGGCCTTACATTTCGAAAGAACTCCCAGTCATTGCCCGCATAAAACCCATGCACCCCGGGAAAACCCCATCGAGTTCGACCCGTCCATCCGTAAGCGTATGGGAACATTGGGTGACCAACCAGCGAGCCGTACCGACTTCCCGCGCCGTATCCAATATCGCGGAAGAGTGGATTTAGATCGCCGATCCCATTACAGAAGTTGCGCAGGGTATCGGGTGTAGCGTCCGTTAGATACGGACCTTCTGGGCGTAGAAGTGCACCAATCTTTTCTCTAGCTGCCTCAAACATCTCATCCGTAATATCCTCTTGAAGCGGAGCATTAGTAACTGTCATAAGCGCGTCCTTTCGAGTAGCGATGGATGTACGATCGATCAGCTGACCACAGACCGTCGTTGCAACAGCTCAGGGATTTCCTGCAACGTCCGGGCGACCCTTGCGCCGGATTGAGCGAGAGCGGCAGTTTTGGCGGAATGCGACTCCCGAGGGCCACCTATGATCGCTGAGGCGTGCCCCAGTTTTCGACCCGCTGGCGCCGCAGACCCAGCAACAAACGCGGTTATGGGCTTGGCATCGCCCCGTGCGAGGTAGGTGCAGACGTCGTACTCATCGAGGCCCCCAATTTCACCCAGATACAGAATGGCTGAGGTGTCTCCATCAGCATGGAACAACTCAAGGGCCTCAGCCGTGGAAAGCCCCTTGATCCGGTCACCCCCAATCCCGACAACCGTTGACTGCCCAAGGCCAGATGTGGACAAGCGAAGGGATACCTCATATGAGAGGGATCCGCTTTTCGAGATGACTCCAAGTGTCCCAGGACGAAAACAACTTGAAGGCATGAATCCGACTTTGCTCTTTCCAGGGGAAATGATTCCCGGACTGTTGGGGCCGACCATCGTAAGGTCGCCAGTGATCCTTCGACGTAACCGAACCGCATCCGAAACCGGCAGACCGTCACCGGGGTACACGATGAGCCGAATACCAGCATCGATCGCTTCATCGATGGCGCCGGCTGCGCCTTCGGGTGGTACGAACACAAGCGTTGCGTTCGCGTCAGTCGACTCGACCGCTTCAGCCACAAAGTCGAAGACCGGGAGCCCGATCGATTTGCCCGCGCGGCCTGGAGACACGCCACCCACTACTTGAGTCCCATACTGCATGAGATCTTGAGTGACGACTTGGGCCATTCGACCAGTGATCCCTTGAACAAGTAGCCGCGTTGTTTCATCGATCAAGATGCTCATCGTCCATTGCTCCCAGTCACGCGACATTCCTAACTGCTTGTGCCTGCTTTACAACGGCTTCAACCGCGCCTTCAATCGTCCTATGGTTCGAATAGCCTGCGCTGGCAAGAATGGCCTCGGCTTGTTCCACATTCGAACCCATCAGTCGGAACGTCACGGGCTTCTCGTACGCCCCGTCGGCCAGGAGGCCACATAGATTTTCAGCCACCTTGTCAACCAGCGTCAGGCCCCCAAAAATGCTGATTAGCGTGGCTTTCACCTGGGAACTATCGGCCAAAATTGTGAGCGCACGCGCATAGCCATCACGAGTCGGGTTTGCGCTACAGTCCAAAAAGCATGCGGGCTGTTCACCCGACTCCGCAATAAGATCCATCGCAGCAAGGGTCATCCCAGCCCCTCCGCTTACAAGGCCAATGGCACCGTTCAGAGGCACGTATTCCAGCCGAGACCGATCCCTTTCAATGTCCTCGGGCGGACGGGGACTTGAAGCGCGCACGAGACCCGCAACTTCCTCCTGACGAAACAGCGAGTTGTCGTCAATAATCACGCGAGCATCCAGAGTCATTATCTCAGCGCCGAAAATGCCAACTGGATTGAGTTCAATCAAAGTCGCATCAGTCGAGATGTAAGCACGGAGCAACGCTTGAGCCATAGAAAGTAGGTCGCGACTCGTCGATCTTGGTAGATTTGCGTCCAATGTCGCCCGCAGGAACTTTGCGGCGTCGAGAGACAAATCCGGGCGAACGGGAACTATGGTCGGAGGATCGCCCTGCTCTATTTCGACACCTCCATTCGGACTAAACATCACGACCGGGCCGCCATGTTCGGCACTGAATGCGAGGGCGAGAAAAATCTCGGAATCTGGCTGTGTCCAACTTTCAACGCGAACAGAATCTGGCGTCATCCCGTCGATGTGCGCGTTCAGCACCTTTGCGAGAGCGTTTCTGACCTCAGATGGATTGGCTGCACTGAGGATCGCTCCCGACTTCCCGCGTCCTGAAGCAGGCAGTTGAGCCTTGATGCCAACCGGATATCCAATTGCCTTCGCTCCGGCCACAGCCTCCGCCTCCGACTTTGCGATGCTGCCGCGGTTGCACGGCACTCCGAACCTCTCAACAAGGCGTTTGGATAAGTGCTCGTTGAGTTGCATGTGTGCTGACCTCCTCTGTTGCGACATGTTCTGTCATACAGAGCGCATTGCTGCATCGGCCGAGTTGACGCGTTGGAACGCATGAGCCAGTGCTTGCACACCTTGACGACTGGGAAAGCTGGCGACCAGCCGGAGTGACCACCACAATAGCAGCAGCCTTGTTCGAAGTCAATACTCACTATGTCTGAAAGACGGGCTTAAACTGCTTCCGTCGGCCAGGGCCCTCTTTGGGCGAGGTCGACATCCGAATTCTTCGAGCGTCACGGCTCGCTCGCTCCACCCAGAGAGGCATGGATCTGCAAACATGACTAACGATCAGAACTTCGTCCTATTGTCCATGGACTTTCAGCGAGCGATGTGCGAACCCGACGGTTCGGTGGGTAGCGGCGGCCTCGCAGCTGAAATTGCCCGGCGGGGGACGCTTGACCGGGTCGCTGACGCCCTCGGAACCTTTCGTTCGAACCAATGGCCGGTACTGCACGTGCGCGTATCGTTCGACGCCAACTTCACCAACATGACGAGTGCATCACCTCGCTTCGCGTGGTTTCGAGCCAATGCAGCATTGATCGAATCTGCTGAGGAGACGCAAATCGTTCCGGCACTATTGCCCACCAAAGATGAACCGCTCATCGAAAAGGGATGCGTCAACCCGTTCGTGGGAACGCGGCTTCGCGAGTTCCTCAACCTGCGTCAATTCCATCACTTGGTGTTGGCCGGCGTGGCAACCAATCACGTTGTCGAAGCCACGGCCCGATATGCGGCTGACATTGGCTTCAAGGTCACTGTCGTTGAAGACTTATGCGCCAGTAGCAGCCCCGAACTTCACGAATTCGCTGTGCACAATATCTTGCCATCTTACGGTGCGGTGATGTCGCTCGATGAGCTTCTCGCAACGCTCGAATCAGCCGACTAAGTCTGAACCAGATGTGACCGCCCGATACCGTTTTACCAAATCTCGATAGGCTGCGATCAAGCCGCGATCCGCATGGCCGAAGTACGAAGCGCGAAGTCTTTCGACAGATTCGTTCTCATCCTCGAGTAGGTTCGTGCCAGTGAGCAGCTCTTTGATGAATTCATCCGCTACGCGAGTTATCAACGTTGTGGATAGATCAAGTACTATGTGTGAATCAGTATTGATGCGCGCGCTCATCGCCAGGACGGAATGCATTTGCTCGGCGCTGGTGTTCTGCGGAAAACGGCCGTATCCAACCACTAACACTTCGCACGGGATCTGCATCTAGACCGGATTCCATCGATGCACAACAATCCGAGTGAGCTCTTCACCTGCGATTCGCCGGGGAGTATTGATCCTCGATAATGAGTCGACCCAAATCTTGCATTGATTGCTCAATCCATTCTCATTTCCTCACTACATAGGAAGATCGCTCGCATACCCGAGAGGTCCCTCTAGGTGATTCGACGGTAGATGGGCGAAGAGCTCGCCAACACGATCGTTTAGAGAATCTATCGTCCACCGACCTTCATTAGAAATGATCGACTCGACGTGAGGCAATCGAACCCGAGCAACTGTATTTCCGTAGACTATGAAAGTCTGTCCAGTTATGCCCCGCGCACCATCGCTCGCCAAGAAACCGACAAACGGAGCAATATTTGCAGGATCCATCCGATCGAAGCCCACTTTTTCCGGCTTGGAGAATTCACCAGCGCGATCACTGCCTTCAAAGGTCATTGTCGTCAACCGGGTACGCGCTCGAGGAGCAATCGCATTACACATGACATCATATTTCGCTAGCTCCCGCGACGCTGCTATCGTAAAACTAGCGATACCCATCTTCGCAATGTCGTAGTTGGACTGTCCGGCAGTCCCGAATAAACCCGATTCGCTGCTGGTATTGATAAGGACCCGGGGAGGGAGCGAACCTGGCGCACTTTTTGCCTTAGCCCGCCAATGCCGTGCGGCGTGACGTGTCGGCAAGAAATGACCATATATATGGACGTTGATCACCGAGCGCCAATCGTCGGGTTCAATTGTGAAGAGCATTCCGTCGCGGAGAATGCCGGCGTTGTTGATGAGGATGTCAAGGTCACCGAACTCATCGAGTGCCTGACCTATGAGCTGCTCAGCTCCGTCATCTGTCGAAACATCGGAGAAATTCGCTGACGCTGTCCCGCCAGCTGCTTCGATCTCTGCTGCTAGCTCGGACGCCGGCCGGTTATCCGACCCGCCCCCGTCCCAACTCCCTCCCATGTCGTTGACGATGACTTTTGCCCCTTCAGAAGCCAGAAATAGTGCCTCCTCGCGCCCAATACCACGTCCCGCACCAGTTACAACCGCGATTTTTCCTGAAAGTCTGCCCAATTTCTCTTCTCCTAAATATCGTTGATACCAACACCTTCTAGGTTGTTTTCAAAATTCAAATAATCAACCGCTGACGGATGACACCACCGTCATTCTGGGAGTAACAATGCCAACTGCCGCGATTGCGCAACGAGATTATTGCCCTCATCCCACAACTCGCCGTCCTCTACCGCGTATCCATTTTTTAGGACCCTCGTTTCGAACCGTGCTCGCAACCATCCAGGATGCGGACGACCCCAAATGTGAACGGTCAGTTCAACGGTCGGTACCCATTGGCTCTGGGATTGCCTGACAACCGCGGGGGGAAACGGATCAGAGAAGAGAAACAACGAGAGAACATCAGGAGGTCGGCCATCTGCAAATCGAACCCAGCTTGTTAAGCACGGATATCTGGATTCCTGCTCGTTAACAGGAGCTACTCCCTCCAAAACTCTCGTATCGATCTGATCCACAACTGTGCAACCGTCTACTTCCTGAATCTGCTGCCGTCCTGCTTGGTTGAAGGGCACTGTCGGCTCCGCCGGAGGGATCAAAGGGAATGTTGGCGCGACAATGTTCCCAAGCTCGCCGAAGGCAGCGATGATCCGTACACGCTCAGTGCCTTGCATGAGGCATGCCTGAGCGTGGGTGAGTGATCTGCCCGTTCGAAACACGTCGACCGTCATCTCGGCACAGCCAACAGACGTGGGCCTGAGGTAGTGAGCAGTAACGGAGCGCGGATCCTTCTGACCGACCTCAGCGAGAAGGGCTCGCACCATCAACGCCATCAGATATCCACCGTTTGGATGTGAACGAACGCTCCAACCAGGATCTATATCCAAATCCCAGCGACCGTTTCCGGCCCGCCTAGCGATTGTGGCCTCATCGAATGCGAAGCTCAAACTCGAGACCTCAAATCGCCTCATGAATCCTCAAGGAGGGCACGGTTTCCTGTGGACCTCTTTCCACGGATTACCTCTTCGGGCTTCCACCCTCTTAGGTGGCCAAACTTTGAAGTAACCACCTACTCATCTTACTTAGAACTGCGTGATCCCGCCAGTCGCTTCCACCTTGTCTGTCAACGACGGGCCAAGAAACTGAATTTCGATCGAAGTTCTCGTTGCTCCTGGAACACCGCGAACGGAGTGTGGCACCAGACGTCAAACGTTTACTGCGAAAAGCCATTTCTGACGGATTCAACCTGCCGTCCCAGAGAGTTAGAGGTGCAGCGAGCTTTGCGGCAGTTGTTACGTGTCAATGCCAGACTATTTCAGCACCATGGGATTAAGCGGAGAGCCCACCGCGTTGATGATTGGCAACGGAGCCGCCATAAACATGAACTCATAAACGCCATCACGCTCGCAATCTAGGCTCAGTTCATCTAGGTCAAACAGCTCACCTACCAGAAGTCCAAGGTCACAGAGAGCCGCTGCATGCCACGATCCAACAGGAAACGCAGGATTTCCGGGGACCGATTCAACTGCGCCATTGTCACTGGCCACCATTGCGACGTCCCGTCCGTGAAACCATTGAATCGTATCCAACGTGAGCCCGGATTGCTTTTTCCGCTTTCGCAAATCAGATCTTGCTAGCCAGGTACCGACAAATCCCGTTCTAATGAGAACAATGTCACCAGTTCCAACACTGACTTTCTCCTCGTCAGCTACGTATTGAAGCATTTCGGCCGAAATGGTCGATTCAAATGCATCAGTGCCAAGCACACGAGCGACGTCCAACAGCACACCTCGCCCGATGATTCCATTGGACTGCCAATGGACGCCCAGCCTTCTGGCTCCCTTTGCGGATGTAACGAGGCCCGCCCAGTAACCGTTGTACAACACTCCATCCCGCGAAAAGTGGCCCAGACCATCGAGTTGAGTTGAGCCCTGAAGGGGCAAAACGACAAGGTCGTCAGATATCGGCAAGCCGAAGTCACCGGCATCTCCCACGACAACATCAGCAGTGGTCGACATGAAGGCGTGTAGCATGTTTGGTCGCGTGCCCGGGCCCTCGAAGTTTCGACCGATCGGTAGTGCCAACGAGAACAGATCTCCTCGGTGCACCAAACCCGCCGCGGCCACGGCTAACTCTGGAGTTAATAGGTTTGCGGTACCCAACTGGTCTTGCTCGCCCCAGCGGCTCCAATTGTGATAGAGGCCGGGTTTAGCACCGATTACTTTGCCGTTAGCGTCGACGGCATACTTGGGAGGAGTCCAGGGCTTCAGGGGAATGTCCGGCACCTCGCGCATCAGAAATACTCCTTCGGGTTCCCGACGTACTCACCATTCGAAATCCGGCGGGCCTCCGGTCGATGTGCAAATGAGTGGCAACTCAAAAAGCTCAGCCATGCCACTCGGACCGGCGTCTTTACAATTAAAAAACCCTTGATTACTGGGCCTGATTTCATCGGGCCACGTCGGCGGAACCGCTTCCGACCGGCTTTTGTCTAGGGGCAGCGAGTCATAGTACGCAATTCGCTGGCGGGACCCTCGGGGGGGAGAGCCCCACCAGCGTCGTGCGTCTGCGCAAGCCGCGCACAAACGCAGTCTACGAGATTACTTGTTCCAGAGTTTTTTAAAGTAACTCACAAGTCCCGGGGTTGGAGCATATCCAGTCGCCGGGAACGTGCTGACATTCGACTTGGTCATAAGCTGGGTTGGAAAGGCCCAGCTCTTTACGACACTCATGTTTGCCTTCAACATCAACCGTGAAAGCGCGTCAATCGCTACATAGCTGGTCAAAGGAAGCGGGTACGCCGTGACCGACGCCTCTGAGCCTTGGTTGACGTATTGAACGTCTGTGGGCGCCGCGCTTGCGGTCGTGAATTTGACACCGGTAATCCCAGCAGCCTTCACGGCAGGCGGTACACCGATCATCATGTCTCCGAAGGTCATGAAGACATATTTCGTCGTTGGATTCGCCTGCAGATACGCCACCACCGTGGCAGGAAGAGTCGTCGCGATCGAGGTGAGGGGAACCGTCTGAACGTTCAGCGTGCATGCTGCACAGAGCTTCTTGAACTGAGCAATAAAAGCATTGCTAGCTGCGGTGAGAATCGGAAGTCCGGCTGTCGTAAAGACGACCGTGTTTCCCGGATGCCCATCGCTATCGGCAATGATCCAGTCCGCGGGCTTTTGCGATGCTTGCTTCGTACCGGTACAGGGTGCCAACACTTTAACGTATGACGCCCATTGGGCTCCACAGGTAACTGCGACCAGCACTATTGGGATGTGGGCCGCGGTCAGCGCTTCGAATTGTGGCATCCAACTCGTCGGATCGAATCCGTCTGCAATCACACCGCCCAGATTGGAATCAGTATTGACAATGTTTGTGAACGCATTTGACACATCCTCCGAGGTCGCGCCCACTGACACTACCTGGAAGTTGATTCCCAATATTTTTGCTCCGCTTGCCACCAGAGATGCATTTTCTGCACCACTCGCGGTCTGATCAACAACTTCAACGACCCGCTTGCCTGCGACGCTTCCGGGCAGCTTCCCTGGGTTGTAGCCGAATGTAATTGGCTTGGCCTGAGACGCAACCACCGACTTGGCATAGCCGATTGCAGCTGGCGAAGCTCCGCTCGAAGCTGCCGATGCAGAACCAAGCCCACCCAACGCCATCACAAGTAATGAGAAAACAACGGTCGAGACGCCAGCCATCCACAATATGGATCTTCGCACTGCACTGCCCCCTTGGTCGTACTGAACGGGTCCCACCCTTGGGGTGGGGTTGGGAATCGGAGTCAGACAGTATTACGGGCCGATGTCCGAGTCAAGTAAATACTTCATCTACCTAAGTTTAAGGAGGTCAGGGCCTCATTCGATGTACTCAAGCCAATTCGTGTCGTCCCCAGCACTGGCATCCCCCTGGTATTTCGACAAGATAGCAACAGAGATTTCAAATGTCAGAGCGCCCCGATGCACGCCTTACTAGAGGTCTCGATTCGTCGATCGACTGAGTATCGACGTGGCCTGCACATTGACATGATCAGCGTCGGCACATGGGTGTCGCCGCTCATCGAAATTCGCGGTTTTCGCTCACCGAAATTCGCGTTGAGTCCGTGCTCCGGTTGACAGGTTAACCCCGCCTCCTCGGGGTCTTCT
>Ga0209420_1000380_pt1 | contig 24400 bp, 20 predicted proteins | sample BlaSpr_A8_OM1_O1_FD_187972 | JGI IMG/M metagenome (GOLD analysis project Ga0209420, IMG submission 187972) | Forest soil microbial communities from Thunder Bay, Ontario, Canada - Black Spruce, Ontario site 2_A8_OM1_O1 (SPAdes) (version 2) | ecosystem: Environmental > Terrestrial > Soil > Boreal...
AAATGCGGCCGTGCCGCCCTTCGTGGACTGCGCGAGCAGCGCCGCGACCGGCAGCAGCACGAGCACCGACAGGTACAGCCCGAGCAGCCCGCGGCCGAGCAGATGCTGCCTGATCCGCGCCAGCGGGTCGCGGGCGAGCCATTCCTCTACCTCGTCCTGGCGGCGGTACCGGGTGGCGTCATCGGCGTTGGTGTGAGCCTCTACGCGGTAGGTGAGCGCCTCGATCAGGGTCGGCCCGCGGCCCGCCGCGGCGTACGCCACCGCGCGCCGCACGGCCGCGTAGACGGCAGCGGCGTCGTTGCCGTCGACCAGCATGGCGGGGATCCCGTAGCCGATTCCCTTGTGGGCCAGCGAGGGGGCGGCGGTCTGCTTGGACAGCGGGACGCTGATCGCGTAGCCGTTGTTCTGCACGAAGAACACCACAGGCGACTGCCAGACCGCCGCGAAGTTCAGCGCGGCATGCGTGTCGCCCTCGCTCGTCGCGCCGTCGCCGAGCATGACCAGGGCCACCGTGTCCTCGCCCTTGAGCGTGGCCGCGTGAGCCACGCCGACGGCATGCAGCGCATGGGTCGCCAGCGGGGTGCACTGCGGGGCGACGCGGTGGTCGTACGGGTCGTACCCGCAGTGCCAGTCCCCCCGCAGCAGCGAGAGCGCCTCAACGGGATCCACGCCCCGGCACACCACGGCCATCGAGTCGCGGTAGGTCGGGAACAGCCAGTCCTGCGGGCGGAGCGCGACCACCGCGCCGATCTCGCTCGCTTCCTGGCCGTGCGCCGACGGGTACACAGCGAGCCGTCCCTGCCTGGTCAGGGCCGTCGCCTGCGTGTCGAAACGCCGGGCCAGCACCATCTTCCTGTGCAAAGCGACAAGCACGTCGTCGTCCGGCAGATCAAGGTCGGCGGACCGAACGATCCGGCCATCAGCCGCCAGCAACGTCAGCGGGGTCCCGGTCGGTAGCAGCTCCCGAGGTTTTCCGCCGCGGGGGACTGCACGCGTCACAGAGGTCACAAACGCTCCGATCGAAGACAGACAACTAGTAGCAATCCTGCGATCATGCGCGCCGAACATCTAGTAGTCAGCGAAAAACGGAGACAGAGTGGCAAATAGGACTGCAGCCTCTGGACGTACGGCGCCCGCGATCGACCGCTGCGGCCTCCGGCTGGACAGGTGGCCCCCGGCGCGGCCGGGCGGCGTCGCACACCTATCCCACCGAGGAGAACGAGCGGATCATCGACTGGCTGTACCGCGACCCTGTCATCCCGGAGGATGACCCGCTCCGCCACCGGTCGTAGCTGAAAATCGCCTCTCCCGCCGACGCGCTCGGCAGCGCCTTCCCGGTTACCTGGACGCATGGAAACACCCGGGAACCAACGGAAGGAATCGGGATGATTGAGGCACGGGGCCTATCAAAACGTTACGGGGACAAGCTAGCCGTCGACGACCTGTCGTTCACGGTGCGGCCCGGCCGGGTCACCGGCTTCCTGGGGCCGAACGGCGCGGGCAAGACCACGACCATGCGGATGATCCTCGGGCTCGACCGCCCGACCGCCGGGTCGGTTACCGTCAACGGCAAGCCGTTCGCCGCGCTGTACAGCGCGATGCGCGAGGTCGGCGCGCTGCTCGACGCCAAGGCGGTACACGGCGGCCGCAGCGCGTACAAGCACCTGCTGTGCCTGGCCGAGACCAACGCCATCCCGCGCCGCCGGGTCGACGAGGTCATCGGCATCGTCGGGCTGGAGGACGTGGCGGGCAAGCGGTCCAAGGGCTTCTCGCTCGGCATGAGCCAGCGGCTGGGCATCGCCGCGGCCCTGCTCGGCGACCCGGACGTGCTCATGTTCGACGAGCCGGTCAACGGCTTGGATCCGGAGGGGATCCGGTGGATCCGGCTGCTAATGCGGTCCCTGGCCGCCGAGGGGCGCACGGTGTTCGTCTCCAGTCACCTGATGTCGGAGATGGAGAACACCGCGGACCACCTCATCGTCATCGGCCGCGGCAAGCTGATCGCGGACTGCCCGGTGGCGGAGTTCACCGCCGACGGGACGGCGCAGGCCGCGACCGTGAAGACCCCGGATGACCAGCGCCTGGCCGAGGTGGTGACAGCGGCCGGCGGGAGGCTGGAACGGGGCGAGGCCGGTGACCTCACGGTCCGCGGCCTCTCCGCCGAACAGGTCGGGGGACTCGCGCTCACCAACGGCATCCTGCTCCACTACCTCGCCCCGTCCCGGGTGTCCCTGGAAGAGGCGTTCATGGAACTGACCGCGGATAGCGTCGAATACCAGGCGAAGGCGAGGGCTTGATCATGACCACGGCAGCAATACCCGCCACCCCGGCGCGGACCCGGGCGGTCCCGCCCGCGTCCAGCCGGCCTGGCCTGCCCGGCGCGCTGCGCTCGGAACTGACCAAGATGCTCTCGGTCCGCTCCACCTATTGGACCCTGCTGGCCTTTGTGGCGGCGAGCATCGGCTGGGCGGTCCTGGACTGCGCGGGCATTGCCTCGCACGGGATAGGCGGCGCCTTCAACGCGACGGAAGCGAGCCTGACGGGGCAGGTCGCCCTGGGCGAGCTGATCATCGTGGTGCTCGGCGCGCTGGTCATCACCTCGGAGTACTCCACCGGGATGATCCGCACCTCGCTGGCGGTGATGCCGCGCCGCGGCGTGCTGTACGCGGCCAAGGCGATCGTGTTCGCGGCCGTCACGCTGACGATCTCCCTGGTCACCAGCTTCGTCGACTTCTTCGTCGGGCAGGCCATCCTGTCCAGCAAGCATTACAACGCCACGCTGGGCCAGCCCGGCGTGCTGCGGTCCATTTTCCTGTCAGCGGCGATCGTCATGGTGTTCGGGCTGCTCGCCTACGGCGCCGGCGCGATAATCCGGCACAGCGCGGGGGCGATCACCGCGATCCTCGGGGTGATCTTCCTGATCCCGCTGCTGGCCCAGGCTCTGCCGAACGCCTGGTTTGCCGATCTGCAGCGGTGGCTTCCCGGCGGAGGTGCGCTCGAGCCCATCGCCAGGTCCGCGCCGCCGATCGACCATAACCTGTTCTCCGCCTGGGGCGAGTTCGCCGTGTTCTCCGGCTACGCAGCGGTCCTGCTCGCCATCGGCGCCTGGTTGTTCATCCGCCGAGATGCGTGAAACGACGCCCGGTTACTCTAGGCCTGTGGAACGGCTCTACCCCCGGCTGCGCCGTCACCCATGGCTCGCGGACGGGACGCTGGCGGTCATCCTGCTGGCAGGCTCCGCCAACGCCTTCGGAAACACCGCCGTCCTGCCGGCCAGCCTCGCGCTGGCCGGCACGGTGGTGGTGCGTCGGCGCTTCCCGGTCGGCGCCTACGCCGCCGCGGTCGCGATCGGCGTCGCCCAGGTGGCCGTCGGCATCGGGCCGACCTTCACCGACAGCCCGCTGCAGCCCACGTTCGCCGATGTCGGCATCCTGGTCCTGCTCTACACCCTTGCTGCCGAACGGGCCAGACGGGTCTCGCTGCCGGGCCTGGTGGCCTGCGTGGTCCTGTTCGCGGCGGCCTTCGCGCGGTGGAACCCGGGACCGCAGCGGGGGCGTCCGACGGAGTTCTTCGTGGTCGGCGTGCTCTACCTGCTGGTCCCGGTGAGCGCCTGGGTGCTCGGCGACTCGATGGGCACCCGGCGGGCCTACTCCGCCGCGCTGGAGGAACGCGCCGTACGGGCCGAACGGGAGCGGGACACCCAGGCGCAGATCGCCGCCGCGGCCGAACGCGCCCGCATCGCCCGCGAGCTGCATGACGTGATCGCTCATAACCTCAGCGTCATGGTGGCGCAGGCCGACGGGGGCGCCTATGCCTTCGACGCCGCACCCGAGCGGTCACGTCAGGCCCTGGCCGAGATCGGCCGCACCGGCCGTCAGGCCCTATCGGAAATGAGCGGCCTGCTCGGGGTACTGCGCACCGGCCCGGAGGCGCCGCCGCTCGCCCCGGCGCCTGCGGCGGCCGAGATCGACCAGCTGGTAACCCAGGCCCGTGAGGCCGGCATGCGCGTCAGCCACACCGTAGAGGGCTCCCCCCGCCCCCTCCCCGGCGGCCTGTCGCTCGCGGCCTACCGGATCGTGCAGGAGGCCCTGACCAACGTACGCAAGCACGCTGGCCCGGGGGCGGCCGCGGAGGTGACACTGAGCTACGGCCCGGACGAACTGCTGGTCCAGGTCACCGACGACGGCTGCGGTACCGCCGGGCTGCCGCGCTACGGTGCGGACCCCGCGGTCCCTGCGGACCCCGCGGGCCACGGGCTGGCCGGGATGAGAGAACGAGCGGCGATGTACGGCGGTACCGTCCAGGCCGCCCCGCGCCCCGCCGCCGGTTTCGAGGTGACCGCCCGCCTGCCGCTCCCGCCGGCCGGCGAGCCGCCCGGCCCGCGCACCCTGTCGCGAGGTGTCGCATGACGATCCGGGTGCTGCTCGTAGACGACCAGGACCTGGTCCGGGCCGGATTCGCCATGGTGCTTGGCAGCCAGCCCGACCTCACCGTGGTAGGGGAGGCGGCCGACGGGGTCGCCGCGGTCCGGCTGGCGCGGGAGTGCCCGGCCGACGTGGTGGTCATGGACGTGCGGATGCCAGGCCTGGACGGCGTGGCCGCGACCCGGGAGATCTGCCAGGCCGCCGAACGCCCCCGGGTTCTCATTCTCACCACGTTCGACCTGGACGAGTACGCCTTCGCCGCGCTGCGGGCCGGGGCCAGCGGGTTCCTGCTGAAGTCGGCCCCGCCGGAGGAGTTCCTGTACGCGATCCGCAGCATCCATAACGGTGACTCGGTGGTGGCGCCCTCCACCACGCGCCGCCTGATCGGCCGTTTCCTGCCGCACCTGCCCGCTACCGAAGGCGTCCCGGACCACAAAGGCCTCGCCGAGCTCACCGTGAGGGAACGCGAGGTACTGACCGAGGTCGGCTCCGGCCTGTCCAACGCGGAGATCGCCGCGCTGCTGTACATCTCCGAGGCCACGGTCAAGACGCACGTCGGCCACATCATGGCCAAGCTCGGCTTCCGCGACCGGATCCAGGCCGTCGTCTACGCCTACGAGACCGGCCTCATCGCCCCCCAGAGCCGCACCGATTCAGGCTAACGCCGACGTCGCGCCCAGTCTGCCGCCGCCTCGTTCACATGCCGAGGCCGCGGCCGCCGTCGACGACGATGCGCTGGCCGGTGATGAACCCGGCGCCGTCGGAGGCGAGGAAGCTCACGGCGTGGGCGATGTCGCCGGGAGTTCCCATCCGCCCGGCAGGTACCGAGGCGAGATAGTCCTGCTTGACGTGGCCAGGGACGTCGGCGTGACGCTCCACGGGGATGAAACCGGGCGCGACCGTGTTCACGGTAATGCCGAACGGGGCCAGTTCGCGGGCCCAGCTGAGGGTCAGGCCGATCTGCGCGCTCTTGGCGGTGGCGTAGGCGGACCTGCCGGGCGGCGGCCGGTGAGCGATCTCGGAGTCGATGTGCACGATCCGGCCGTACCGCCGGGCCTGCATTCCGGGCAGGACCACCCGGCCGAGCAGCACCGGGCTCTTGACGAAGAAGTCCAGCTGGGCTACGTGGTCGGCCCAGGCTACATCGGTCACCACGGCTTCGGGTTGCGGGCCGGTGGCGTTGAGGACCAGCACATCGACTGGGCCGAGGCGGTCGGCGATCGCGGCGGCCAGCCCGGCGACCTGCTGCTCGTCGGTGACATCGGCGCCGAAGCCCTCGGCAGTGCCGCCATCGGCACGGATGGCGCGGCCGACTTCGGCTACTTGCTCGTCGCCGGGCAGGCCGTTGACCGCGACGGCGAAACCGTCACGCGCCAGCCGCCGCGCGATCGCCGCCCCCAGGCCCCGCGAGCTGCCCGTCACCAGGGCGACACGGCCGTGCGTCACTGCCATGTGGTGATGATCCCACTCCGCTCAGCTGTTCAGTCTGCTCAGCCGCGCCTGCGCAGCATCAGGCTTCCGGCTGCCACCGCGACGAGCGCGGCGATCGCCACGCAGTAGGCCAGGGCGGTGCGGTGCAGGCCGAAGTGCGCGGTAGCCACCCCGGCGATCAGCGCCGGGATGCTGAGCCCGAGGAAGGAGATGATGAAGATGGCGGCGATGAGCCCGGCGCGCTGTCCGGGAGGTGCCAGCGGGATCAGGGTGCGGTTGACGCCCAGCAGCGTCAGGCCGGTGCCCACGCCGGCCGCCGCGGTGCCGGCCCCCAGAGCGGCGGCGGTGGTCGTGGCGATCGCGGCGAAGGTCACCGCGAGGCCGACGAGCAGGACCAGGCAGCCGGCCAGCATCGCCGTGCGCGGCGTGACGCCGCGGAACGCGGCCGTGACCGCGGCCGCGACCCCGGTGAGCAGGAAGATCATCAGGCCGCCCCACAGCAGGTCCCGCGAGCCGGTCACCTGCGCGGCCAGCGACGGCCCGAGTGACTGATACAGGCCCGACAGCGCCCACACCGCGAACAGGCACGGCACCGCGATGGCGAACGCCCCGCGCGCCTGGCGCGGCACGCCCACCCGGGGCCGCAGCGAGGCCAGGACGCCAGCGCGCCGGGACCCGGGCTCGGGCATGGCCAGTATCGCGGCGGCGGCGGCCACGCTGGCGCCGAGCAGCAGCCACCACACCAGGCGGGTGGGGGCCGGCCCGTACTGGGCCAGCGCGCTGGACCCGAGCGCGCCCGCTCCCAGGCCCAGCAGGGGGGCGGCGGTGGTGATCAGCGGGGCGAGCCCGCTGCCCTCGGGTTGCAGGTCGACCAGTGCCGCGCCGAGCGCGCCGACGGCCGTGCCGACGCCCACGCCCTGCAGCGCCCGGGCGGCGAACAGCAGCCCGGTGCTGTGCGCCGCCAGGAACACCGCGCACGCGCCCGCGGACACCGCGAGGGCGGCGAGGATTACGCGCCGGCGGCCCAGGTAGTCCGACACCGACCCGACAACCAGCAGCGTAAGGAGCAGCACAAGGGCGTAGATGGCGAAGACGGCGGTCAGCGTGGTCGCCGAGAACCGCAGCTGTGCCCGGTAGATGCCGTACAGCGGCGACGGTGCGCCCGCCCCGCAGAACAGCAGGCAGAGTACCCCGGCCACCAGCCAGAACGCCGCTCGCGACGGCGCCGCGCGCCGGGAATGCTCTCCGGCCGCCTGCGGCCCGGGCCAGCGGTGCCGTTCGGCGGTGCCGCTCGCGCGTTCGCGGCTGGTCTCGGTGCCGGACAGGGACATCGCAGCTTCCTCCGCGAGAGTTCATCGACCGAACTATCTCAGTGGATCATATACGGGCTAGTTCTGTCAATGAACTATTGCTGATAGCATCGGGCTATGGCTCTGCCCAAGGATTACGCGGGACAGCGGTGCTCGCTCTCGCGCGCGCTCGAGGTCGTCGGCGAGCGCTGGACGCTGCTGATCATGCGCGACGCGTTCTTCGGCGTGCGCCGCTTCGGCGACTTCGCCGCGCACCTCGGGGTGCCGCGCGCCGTGCTCACCGAGCGCCTCGAGAGCTTGCGTGAGGCCGGTGTGCTCGCGGAGTCGCGGGGAAGCCACGGCTACGGCGAGTACGTCCTGACCGACAAGGGCCTGAGCCTGTGGCCCGTCGTACGGGACCTGCTCAGCTGGGGCGACGAGTACTACTCACCCGACGGCCCGCGCCGGGTGTTCCAGCATGTCCACGACGCGGGCCTCATCGCGCCGGACGGAGCGTGCGCCACCTGCGGCAGCGCTGTTCCGCCGTCGGACCTGCTGATACTTCCCGGCCCCGGCTACGACGGGGAAGGGGACGACTTCGTCAGCCAGAGCCTCACCACCGCACACCGCCTGCTTGAACCCGTTCGCGGCCGCTGACCACCGCCCGGGGCTCATGCTGCGACGAGCATGATTCCGATCAAGGCGAGTCCGAGGCCGACTCGCTGCACCCAGCGCAGCCGCTCGCCGAGCACTACCCTGGCCAGCAGGACGGTGACGCCGGGGTAGAGCGAGGCCAGCACGGTGGCCAGGCCGAACATGCCGGTCCTGGTGGCGGCCACGTAGCAGATGTTCGCGGCGACATCGATCACGCCTGCACCGGCCGCCGCCAGCAGCAGCCGGCCGCCTGCGCCGTGCGGCAGCGGGCCGCGCCGCAGCACGGCTGCGGCGATCAGGACGATGGCGAGCTCGCCGATCCGCCCGGCAGCCACGGGCCACAGCTCTCCGGACTGGCCCGCGTTGCGGATGAGGAGGAAGAACAGGCCGAACAAGGCGCCCGAGGCGACGCCGTAGCCGATGGCCCGGCCCGGCCCGGTCCGGCCGGACCGGGGGACGGCGCTGGTGTCGCCGCCCGAGCTGGCCAGCACGATCGCGACCAGGCAGAGCAGCGCGCCTACGTAGACGCCTGCGCCGGGCCGCTCGCCCTCGGCCAGCGCCACCCCGACCGGCAGGATGGTGGACACTAGCCCCGCCACCGGTGCGACCACGCTCATCGGCCCGGTCGCCAATCCGATGTAGAAGATGATCAGGCCGAGACCGCCGCTCAGGCCGGCGCCGATCCCCCAGGCCAGGCCGGCCAGGCTGGCCTGGCCGGGCCCTATCACCGCGGCGGTGAGCGCGGCGATCACCGCGGCGGTTTCGGCGACCGTGAGCACCGCCAGCACGTGCACCTTGCGTGTCGCCATACCGCCGAGAAAGTCACCGCTGCCATAGAGCACGGCGGCGGCGAGTCCGAGCAGGATCACCATGACATGCATCTCCGATCGGCCGGGCCGTCGGCGGGTCGGCACCCAGCCGCATTGTGACCATTAAAATAAGTTTACAGGTCATGATGAGACCGGTCAAACCGTCTAGATGGTCACGGATGGTAGGCTGCTGGTCATGACCGCGCCGTCATGGGTGCCCGGCCAGGAGATCAAGCCGTCCCCGGCCTAGCGAGCGACGGGCACGTACGTCATCCGCCTTGGACCCCCGGTCGCGGGCCGCTGCGGCGTTCGGGATGAGTCGGCGCGAAATGCTGGGGGAAGGCCAGGTTGCGGCACCGCTGATGGCGCAGCGCACCGCACACGGGACACTCGGACTGGCTCACCGCCGGTTCCAGCCGGGCCCGGGTGTCGGCATCCAGCTTGCGGGGCTCCGGGGGAGTGGCAAGCCTCGGTGGCCTTCGCATCGCCAGTTCGGACACGAAAAGCTGGTACTCGCGTTCGCACTCTTCGCACCGGCAGCCTCGCGCCCAGGCCAGCACGGTGCCGTGTGGCGGCAGCGCGGGCGGCAGGTGGCCCCATGCGGTCATACCTCCACGGTAGGACAGCGCCGGCGCTATGAATGGTGTTCGACGGCGCGGGTGAGATCTACCCGGGACCTGATATCCAGCTTGTCGAAGATATGACGCAGGTGGGTGTTCACGGTATGGGGTGAAACGAACAGCCGGTCGGCGATCCCCCGGTTGGTGTAGCCCCCCGCGGCGAGGCGCGCCACCGCAAGCTCGGCGCCGGTAAGCGAACCCCAGCCCAGTTTCGGGCGGTCCAGCGTCTGGACCCGGCGCCGGATCCCGAGTTCGCGTAGCCGCTTCCGGGCCCGGGCCGCGTCGCGTACGGCCCCGGTGTCGACGCAGATACGCAGGACACGGTCGAAGGCGTCCGCCGCACCGCTGCGGTCACCTTCGGCCAGCCGGGTGCAACCCAGATCCTCCAGCACGGCGGCCCGCGCCAGCGGCCGCGGGCCGGGAGCAAGAATCGCTGCCGCCTGTTCCAGGTCTGGTGCGGACTGGCTGAGGAGGCCTCGGGCGTGCGCGGCGGCTCCGGCTATGGAGGGCACACCGGGATTGAGTTCGTATCTGCGCTCGGCGAGGTCGGTGACGGCCTTTGCGAGTTCGGAATCGCCGGCGGCCAGGGCCATGCGGACTAGCAGCGGATCGTCGGCGGCCTCCATCGGGAAGAGCGGGAACAACGACAGTCGCTCGGCCTCGCCGAGCGCGCACAGCCAGCGATGTGCCTGGCCCGGGTCGCCGGCGGTCATGGCCTGAACGGCGAGGTACCACGCGGCGTGCCTGCGGACGACAGGAGCGGTCGTCATGAGCATGACCTTGGCGATCTCGGCGACCTCGTGGGCGCCACGCTCATCTCCGATGTGCAGCTTGGTACGACCGAGCGCCGCGACCGACGCCGCGTCCAGGACTCCGACGATCAGGTGCGCGTCGGCGGGGTGGAACCGGCCTTCCAGCACCGCATTCGCCTCGTCGAGCCTGCCGAGGTGGAGCAGGTTCCTGCCGTTCCATGTTTCGAAGACGTGGACGGCCCAGTTCTGCCGATCGCGCTGGGCGGAGGATAGTCCGTCCTCGGCGACCGCGATGGCCTCATCGAGCCGGTCGAGGGCGGACAGCAGCCACGAGCGATAGCTGTGCGTCAGGCGTTCCCGCGGATCGTCGAAACCGGCCAGCACTCCGGGGTCGACATCCTGGAGCAGCCGCAGGGAATGCTCGAAGCGGCCGAGCTGGTATTCCATCGCCGAGCGGCCGATCCGGAAAAAGTACTGCGCCGCGAGGTCGGTGCTGGCCAGCACGCTCGTGCGCACCTCGGGCTCGATCGCCAGACCCTCGTCGAGGCGGCTGGCGACCATCAGGCTGTGAAACAGTGACGTCCACAGCCGGGCCCGGGTGTCGGCTGACAGGCCGGTGAGGGACAGGCCCTGCCGGGCGGCGGCGGCGCGGTCGTCGGCTGAGATGGCGAACATCGCCGCCAGGCTCAGCCGCACGTCGGCTTCCTGTTCGGCGGGCAGGCTCTGCCGGAGGGCGTTGTCGGCGAAGGCCCGTGCTTCCTTGCTGCGGCCAGCGGCGAACAGGGACACCGTTCGGCGGGCTACGAGCGGACCTCGCAGCGGGTGGCGTGACGGGAGCAGTGACAGCGCCGCGTCCGCAATGTCTGCCGAGGCACCTGGATCGGTCATGCCGAGCACTTCAGCGGCCTCCGCAAGAGAACGGACCGCGGCGACGTCACCAGGCTCAGCGCTGGCGGCCAGCTGGGCGGCGACCTCGACCGGCAGGGCTCCGCTGGCCAGGAGCACGTCAGCCGCCTCCCGGTCGAGGGCCCGGCGGACCGCGCTGGGTACGGCGCTGCGGACCGCCTCCCGAGCCAGGTCGTGCTGGAAGGCGAGGCGAGCGCCGGCCTCGATGAAGATCCCGGCGTCGATGACTTCCCGAACCGGATCAACGAGGTCAGCTACACCGATGCGGGCCATCGCCGCGATCTGGTTGAGCGTGAACTGGCGAGCCAGGGAGGCGGCCACGGTCACGACTCGCTGCCCGGCAGGAGTGGTGCGCGACAGGCGTCGCCGCATGCTGTCCTCGAGCCGGTGCGGCACCCGGTTCTCCGCCAGTCTCGCCCGGCCGTCGACCACGCGGACCACGTTCTCCTCGCGCAGGCCGGCCAGCAGGTCCACGATGAGGAAGGGGTTGCCTTGCACGTCGGCCAGGGTCCGCAGGAGGTCACCCCCGGCCGGTGCTCCCAGTACGTCCGCCGCCACTTCCGCGACCGCCGAGGCCGTCAGCGGTGTAAGGCGGACGGTCGCGGCCCCGGCGGTGGTCAGCTCGGCCAGCGCCCGGCGGATCTGCGGTGCTCCCTGGTCCGGCCGGACCGCGATCAGCCATGCGACCGGCAACGGCGCCAGCCACTGCGTCAGCATCCGCAAGGCGAAGCCGCATCCGGCATCGGCCCACTGCACGTCATCGAGGCACACCAGCAGCGGCTGCTGAAGCGCTGCGCGTTCCATCAGGGTCTGCACGTCCTGGAGAAGCCAGAACGGCTCCTCGCGGGAGCCGTTCTGTGATCCCAGCGCAGTCCGGTCGATCAGCGATTCGGCCCCGCCGAACAGCGCCTCCATCAGCACGGCCAGTTCGACGGAGCTGTGGCCCGGCTCCGCGGCACCGAGCCCGGTCCGGAACGAGAGCGCGCGGGCGGCCGCCCGCGCCGCGGTGAGCAGCCTGGTCTTGCCCAGACCCGCGGCACCCTCAATGATCGCGACGCCGCCCACCCCGCCCTGGACGCGCTCCAGGAAACCGGTGATCATATGCAACTGCTCGTCGCGGCCGCGGATCGGGGATGCGCTCACGGTCGAGCCGCCAGCGCCGGAAACATGAGGCGTGGAGACCATCGCGAGCTCCCCGTCTCTGCGGCGCGAGGGGTTGCGTGCACTGACGCATAACGAACATATTCGTGGCATGAGTCAATCCGCGAGCCCCGATGCGCCGGAATCATTTGCCGTCCGTCCGGATTCCGCGCCCACCGGGGATGTTCTCTCGACGGTGCTGCGCACGGTTCACCTCGCCGGGCACGAAGTCACGGAAATCGCCGCGAACCCGCCGACGACATCGGCGCAGCGCGATGACGTGGGCGCTGTTCACCTCGTCGAAGGCGGCGAAGTCCAGCTTGAGGTCGCGGAGGCCCAGCCGCACGTCCTGCGCGCGGGCGACGTCGCATTGCTTCCCGCTGGCCGGGCCCATGTGCTGAGGGTCACCGGACCCGGCACGAGATGGCTGACCGGAACGTTCGTCCACGACGGCGCGACAAGTAACAGGCTGCTCGCCGCCCTCCCGGATGTAATCGCCTTCGAACGCCTGCGAGAGCGCGGCTACGAGTGGTTCGACGTCAGCTATCGTCTGATGGCCAAGGAGCGGCGCGAGCCGACTCCCGGTGCCGCGGTCATGATCTCGCGGATCCTGGATCTGATGTATATCCAGATGCTGCGGCTCTGGGCCACCTCCACCGAGAGCAGCCCGGGCTGGCTGCGTGCGGGCATGGATCCCGACATCGGCGGCGTGCTGGACGCCATCCACGCCGATCCGGCCCGGGCCTGGTCGAACGCCGAGATGGCGCGCCATGCCCATCTGTCCCGGACCATCTTCACCGAGCGGTTCACCCGTACTCTCGGGCAGCCTCCGATGGCGTACCTGACCGAGCTCAGGATGGAACTGGCCCGCGAGCTGCTGCTGGGTTCCGGGGAAACGGCCAAGCAGGTCGCGCGACGGACCGGCTACCAGTCCGACGCCGCCTTCAGCCGAGCGTTCGCCAGGCACCACGGCCGCTCGCCAGGGCAGTGGCGGCAGGAACACATGACCAGCTGACCGGCGAGTATCTGTCGCGGCACTAAGGAATAGCGCGTTCGTGCGATGCCGGGACCCGCGGGCCGCCCTAGCGTGAAGCCGTCATCGTGACTTCTCGCCGAAGGAGCAGGCATGCCAGCCAAGGCAAGCGTCGTATTCGCGCACGGGCTCTGGGCCGACGGCTCGTGTTACAGCAAGGTCATCCCCGCACTTCAGGCGGACGGGCACCAGGTGGTGTCCGCCCAGAACAGCCTCGACACGCTCGAAGGCGACGTCGCCGCCGTGACCCGTGCGCTGGGGCGGGTCAGCAGCCCGGCCATTCTCGTCGGCCACTCCTACGGCGGCACTGTCATCACGGCCGCAGGCACCGACGACCGCGTCGCCGGGCTGGTCTACATCGCCGCCCTCGCCCCGGATGAGGGCGAGACGTCGCAGAGCCTGCAGGAACAGTTCCCGGTCACGGACATCTTCGCCCACATTGAGATCGCGGACGGGCGCATCTGGATGCTTCCTTCAGGCATCGGGTGCTTCGCGGGCGACCTGCCGGAGCAGGAGCAAAGGCTGGTATGGGCGGCCCAGGGCGTACCGGCCGTGGACCTGTTCAACCAGAAGTTCGCCGGCACGGCCTGGCGGACGAAGCCGAGCTGGTACATCGTCGCCAATAACGACCGGACCGTCCAGCCCGATCTGGAGCGATTCGTCGCTAAGCGGATGGGCGCCCACACCTACGACGTCGACAGCAGCCATGTCGCCATGCTGTCCCAGCCCGACTTCGTCCTGGACGTCATCCGGACCGCGGCGAACTCCATCTGAGTCGGCCACCCGGGTTCAGCTATGTCATCCGAGCACGTACTCGAAATCCTGGTGCGCCGCCACGTCTTCGACACCGAACGGCCGTTCTCAGACGTCCTGGACGGTGTCTTCGGCGGCATCAGCCAGCCCGACATCGGGCTGCTGTTCAGCAAGCTCGAGGCCAGCAGCTCCTACGAGGAGTTCAGCGCGCTCGTCGCGCAGGCGCAGGGCAGCGCGGGCCTCATGCGGTTCCTGCAGCTCGACCTGGATCACGCGCTGACCCTCGATCCCCAGGCCCAGGACTGGGCCGGGCGCCGCCTGGTCCGCCTGATCGCCGGCAACCCGGTCACCATGGGCGAGATGACCCGTCACGTGGCCGATGCCGGCTCGTACGCGCCGGTCACCATCCTCATCCAGGAGATGCCGGGCGGCGGAACCCGGGTTGCTTACGACGCGGTCGCCAGCGCGATCGCTCCCTACCGTGATGCGGCCGCGTCGCAGGTCGCCGAGAGGCTCGACACCGAGGTGCTCGGGCTGCTGCGCCAGGTGACCGGAGCACCGGGACGCGGCCCTGCTGAGCCTGTATCTGTTCCCGCTCGCTGATATGCCAAAGGACGGTTTGCCATGCCCATGATCGACGTCTACGCGACGGCCGGGACCTTCGCCGACAAGCACCAGCTCGCCACCGACCTGGCCACCGCGGTCATGACCGTCGAGCAAGTGCCGGACATCCCGATGTTCCGGCAGAACACCGCGGCCTTCATCCACGATCAGCCCGCAGGCGACATCTCCAACGTCGACGGTGAGAGCAACTATGTACGGATCCAGGTCCTCACCAACGCAGGCGCGCTGGACCGCAGTAAGCAGCTGGCCGTCGTCGAGCGGCTGACCAGCATCGCCGCCGCGGCCGCCGGCGACCCGACGCTGACCACCCGGACCTGGGTGCTGCTCACCGAGGCCCCCGACGGGGGCTGGGGCCTCGGCGGCCATGCGAACACCAACAGCGAACTGGTGGCCGCCGCCCGCGCGCAGATCGCGAGCCTGCAATCAGGCCAGCCCGCAGACGGATGACGCCGCCACGCAATCACGTAACGAGCCCTGGCGTTCTGGCCAGGGGGTGCGCGCCGACAGGGCCGAGCGAAGCTCACCGCGGCTGGTGATCCCGAGCTTGGGGAAGATGCGGTACAGATGGGTACTGATGGTCCGGTGAGACAGGTACAGCCGCTGCGCGATGTCCCGGTTCGACAGCCCCTGGGCGGCGAGCTGGGCGATCTGAAGCTCCTGGGCCGTCAGCTGGTCGCTGGGGGCGAGGTCGCGTCGCCGGCTGGACTCCCCGGAAGCCCGGAGTTCCCGGCGGGCCTGGTCACCCCAGGCCGCACAGCCCATGGCGTCGAAGGCATCACGGGCGTCCCACAGCGGTGGCGAGATTCGGCGATCCGGCGCTGCCGCCGTAGCCACTGGCCGTAAGCCAGCAACAGCCGGGCATGCTGAACCGGCCAGTGACTGAGACCGGCGCCGAGCGCCTCGTCGAAGCGGCCCGCGGCTTCGACGGGGTCCTGCGCGAGCAGCGCGCGCGCCTGCAGCAGCCCGATGGCGATGCAGGTTCCCGGGATGTCGCCGGATGCAGCTTCGACTTTCTCGACGCGCGCTCGGGCCTCGTCGATCCGGCCGGTGTGCAGCGCTGCTTCGGCTAGGTCGCCGATGAGCCAGCACGCGATGATCGGATGGTGGGCCGGGCTCGCGGGATCGAAGAGGCGTTCGGCGGCCTCGTAGGCGTCGGAATGCCTGCCTGCTCCGAGTGCGGCGAAGATCCGGCCGAACTGCGCGAAGGCGATAGTGAGGTTCGCCCCGGTCGGCACCGCGATGCGCTCGGCCCGCGCCGCGGCTCGTTCGGACGCTTCCTGGTCGCCTCGGATCCCGGCGATGAGCGAAGCGACGGCGTCGGCTGCTGCGACCCATTGCGGCTCGCCGAGTTCTGCCGCCAGCCGCCTGGCCTCTTCTGCGGCGGGAATCGCCACGCCCCAGTCGGCGACCTGCGCCGCCATTCTTCCCTGCAGCGTGAGCATGCGCGGCAGATGCCCGAGCCGTCCTTGGGTTCGCAGGCCTTCGACCGCCTCGCCCAGGAACGTCGCCGCGATATCGAAGGCCCCCGCCGCCACCGCCGCCGGCCCCAGGAAACGGGCGGCGTCCGCGTCGCGGTGAACACCTGCCGCGGCTTCACGCAGACGCTTGAGTATGGCCGGCGCCTTTCCGAATGGGTCGGCGTAGGCCTGGATGGCCAGGATCCGGAGGTCTGCTGATTCCGGGTCTCCCAGGCGATTGGCCGCCTCAATGAGAACTCTGCGGGCCGTGGGTACCGGATCTACCAGCCAGGCCCGCGAGGCGACCAGCCAGGCCAGGTTGAGTTGCAGGTCGCGATCGCCGGCCTGGGCGGCCTGCTCGGCGGCGGCAATCAGCGATGCGGCCCGCGTCGCGTCGCCCAGTGGCCGCGTCTGGACGAGTTCTTCGATCCAGGTGGTGCGCGCCCGCTCGACCGATCGGGATCGAGCTGCTCCACCTCGCGCAGTATCGGCAGGACTAGGTCGCGCTGGCCGAGCTCGAAGGCGAGCTCGGCCGCGGCGAGCAGCCGCCGGGCACGTGGCCGGGCCGGGCTCAGCTCCGCCGCCCGCTGCAACGCTATGACCGCAACGGCCAGTGCGCCACGCCGCCGCGCGCGTCCGGCTGCCTCCTCCAGTTCATTGGCGACCTGTCCGTGCGTGCCGCTGATCAACGCCGCCTGATGCCAGACCCGCCGGTCCGGCTCGGCGCGCAGTACCTCGGCCAGCGCCTCGTGCACCTGGCGGCGCTGCAGCACGCTTGCGCTCTGGCGTACCGCCGAGCGGATCAGCGGGTGGCGGAAGCGCACGCTATGCAGGTCGCTCAGCCGCGACGGATTCGGCGCGGTCATCACCGAGGCCGGCACCCACCCGAACGTCGCGGCCCTGGTCTACGTCTGCGCGTTCGCGCCGGACAAGGGGGGAGTCGGTCGGCTCGCTCATCGCCGGTTTCCCGGCCGACGGGCCGCAGCCGCCGATCCTGCCGCCCCGGGATGGCTTCCTGTTCCTGGACCGGGACAAATTCCATGCCTCGTTCGCCGCCGACCTGCCCGCCGACCAGGCCGCGTTCATGGCCGACTCGCAGGTCCCGTGGAACGTGGACGCCCCCGCCGGAGCGATCACCGAAGCCGCCTGGCAGTCCAAGCCCAGCTGGTACCTGGTCACCACCGAGGACCGGATGATCCCGCCGACGGCGCAGCGCACCATGGCCAGCAGGATCGGCGCAACCGTGTCCGAGGCCGCGGCCAGCCACTCCGTCTACCTGTCGCAGCCGGAGGCGGTGGCCACCGTCATCGCCCAGGCCGCGGCCGGCGCCGCGGACCGGTAGGCACCGCTTCAGAGGCCAGGCGTAGCCGGGGTCGGCGAGCACTGCTCGCCGACCCCGGGCGGCCGGGTCTGCCCGGCCCCGTTGATCGCACGCTCACCTGGCCTCTGTAGTGTTCGGGATCGAAACCGGCCGGACGGCGCAGAAAGGGGCTGGCGATGACCGCAGCGAGCCAGCCGCAGCAGATCACGCTCCGCTCCGGTGACGTCGTGCGGATACGGCAGATCCGGCCGGATGATGCGCCGGCCCTGGTCCGGGCCTACGCGAACCTGGGCGAGCAATCCCGGTACCGGCGCTTCTTCACGATCATGCCCGAGCTTCCCGAAGCCACCCTCAAGACGGCGGTCGAGGTCGATCACGTTGACCATGAGGCGCTGGTCGCCGTGCCGGAGCAGTCGGCGGAAATCGTCGGAGAGTGCCGGTTCATCCGGCTGCCGGACCAGCCCGACACCGCGGAGGTGGGGGTGACCGTGGTGGATGCCTGGCAGGGCCGCGGACTCGGCTCCGCGTTGCTCGCGCGCCTGGCCGAGCGTGCTGCGGAGGCCGGGATCGAGTACTTCACCGCCGAAGTGCTCGCCGAGAACCGGACCATGCTCGCGCTGCTGCCGGGCCTGGGCCGCGTGGAGACCGAATCACGCGGTCCCGTGGTCTCCGCCCGCGTGGAGCTCGCCGAACCGTCCCGCCAACCCGGCCCGGACCTGCTTGCCCTGCTGACGGCTGCGGCGCGTGGCGACATCATGAGTCTTCCCGTCCTGCTCCGCCGGCTGATCCGGGTACCGGAGGGGCTGGCTCACATCGTGCGGTTGCCGGTGAGCGCCGTGCTCAGGACGTGGCGGCCCGGTACCCGGGCTCCCGAGGCTCCTGACGACCTATAGCTGATGGCTAGGCCACGACGCCAGCGCCGGCCGGGGCAGCTGATCGTTCCCGGGCCTGCAGCACGGACGAGCCGAGCCACTGGCTGGCCCGCAGCGCGAGCTCCACGTCGTGGCGGTTCTCGCCCACAGGCCGGCCGAGGCTCTCCTCGGCCTTGCGGATCCGGTACTGGACCGTGTTCTTATGCAGCACCAGCCGTTCCGCGGTCGTCTTGTAGCTCCCCCCGTTCTGCAGGAACACGAGCAGGGTGTCGCGCAGGCGAGCATGGTGCTCGTCGTCGGTGGCCAGGCCCCCCAGCGTGCTGAGCACCCAGGCCCGCAGCAGATCTGCCGATCCGAGCATCATCGCCACCGGCGCGACCTCGCTGAACGCCACCGCCCGCGGCGGGGCAGATCCGCCGGCCAGCGCGACGGCCTGGGTGGCGATGGCCTGCTGGTGAGTGAGGCGGAATCCCGCGGTGCCTTTGGCCGCATCGCCGAACGCGAAGTAGATATCGCCGTCAATGCCGGCCGTGCTGGCCGCCGCGGCGTCGAACCGGTCCCGGATCCCCAGCGGCAGCCAGGCCCAGGCGCTGGAGACGTCGCGCGGCAGGAAGACGGGCTCGCCTGCGCAGCCCGCCTGCACGGCAACGCGGCTGATGGCGTGCTCGAGCCGGGTGATGTTGTCTACCGCCGCCGTGGCGTCGGCCGACCAGCACACCAGGCCCACGTGGTACTGGCGCAGCCGGTAGCCCAGGGTGGCCTCGGTCGTGCTGACATTGATCCGCTGGCCGGAGAGCAGGTCGCGGATCCGCGCCCGCCGCGCGGCGCTGCGGTTCCGCAGCCAGTTCTCCCTCTCCTTCGTATAGGCCGCGACGATCTCCTCGGAGGTCTGATCGACGTACCCGGCGACGATCCTGGACATGCCCATCGTGGCGGCGGTCAGCATCTGGGCGTCACTTGTCTGCCGGGCCAGCTCCTTGAGCAGCCAGTCGCCGACGCACGTGTGCCCGAGCCGGTAGGCGCGCAGCAGCGCGGTCAGCGGCGTGCCGCGCTGCGCCCGCCGGCGGGCGTATTCCAGGGACGCGGCCGGGGCTTGCACGGCGCTCAGCTCGATCTGGTGCTGCATGATCTGCAGGCAGGTGGCGACGTTGCTGAGGACGCTCGAGGAGAGCAGGTCGAGCACCGCCTGGTCGTCGTGCAGCTGCGGGATCTCCCGCAGGATCACCTCGTAGACGTCCTCGGAAACCGCGGCGACCTCACGGCTCACTGCCGCCGCGACGCTGGCCATCAGCTCGGCAACCGCGGGACCATCCATGTCCACCTGCGGATTCTTGCACATTCCGGCCAGCATGCCGAGAGGCAGCTGATCACGGTTCGAGGGCGGCGCCGAGGTCACCGAGCCGGAGGCCACGTTGACAGTACGCGCGCTGGCCTGATACCGAGAGGAATGCGTCGTCGGCGGCAGGGCGTCAGGCGCGGACCCAGGGCGGACCTGTGACGGCGGATCGGGTGACCCCCCGGCTGATCGAACGGGGTGATCTTCTCGCGGCGCTGGACCGCGCGGCGGAGAAGCAGGTGACGATCATCTCGGCGCCCGCGGGCAGCGGGAAGACGTCATTGCTACGCGCGTGGGCCGGCCGCCCGGGTCAGCGGCACCTGCTCGTTTTCCTGCAGGTCCAGCGCGACCAGCAGGACGCCCAGCAGTTCTGGCTGGCCCTGCTCGGCGCGGTCCGCGATGCCGCCGGCCCGGCCGGCGGCGCGGAACTGCCGGCCGCGACACCCGAGTTCAACGGGCGGGCGATGGTTGACCGGGTGCTGTCGGAACTTGCCGGCGCTCGTGGCGGCATCACGCTGGTCATCGACGATCTGCACGAGCTGAACTCGCCGGAGGCGCTCGCTCTGCTTACCCGGCTGCTGACGGACCTTCCCGCCCACGCGCACGCGGTGCTGGCCACGCGCCACGATCTGCGGCTGCGCGTGCATCAGCTGCGCCTGGCCGGCGAGCTGGCCGAGATCCGCGCGGCGGACCTGCGGTTCACCGGCCGGGAGACCCGCGAGCTGCTCGCCGCCTCGGGTATCACGTTGTCCGAGGCCGGCGTGGCGCTGTTGCATCAGCGGACGGAGGGCTGGGCGGCGGGCCTGCGGCTGGCGGCGCTGTCGCTGGCTGGTCATCCCGATCCGGAGCGGTTCGTGGCGGAGTTCTCCGGCAGTGACCGCACGGTCGCGGAGTACCTGGTCGCTGAGATGCTCGAACGCCAGCCGGGCGGGGTGCAGGACCTGCTGTTGCGGACCTCTGTGCTGGACCGGGTCAACGGCGAGCTGGCTGACCTGCTGACCGGCCGAGCGGGTTCGGAGCGGATCCTGCTGGACCTGGAGGACGCGAACGCGTTCGTGGTGTCGCTGGATCCGGAGCGGACCTGGTTCCGGTATCAGCATCTGTTCGCGGATCTGCTCCGGCTGGAGCTGCGCCGGACGCTGCCCGAGCAGGTGCCGGTGCTGCACCTCCGGGCCGCGCAGTGGTTCGCCCGACGTGGCCAGGTGGTCGACGCGATCCGGCATACGCAGGCCGCGGGTGACTGGCCTGGCGCGGCCCGGCTGCTGGCCGACCAGTGCTTCAGCTTGACGCTCGACGGGCAGGCGCAGACCATCCAGGCGCTATTGCGGGCCTTCCCGCCGGGCACCGAGCATCCCGAACTGGCCCTGGTGCGGGCCACGGGGGACCATATCCTGGGGCGCCTGGACGAGGCGGCCGCCCACCTGGCCGTCGCCGAGGCGTACGCGGCGACGGCGCCGGCGGAGCATCAGCGCCGCCTCCGGGTGGCGATCGCGGCCTTGAAGCTGTCGCTGGCGCGCCGGCGCGGTGACCTGGCCGGCGTCCTGGAACAGGTCAGCTTCCTCGCCACCCCGCTTACCGGGCAGTCCGACGAGGACATCGCGCTCGGAAGCGACCTGCGGGCGGTGGCGCTGCTGAACCTGGGCACCGCCGAAGCGTGGTTCCTGAGGCTCACCGACGCTGAACGCCACCTGGCGGAGGGCGCCGCCCTGGCCCGGGAGATCGGCCGGCCCTACGTCGAGGTCGACTGCCTGTCCCAGCTCGGGTTCGCGTCGAAGATCCACTCGTTCGCCACGACCCAGGTGCGCTGCCGTGAGGCGATCAAGCTCGCCGAGCGGTACGGATGGGGCTCGGAGCGGGTGATCGCGCCCGCGCTGGTGACGCTGGCCGGCGTGATGACCTGGACGGGTGAGTTCGACGAGGCGGAGCGATGGCTGCAGCGCGCCGTGCAGGCCCGGCAAGCCGACACCGGGCCGGACATCGGGCTGCTCATGCATCAGACGACCGCGATACTGCAGGCCTGCCGCGGCCGCCTGCACGAGGCGCTCGAGGAGTTCAGCGCCGCCGAGTACCTGCAATCTCGGCTAGAGGGCCCGCACGCGCTGGCGGGCCAGGTGACCGGCTGGATGCTGGCCACCCGGGCCCGTCTCGGCCTGCCGGGTGAAGCTCGCGCCGAGCTCGCCGCGCTTGACCACGAGCGGGCCAGTACAGGTGAGATCCGTAATGCGTATGCCGTCATCTGCCTCGCGGAGGGCGACCCGGCGGCAGCCCTCGGCGCGGTGCAGGACGTCCTGGGCGGCCGGGCGCCGGTTATCGGTTACGTCACGGTCGTGGAAGCCCAGCTGCTGGCCGGGCTGGCCCACCGTCAGCTCGGTGACGAGCTCGCGGCGCACGCCTCCGCCGAGCGCGCGCTGGCCCTGGCGGAGGCTGACCGCCTGGTCCTGCCCTTTGTGATGACCGGCTCACGGGAGCTGCTTGAGACGCTGCCGCGGCACAAGACGGCCCACGCCGCCCTGCTGACCGACATCCTCGACGTCATGCGCGGCGCATCCCCGGCGACCAAAGGCCAGGTCTCGCCGCCCGTGGAAGAGCTCAGCCCAGGCGAACTGCGGGTCCTGCGGTATCTCCCGACGAACCTGTCCAGGCCCGAGATCGCGCGCGAACTGTCGGTCTCGGTGAATACCGTCAATACACACGTCCGCAGCATCTACACCAAGCTCCAGGCCCGTGACCGCTTCTCGGCCGTGCAGCGCGCGCGGGAGCTGCGGCTGCTGGTCAGCCGCTGACCGCCAGCACCCCCGAACCGGCGAGGAATCACCGGAATCCGGTGACCACAGTTCACCTGTAATGAGGCGAGCCTGGCGACATGACGAGCAGCGAAGACAAAGGAAAACGACGATGACGAAGGAGTCCACCACAGACGGAGGTCCGATGGCCGGCCTTGACGCTTCCCCGGTGCCTGCATCGCACCGACTCCGCCATGGCTCCGGCTTTTGGATCGTGGCGTTCGCCTTCCTGATCGTCATGGCGGTCGCGACGCTACCGAGCCCCCTGTACGGCCTCTACCGAGCCCGGGATCATCTCTCGGCCCTCACGATCACCGTGGTCTTCGCGATCTTCGCGGCCGGCACGATCGCCACGCTGCAAAGGGACAGCTCCCTCACTTCGCGCCTCGGGCGCCGGGGCATGATGCTCGGCGCCGTCGCGATGATGATGGTGGCCATGGGGGTGCTCGCAGCGTGGAAGGATCTGCCGGGGCTGCTGATCGGGCGCGCGCTCACCGGGGTGGCGGTCGGGCTGGCCGCAGGCCCCGCGATCACGTACCTCGTTGAGTTGCGCCTGCGCGCGGATCCGAACGCATCGGTCGCCCGGGCCAGGACCATCGGCACGTCGGTCAACGTCGGCGCCCTCGGAGTCGGACCGTTGATCGCCGGCTGCCTGGCGCAGTGGGTGAGCCAGCCGCTGACCGTGCCCTACCTGGTGTTCATCGCGCTTGGTGCGGTTGCCCTGGCCGGCCTGTGGGTCACGCCCGAGACGGGTACGCCGGCTTCCCGGGCGGCAACGCAGAACCGGCCGGCCGGTTCGCGGCGCCCGGTCAGGCTTCCAGTGCCGGCCGCAGCCGCGACCCTGGCCGGTTTCGCCGCGAATGGGCTGTTCGCCGGGCTGTCCGGGCTCTTCCTCGCCACCACGCTGCACCATCCCTCGCTCGCCCTGTCCGGTGCCTCGCTCTTCCTGCTGTTTTCCTGCGGTGTGGCGTCCCAGCTGGCCATGGCCCGGCTGGCCGCGTCGCGCGTGCTCGCCCTCGGGACGGTTTCGATGCTCGTGGGTCTCGTGCTGCTGGTTGTTTCCGTGCGCCTTTCCACCCCGAGCCTCGCGCTGTTCCTGATCGCGGGCGCGCTGATCGGCGCGGGTTCTGGTGCTGTCTTCAAGGGGACCACCGGGATGGTGCTCGAGGCAAGCCCGCCAGAAAGCCGCGTCGCGATGACGTCGGACCTGCTCATCGCGCTGTATGTCGGGCTCGCGGTTCCGGTGATCGGAGCCGGAGTCGCGCTCAGCCTGGGCGCAAGTGCACCCAACACCGTGCTCGGGTTCGCCATCCTCGTCGGGCTGGGCGTTGCTGGCTCAGGCTGGGCGCTGCTGGGACGCCGGGGCGAGGTAGCTCACCCGGAGGCGAGCCGGTGAATCACCTGGACCAGGTGATGGTCGCTCACCACCCTGCTCACAGGACCGTGGCATGATGTCGGCCTTCCCGCTCGGCCCGCTGCAGGTCCGGCGGTCGGGGTACGGGGCGATGCAGCTCGCCGGCCCGTTCGCTTTCGGGACCCCGCCGGACCGGCCATCGGCCATCGGCGTGCTCCGGGCCGCGGTCGCCGCCGGAGTCGATCACATCGACACGGCCCAGTACTACGGTCCCGGCGCCGTCAACGACCTGATCCGTGACGCGCTCTACCCCTACCCCGACGGGCTGGCGATCGTCAGCAAGGTCGCGGTCCGGGGCGACGACCGCGGCGCCGTCCTGCCGTCCGGCGATCCGGACCAGCTGCGCGCCGGCATCGAAGACAACCTGCGCAGCCTGCGGATCGGCCAGCTGGCCGCGGTCAACCTCCGCTTGCCGGGTGACGGCCGCGTCGACACGCGCTTCGATGACCAGCTGGCCGTGCTGGTGGCGGCCCGTGACGAGGGCCTGATCGCCGGGGTGGGCCTGAGCAATGCCAGCCTCGGGCAGCTGCGGCACGCCGTGGCGGGTACCGGCATCGTGTGCGTGCAGAACCTGTTCCACCTCGCCGACCGCCGCGATACCCCCGTGCTCCAGGAATGCCTCGGGCGTGGCATCGCGTACGTGCCGTTCTGCCCGCTCGGCTGGCCGCGCGGCCAGGACAACCCCGTGCTCACCAGCCCGGTGGTCAGCCAGGTCGCCGCCCGTCTCGGTATCACGCCGGCGCAGGTCGCCCTCCAGTGGCTGCTGCAGCTAGCTCCCAACG
>Ga0209420_1000381_pt1 | contig 24322 bp, 19 predicted proteins | sample BlaSpr_A8_OM1_O1_FD_187972 | JGI IMG/M metagenome (GOLD analysis project Ga0209420, IMG submission 187972) | Forest soil microbial communities from Thunder Bay, Ontario, Canada - Black Spruce, Ontario site 2_A8_OM1_O1 (SPAdes) (version 2) | ecosystem: Environmental > Terrestrial > Soil > Boreal...
CCCGCTCGGTCCCGATGCTCGCCAAGATCCGCTCCTCCTGAAGGATGTGCGTTATCGAATCCTAGCGGGCAGGCCGCGCGCCGTTGGATATATCGGAGCATGGACTCATAGCTGCGGGTTATGACACCCTTGCTGGGTCGAAACCCGCACCGCTTTCCCGCACCTTTATCTAGTTCTGAGCCTCACCATGCGCGTGGATCATATCGCCCTGTGGACCCGTGATCTTGATCGCTGCAAGCGGTTTTTTTGTCGCGACGCCACCGAGGGCGCAGCGTGCGGCAACGCGAAGAAGGGGTTTGAGTCGTGCTTTCTTACTTTCGGCGACGGCGCGCGGATCGAAGCGATGAAGACCACTGCATTTGTTCCCGAGATCTGCGCTCCCGGGGCGCAACGCACGGGACCCACGCACCTGGACATTTCGGTCGGCTCGGAGCGGCTCGTTGATGAGCTTACCCAACCGATCAGAGAGGATGGCCACCAGGTTCTTGACGGTCCGCGCAGAACCGGGGATGGCTACTACGAGAGTATGGTCCTGGACCCGAACGGCAATCGAATTGAGGTCACCGCATAAGAAAGCGGGTTTTTAAGATCGGCTCAGACGTTATTTTGAACCGCGAGGCGATCGATCGCAGCACCTGTGGTGCTGAAAGACGCGGGGTTGGTGAACGATTCCTCCGAGCGATGTGGTATCGCAGCCGTGCGCGATCGGCTATATACACCTAAGGCGTGCGGTCTTCAATGCGCTTTGCCAGTTCAGCGATCTCGGACAGATCGGTCTCCTCATCAATGACTATCTCTGGGTTGTCAGTGGGTGTCTGCACCGGCGTTCGCTTTACAGGTGGCTTGGCGGCGACAGCCGGCGTCGCCACCGTTGCGGGTGGGTCATCGACAACTGCCGTCGCTGCGGATGGCCTTACCCACTCTTTGTGCTGGCTCATCCAGCGCTGATAACGATCAAAGCTCCACATGCCGTCATCGCCGCCGGATTGAATGACGTTCGAGAGCTGGCTGAAGTTGCCGGACCTGATGGTTCCTCTGGCGCCTTGGCTTGCCAATAGCAGCTCACAGCGTGGCACCCGTAGTTGATGCGTCTCGATGAAATCCAGCCGCTGGCACAGCACCCCCACAAGACAGTCCGCCAGCTGGGCTCGTACGCTCCCCTGAATCTCCGGTGCGAACGACATACAGAGCCGCGTCACCGCCTCCGCACAGGTCGCGGAATGCATTGTCGCCAGCACTAGGTGCCCGGTTTCCGCAGCGTTTAGGGTCAGACGCATGACCTCAGGCGTGCGCATCTCGCCCACCACCAGCACGTCCGGATTCTCTCGCAGCGAGTCGATGAGCCCTTGCTCAAAAGAAGGTGAGTGTGTCGGTATCTCGCGCTGACGAATGAATGAGCGTCGATTCGAGAACAGATACTCCAGCGGGCTCTCCAACGTGATGATGTTGCGGGCGGATGATGCGTTGATCTCCTCTAGCAGCGCCGCGAGTGTCGTGGTTTTCCCGCTTCCGGTCGGACCGGACACGACCACCAGTCCGGAATGGGCATTGATCAGGGAGCGAAAATCAGGATGCAGATTGCAGGCCCGCAGATCATTGACCGAAGGACTGAGTAGCCGAATGGCGATGGCGTATCCACGAATCGTCCGATACAGGTTGATCCGGCAGCGGGTGCCTCCGACCACCAGCGACAGATCGGCCGATCCGCGCTGCGTGAACTGCTCCCAGGCCTGCGCCCCAAGCAGCTCATGCGTCATGGCTTTGACGTCCGGTGGTGCGAGGATCTCCCCGACGCACAGCAGTTCGCCGCGCACGCGCGCGACCGGCCGCGCTGCGCTCTCCAAGTGCAGATCGCTCGCGCCGCGCTTACGCACCGCCTGTATCCACTCTCGAAGAGGCATCCGATAGCTCCGGCCCGCCAAGTTAACCAGCGATCAAGCGCACAGCGTCGCCAATGACCGCTGTGCAGCAGCCTCTATTTTACTAGCCTACCGCATGATGCGAGTGTGCGTTTAAGTCAGGCCGACTGCTGCCGGTCTGCGGGGTTTCTCGTGGCCACCGTGAAGCGCACATAGCCAGCCGGCGGTCTCGTTCACGCACGTGACCTCATGGGAATAATTCTCGCGGGCGCTTTTTCCGTGTTTTCTGCGGGCATGTCGTAAGCCATTGATTCTTGGTGGGTGGCAAATATGTTGATCGAAAGGGTTCAGAAAGGCCCGCTGCTCGCGGGGCACCGGAATTCCATCAACGATATCCCGGTTGTTCACCAGAGGCAGTTCCCGCACGTCATCGGGCACGGCAAGGTCTACATCTGCCCCATCGACCCGCAGTACTGGCGCTCTACCAAGCGGGCCAGCGATATCTTCAGACCGCTGGACTATCGCTAGTCGTTCTGGCGGACTTCGCTGTTAGCGAAGCGCTCCCTGGTGGTTTCCGCGACGCGCTCCTGTTGCTTGGGGCACCTTGATTCGCTTGCACCCACGTGAGCCGCGCACCAGTCGTCGGACATGTTGAACAGACCTGCACTGGCACAGGACGCCAACAGGGGAACAAGCGCAACGATAGATAGCGTGGTTCTCACATTGGGGATCATGGTTAGGTCCGCTGAATTGGAATGTAGGACGCCGCCGGTTCTTTCCGACCGCTAGATGGCGTTTGTAGGTCATCTTACGCCGACGTGCCAGGGCACGTATGAAGCTATGCGGTTTCCCGTTTATGTCTCATTCGATTTTCCAGAATACACAGCAGGTGGCACTCCCTCCGGCAGCGGTCGTAATGCGACAGTTCGCTCTGGGTATCGTGCACCGATTACCGACCAGAGATCGCGACCTGAGGGATGAGGGAGCTTGAGCGATCCCCCGCAAAGATCCTGTGCGACCAATCATGGCCCGACTCGCTCCGACGAGCGCAGCGGTCTAGTCGCCGGCGTATCCCGCCTCGAGCTGATGTCGCGACGTGTGCCGGCTAATCGCCCATTCCTGACGACTGTCTGGACCGTCCGACTTCGAGGAAGGCCGACGAGAGCTTTAGGACGGCGCGAAGTTGTCCGTCGGAGATGATTATGGCTGTCAAATCTGAGTGAACTGCCCACAATTCCCCCGCCAGAAGTCCTGCCGATACGCTGAGAAATGTTCCCGCAATTACGTCACTGAGAAAATGCCAGTCCCCGACGATCAATAGACCCGCGGCGAGCAGCAGCAGAGCGGAAAGTGGCCAGATGCTGGCTCTATAGAGCCTCATAAAGACTCCCGCAAACGCTCCTACTAGCACCATGTGGCCAGAAGGGAAGCTGCTATCTCCGAAACCCATCCACAAATTGAAGGTATGTCTGGCGCCGTGCATTACTTCAGTAGGGGTCGGAACTCCGAAAAGTGGTTTCAAGACGTTGCTGTTGATGCCGTAGGCACATATCGAGGCGACACAGGCTATCGCCAAGGTCTCCCCGAACCGCGATATATGTCCACGCACTAAGCGCGCAAGGATCAGGACCAAGATCACCGCTGACTCTAAAGACAAAATGATTGCGGCTCCGAACGCCTTGTTCAAAGGCCTCAGAAAGCGACCGACCTTCCAGAATGCCAACATCATTGGCACATCTGTGCGCGCGAATAAAAGAATCACTATCGCAGCGCAAGCCACAAATGACAGGAGCCAGATTTGTACGGCGACTGGAGGGCGTTTCACGTTAGCTGCCTGAAGGCATTCAATTCGCGAAGTGTACCCTTCCTTATCTTGATCAAATTGCGAATGTCCGGTATTCCGAAATCCATCGCAGAACCCATTCGGCTGGTAATGGCCGATTCCGCCCGAGGGCACCACGGCTGCGGGTCTCACCGCCGCTGACAGCGGTGCCGTCTGTTAGCAGGGAGCCTCGAGCAATCTGCGCTGCGTGAGACGCGGGGAGCCGCAAAGTTACTGTTCGCGCGATCGCGCGCAGTAAGTGCCCCAAATTCAAGACAGGCCAGTTTAGGAAATCATCCGAAGCTCTTGTTGTGAATGGTGGGCGGTACTGGGATCGAACCAGTGGCCCCTGCCGTGTGAAACGGAAGTAGGGCCTTACAGATCAACGATATGCGAGCCCGGTTCTCAATTGCAACAAGGACTTGTTGTCGCCTGGTATCACTTGATATCACGCAACGTCACGAGCGGACTGTCCCAAAATTGTCCCAGTGCTCGCCATTGCATCCGAAGCCGGCGAATAACCCTTCGGCGACATTGAGATCGCTCCAAAGGAGACAGTCAGCGCTTCGGAAGCGGACGTCGGGTTGCGAATGACGCCTAGTGGCCCGATCGCTGCCGTCTGCGAGCAGGGAGCCCTAGGTCCGTTGGCGGGCTGCTCCAGCCTCGCGCCGCCGAGGTGGCGTTGTATATTCCATTTCGCGATTCAATGGCTGCTTATATCATTGAGATGCAATCTCCGAGGATCGATATCGTGGGCAAGCCGAACATTCTTTTTCTAATGGCAGATCAGATGGCGCCGGCGGCGTTGCCTTTCTACGGCGGCACAACGGCGCGGACGCCGGTAATGTCCAAGCTGGCATCGGAAGGCGTCGTTTTTGCCTCGGCCTACTGCGCCAGTCCACTCTGCGGCCCGTCGCGCTTTTCGCTGCTGTCCGGGCAGTTACCCTCACGTATCGGCGCCTACGACAACGCATGCGAGTTTCCCGCCGACACGCCGACATTTGCCCATTACATGCGTCTGGGTGGCTACCGCACCATCTGCGCGGGCAAGATGCACTTCGTCGGCCCTGATCAACTGCACGGCTTCGAGGAGCGGCTGACGACCGATATCTATCCCGCTGACTTCAGCTGGACACCCGACTGGACCAAGCCTGAAGCGCGGCCGACCTGGTATCACTCCATGACGTCGGTGACCACCTCCGGTCCGTGCGTGCGCACCAACCAGATCGATTTCGATGATGAGGTGGTCTTCGCCGCCCGACGCAAGATGTTTGATATCGCCCGCGGGAGCGACCGGCGGCCATTCCTCCTGATGGCCTCGCTAACCCACCCCCACGATCCGTTCGTGATTCCCCAGCGCTACTGGAACCTTTATGAAGGGAAGCCGATCCCGCCTCCCAGCGTGCGCATTCCGGGCGATCGCCTCGACCCACATTCGCTGCGTCTGCGACACGTAATCGGGGCGGATCTGGGAGAGGTGACTGATTCCCAGGTTCTTTCGGCTCGGCGCGCCTATTACGCAGCGATCAGCTATGTCGATGAGCAGTTCGGATTGATTCTCGAAGCCCTCAGGGAGACGGAACTCGACAAACACACTGTGATCGTTCTGTGCGGCGATCACGGCGAGATGCTGGGCGAGCGCGGCCTCTGGTACAAGATGACCTTCTTTGAGGGCGGCGCACGGGTGCCGATGGTGATCCGCGCGCCAAGTATTTTCACCCCGCGCGTGGTCGGTCAAAGCGTTTCAAACGTCGATCTCCTGCCGACCCTGCTCGACCTCGCAGGGCTGGAGCCGGGGGATGCAGCACCGCTCGACGGCCGAAGTCTTGTTCCCTTGGCCCGGGGTGAGAGCATCACCCCGAGCCCGGTCTACGCCGAATACATGGGCGAAGGAGCTGTGGCGCCCATCATCATGATCCGTCGCGGCCCACTGAAATTCATCCATGCACCAGGCGACCCGGACCAGCTCTACGACCTGAGCGGCGATCCGGACGAGCTCGTCAACCTTGCCGCCGATCGGGCCTGGCATGCGACCACTGAACGGTTCCTGGCTGAAATCCGGCAGCGTTGGGACTTGGATCGCATTGCACGCGATGTTCTTGCCAGTCAGCGCCGACGACGCCTGGTCGCCGCCGCGAACGTCATCGGCGTCCTTGAGCCCTGGGACTACCAACCGCGTCGCGACGCGTCCTCCGAGTACGTCAGAAGCCATCTTGATCTGGAGGCGATCGAGGCCGCGGCGCGGTTTCCACGCGTGTGACGCGGCATTTCCCTAACGACGACGGCAAGATGACAGGCGGAGCGACGTGAACGCTATCGATTTCTCGTCGGCAAGCGTCCATGTCGTCGAGCGCCGATCGTTCGCCGCCACCGACACCTACGCGTGCTGACCATGGCGCGTGGGCCGCGCCTCACTGGCTTGGCTGCACTGATCGCGATCGGCTGCGCATCGAGCGCAGCGCACGTTGGCAACAACTTCACGACCTATCTGATCGGCGGTCTCGTGGATCGCTACGGCTTTTCGCCGGTACAGATGGGGGCCTTCGCAATGACTGAGACCCTGGCCTACGCTTGCGCGCTGTTCCTGGCCGCACCGCGTGTCGCGAGGCTAAGTGCTCGCACCATCGGCATCACGGCTTCGTCGATGGTAGTGGCAGCACAAGGGATCTGCCTGTTCACGCCGCTCTATCCGTTGCTGCTGGCGACGCGCCTCGTCGCGGGTTTCGGCTTTGGACTCATGAATTGTGCGGTCAATCTCGCGGCCGGACGGACCGGCGAGCCCACGCGGGCGCTCTCGGCTGGCATCGCGCTGCAGACTCTGCTGTTCGCGGCGATAAACATCGGGCTTCCCCGGGTCGGAGCCAGCCACGGAATCGAGGGCATGTTTGCCGCTCTTGCTCTGCTGTCTGCTGCTTTGGGTCTCGGCGCTCTCCTGCTGCCGCCCGAGCGCGGCGCGGCGCCAGCTGCGCCGGCCAATGCAACGCCGGCCAGGATCGACATGAAAGGGAGGATGACCCTCACTGCCATGGCGCTTTTCACGTTCGGCAGCATGGCGATCTGGCCCTTCATGGAGCGCACTGCCCACGCAATCGGGATGTCCGCCGTGGAATTTGGGCATTACCAGAGCTTCGCCACCCTGATGAGTGCGGCCGGAAGTTTCACCCTCATGTTCCTCGCCTCGCGGGTGCGCCGCAGCCTTTTGCTCGCCGCCTCGCTGTTGATCTGCGGTTCGGCGTCGGCGCTTCTGACCACCACCAGTCATGCCCCGATGTTGGGGGTGGGACTGACCCTCTATAACGTCAGCTGGTTCATCACCTATGCGCTGCTGGTTGGCCTGGCGTTCGCGGTCGACCCCACCGGGCGTCTCGCAGTGACCGCCTCCGGCACCTGGCTCCTGTTTCAGTCCCTCGGGTCTCTGGCCGCCGGGATGATCGCGCAAGCCTTCGGTGGTTATAGCCCGATCGGTCCGCTGGGACTGATCGCCTGTCTGGTCGCCATTCTCATCGTGTGGCCAGTCGCACGCCGCGCGGAGCAACAAGGGAGGACGATTGAGGTGGCTGCGGCACATTAAGCCGGGGCCGCGGGGCCACCTTCTAGCTGGTCCCGCGGCCCCAAACACACCGCAACTCGCGATGCCCATCTACGATCGTCAGACGGCGTCGTCACTCTCTGAAAGAAATGATGCCGGTCGGAGCCATCGAACCCGCCGCTCAGCATGCAGCAGTTCTTGAAATCTCCGGCCAGAGAGGCATGGGCATGGGTCGTTGCGACCGAGCTTCTCGCTGAGCTCCTTGGAGCCGCCTACGACGCGCTTTCCGCGTTTGACCCGAGTCTCGGAAGGGAAGCCCTTCCGTCGTTTACTGGTGACCTCGAAACCGATCGGCCTCGAGGTGTTCTTTCTTGAGTCGCATGGGACACCTCCGTGTCTACGCCCGGCGATCCGGGGCGCGCATCGTATGGCACAGAGGTTCCAGGGGCAAAGGGTTGATGACACACGGCGCCGGAAGCTGGTTTTTTCGTGAGGCGATCGAATAAACAGTGCTCTAGGAACGCGGGACACGAGTCTCTCGCGGGACCAGGCATCACTAACTCAAGTCATTGAGAACATTGACGGACATGCCTCCACCGTTCTCGTGCCGAGTGTTATGTCGCGCGTTTAGTGTTGACGCGACGCTTGACTTCTGAATCCGGCGCGCGTAAAAAGCCCGCCCGATGATTACTGCAATCAGAAAACCACTCGATACGCGTGCCGCGACAGGCTGCTATAGCCCGTCGTGGTCGCATACGTTACTCGGCCAATTTCTGGCCCGAGTCAACACGGTCGAGTTCTGATTGGCCTTGCCTCCGGCGCAAGGCCGGGGGCAGAGAGGTAACGAGAGCGGAGGATCCCCGCTCTCAGGCCACCCGAAAACCCCCGCTCAAAGTCCGGCGCACGCTACGATCCGTCGCATGGAGACGGGGAGCCGTAAAGCGAGACACAAAGCCCTCAATTTTTTGAGAGCGGGGTTGGTCTAGCGGCTTTGGGCCTCTGCCTTCCAAGCAGATGAGGCGGGTTCGACTCCCGCACTCCGCTCCATCCTATTTTTGCCGGTTAGCATCAAGGCGATGCGGCGCCCTGTTAAGGCGTAAGAGGTTGGTTCGATTCCAACGCCGGCAGCCAATTTGACCACTGATGCGACAGCCGTCGCAGCCAAGCTGTCTACTTGGTGAGAGCGGATCGTTACCGCTAGTGGTCGCCAATCAATGCCCGGTTAGCTCAGATGTGAAGAGCGTCGGTCCTACAAACCGAATGTCGCAGGCACTCAATCTGCACCGGGTACCAATTTCGCAGCGTTAGACGGGGACGGACCCCGGCGAGGCCGTAACCCTCGCGTCCATCGGACCTGCTTGGTTCGACTCCAAGACGCTGCACCAGCCCATACCGTCGTAACTCAACGGGCAAGAGTCCCGCCTCTTAAGCGGCGAGAAGGTGGTTCGAGTCCACCCGGCGGTACCAAACCGTGAAGTTGTCGATAAACGCGGCCAGCGAATGCGAATCGAACGAGTCGTTGCCGTAAGCAACCTAGAATTTATGGGGTGCGGGCTAGGAACCCGGATTTGCCTTGCAAGCAGATAGCCTGATCGGTGCGATTCCGATGCGCTCCACCAACCCGATCGTGAATGCAAAGCAGCGGAGCAGCACGCCTCTCAAGCGTGGCCTATGGAGTGCGACTCTCCACACGATCGCCAATCTGAAGCTGAATGCAAAGTGGCTGGCGCACTCTGCCTTTCAAGCAGACCCTATCGGGTTCGAGTCCCGACAGCTTCACCAGTCAAATGCCCTCGTGGTGGAATTAGCAGACACGCTACGTTTAGACCGTAGTGACGCGAGTCATGCGGGTGCAAGTCCTGCCGAGGGTACCAACTTGTGGGCGAAGCCGAAGTAGATAGGCCGACGGCCGTGAACCGTCTGTAGGTGCTGCAAATGCACCCGCCCACCCCAAATTCCACGCCGTGGCCGAGCAGCTCAAGGCGGTCGCCTGCAAAGCGACTCCACGCAGGTGCAACTCCTGTCGGCGTGTCCACTCCCAGGGCGTAAGTCAGCAGCAGACAGCCGAGCTTGGAACTCGGAAGCCGCAGGTGCAAGTCCTGCCGTCCTGACCATTTTCGGCTGCGAAGCTCATGCAGATGAGCACCGACCTGATAAGTCGGAGGTAGCAGGTGCAAATCCTGCGGCAGCTACCAGTCACGCGGGCGCGCATGGTGCGCGGCATCGTTGCCAACGAGGCACGGGACGGTTCGACTCCGTTCGCCCGCTCCAATTCGCCCCGGCCGACGGACCGGTAGACGGCCTTCTAAGCCGACGATGTTGGTTCGAGTCCAACTCGGGGCGCCATACCCGCGCCGATGGAAACGGCGGAGATCTCCTAAATCTCCACCTGTCAGTTCGAGTCTGACCGCGGGTGCCGCCAAGCTGATGGGAATTAGCATACCTGGTTAGCTCAAACCTAACCGCTTCCCGGTGCGAGTCCGGGGCTTGGCACCATTCGCGGATCTGACGGGAATTAGCAGACCTGACTGGCTTAAACCCAGTTGCTTCTAGGTGCAAGTCCGAGGATCCGCACCATGCGCCCGTGGTGGAATAGGCAGACACGCAGTCTTGAGAGGACTGTGGTTTAAGCGTGCCAGTTCAACTCTGGCCGGGCGTACCAATTTCGCCTCGATAGCTGAGACAGCTCAAGCGCTTCCCTGAAGAGGAAGAGACGAAGATGCGAGCACTTCTCGGGGCACCAGTTTGTCTTCTGTGGCGTAGCACAAATAGTGGTGCCCAGGTCTCATAAACCTGTCGGTGGTGGTGCAAGTCCACCCGCCACATCCATTTGTAGTCAGCACCGGCGTGGGGCCGAGCCTTATAAGCTCGGGAGACCTGGCAGATTACCGTGAACGGCTGGGCTCGACACCCAGGACTACAACCATATGTTGCCCGTGGCCCGAGGGATTTCGGGGACCGTGCTACGAACGCGGATCGCAGTGGCTCGACTCCACTCGCGGGTGCCAATTCTTACCCACGCCGACGGAACTTCGGCGCCGGCCCTCCGAAGGCGGGTTGCGAGTGTTCGACTCACTCCGTGGGTGCCATCTCGCCGTTGAAGCACATCGAGATGTGCAGCGCATTGGTAATGCGCAGGCAGCTGGTGCAAATCCAGCCATCGGCACCAGGCATGCCCTTCAAGCTCTGACAGCGGAGCGCCGGATTCGTAACCCGGAGGCGGATCGTGCAATTCGATCGTGGGGCACCACTTACGGGTCGCTAACTCAGCGAGACAGAGACCCGCCTTTTAAGCGGAGTGATCCAGGTGCGATTCCTGGGCGGCCCACCAATTGCCCGTCACGCACAGATAGCGGTGCGCCCGCCTTGTAAGCGGGAGACGTGAGGTGCAAGTCCTCAGTCGGGCTCCAATCGTGGAGAGTGAAGCAGGCGGGGTCCCGCACGCGGTTGCTAACCGATGGGTGCCGTCATGCGGCTGGCCTCCGAGTGGTCCGCTCTCCGCCAACCTAGAGGCTCGCATGTGGCGTGCTTAGTCGGCCTGAACCCGACGATGACCCGCAAGGGTCGTGAGCGTTCGACTCGCTCAGCCTCTGCCAACAACGGAAGGTGAAGTGCGCGGGGCGCACCCTCGCCTCGAAAGCGAGTGGCATCCTCACGGATGTGTGGATCGAGACCTACCGCCTTCCGCCAACCTTGGAGCGTGAACCCGGCGGGGTCCGGGGGCTGCCCGGAAAGCAGACCGTGTCGCTTGCGGCATGTGACTCGGGCTCACCGCGCTCCGCCAGCTTGGGTCGGTCCTCGTAGCGAGGTACGGGTCTCCAAAGCCCGGAAGTAGGGTGCAACTCCTTACTGGCCCGCCAATTTATTCAGGTGTGGGTTGCTGGCATCCCAGCTGCGCTCTGAACGCAGCCCACGCAGGTCCGATTCCTGCCGCCTGATCCAATACACGAGTCGTGGGTTGCCGGTATCCCCGTTGGGCTTTGAACCCAAAGCACGCAGGTTCGACTCCTGGCTCGTGTTCCATCCGGCCGAGCCCGAGTTGGTTGGGCCGTGCCGTACCGAGGTCGAGACGGAAGTCGTGTCAGCGGTGCGGGCTCGTGAGTCCCGCCTGGCGCGCCGGCGCTGTGAATTGCGCTCGCGCGTACCGCACGAGGACGCGGTCTCTGCCACCAGCAAGTTAGCTCAGTGGGTAGAGCGACGGTTACGTAGCCGTTTGTCGTGGGTTCGACTCCCGCACTTGCGCCAGCCTGTGAAGCAGGCTTCAGAAAGAGTGCGGGGCTTCCGCCCCGCATCGAGGTGCCCCAGCGGCGACGCCGATCAGCTGCTCTGGCCTGCAAGGGTCAGGTGGCTGAGAAGCAGCGACCGCAGCGCGCGCTCCGGTTTGAGCGGCCAGGGTGCGCGGCGCCGGAAACGGGCGGCGATGAACCTGAACCTTGCCCGGACGCGGACGAGCGGATGGTGCTGACCCGTCGCGCCGATGACGCCGCGACCCTCGCAGCCCCCGGGTCGGGCGTGGGTCACACCTCGACCTATTCAGATGTTTTAAACGTGAGACGTGAAAGGAGAAGGAACATGCTGGGTTTCAAGCGTGTGACTATCGCCCAGCACGAGCGCGGCCTTGTGTTTCGCAACCGGAGCTTCAAGACCATCCTCGAGCCGGGCGTGTACCGGATTTTCGACCCGCTGAAGCGGGTAGAAGCCCAGGTCTACGACCTGACGGTAACGGAGTTCGAGCACGCGCGGGTTGACTTCCTCGTGAAGGAGGCACGCGCCACGACCGAGAAGTACTTCACGATCGTCGAGCTCGGTGACCGGGAAGTCGGTGTGGTCTACAAGAACGGGCGAGTGGCGGGCCTCATGGCCCCGGGTAAGCGTCAGCTGTACTGGCGCGGTCCGGTGGACGTCCGGGTCGACAAGTTCGACTTCTCCAAGGAGTTCGAGCTGCCGCGGGAACTGGCCAAGGTGCTGGTGCGCGCGAAGCAGCCGCTCGCAGCGCAGGTGGCGGACGCGGTGACCGCCGTTGAGGTTGCCGATACCGCGGTTGGACTACTGATCGTGGACGGCGAGCTCGCGAAGCCCCTCGCGCCGGGTCTCCATGCATTCTGGAAGTACCAGCGCGCGCTGAAGACCGAACTGGTGGATCGGCGCGTGCAGTCGATGGAGGTCGCGGGTCAGGAGATCCTGACCCGGGATAAAGTGAGTCTGCGGGTCAACCTGACCGCACTCTGGCAGGTGCTGGATGTGGTCAAGGCGCGCGCGGCGCTGACCAACTTCGTCGAATTCCTCTATAAGCAGCTGCAGTTCGCCCTGCGCGAGGCGGTGGGAACCCGGACCCTCGATGAATTGCTGGGCGACAAGGGTGTGCTCGATCGCGAGATTGGGGACGCCGTGCGCGCGCAGATCGAGGAGCACGGACTCGCTATCAGTTCGGTGGGTGTCAAGGACGTCATCCTGCCGGGCGAGATGAAGGAGATCCTGAACCAGGTGGTCCAGGCTGAGAAGCTCGCGCAGGCGAACCTCATCAAGCGCCGTGAGGAAACAGCGGCGACTCGTTCACTGCTGAACACCGCGCGGCTGATGGATGAGAACCCAACCCTGCTGCGACTGAAGGAGCTGGAGACCCTGGAGAAGGTGACCGAGAAGATCGACAAGCTCACTGTCTTCGGCGGTCTGGAAGGAGTCCTTAAGGACGTGGTGCGGATCCAAGTGCCGAGTGCCTGATCGAGGCATCACAATAGCCACCCGGCGGGCGCGAGCCCGCTGGGTTTTTTTGAACACTGCGACCGAGAGCTTGCGGGCTATGTTCGTCCTCGACGGCGAAGGCGCTGGGCCTCCTGCTGTCTGCGTGCAGGGGGCAGAGCGGGTGGCCGCCTTTGACCCGATGCACCCTGAGCAAATTACCGAAAACTGCCATTAAGAGTTAGTGAGTGGAGATCGGGTTAGTGTTGCCATGAGCGCGTCGTTGTATCCGAATCCCGGAGCGGCATTAGGATGCCCCTGTGCGATAGGCCGAGGTGAAACGGGAGTGACGTTCTGAGGTCTAAAGATCAGCATCAGGGGCATCTTTATCCGAGGACACGCAGATGGATCTTTGGACCACGCGCCCCACCCTTCGTACCTTGCGAGTAACCCGCGGGACCCTTTTTCGCGGTAGCGACACGACCTGCTACACCGAACTCATACGTCGCAGGACAAAAGCTGCCACGGCGCTCGCAATCGGGGTCTCGCTTCTCGCCCCAGTGCAAGCTTCAACTCTCGCTCCCGGGTTGTACATCGCATCCGAGCACACGATATATGTTGGCGTCCAGCACGACCCACCGGATCCAGCGTCCAACGACTTCTTCGATTCAGCTTCGCAGCACACGGGCGAACTGCACGCAACACGGGAGCTGCATCTGCGCAGTGGAATCCTGGAAGAGCGACGCGTCATCGAAGCGGCACAAGGGCGGCTCGGCTTTTCGCTTTACTACACGGGCGAAAGGCCTCGCGCTACCGTGATTGTCATCCACGGCAATGATCCAGAAACGCGCGAAATGGGGTTCATCATTCCATTTTTTGTGTGCAACGGAATCAATGTCATCAGCTACGACCAGCGCGGCGTGGGGGAATCAGCTGGCGACTGGCTTCTGAATGGCCCAAGCCAGAGAGCTGATGACGTCGCTGCTATCTATGACGCAATGCGCGGCGACCCCCGCGTTGATTCGCACCGGATCGGCGTCTGGGGCTTCAGCAACGGTGGTTGGACAGCCCCGGTGGTGGCGGTGCGCCGCCCAGTCGCTTTCATGATCCTCAGGAGCGCGCCCACAGAATCCCTGGCGCAGAACATTGACTATGAAGTCGAACAGATGATGCGCCGACACAACGTAGCAGAAGCATCGGCTCAGGCCGTAACACTATGGCATGCGTTCGAACAGGCACTGGATGGCGTGGTCCCGTGGAGTTACACAAAGCGGCTCTACGACCTCGATGCAACGCAACCATGGTTCCGGTACTCCCTGATGCCGGACCTCAATATCTCCATTCCGCCGCCGCCCTCGAAGATCGAGGGACTGCGTCGCTTTGTCACCTTCGACCCAACGGATACGCTACTCAGCGTCTCATCTACCCCCACGCTAGCGCTTTACGGCGCGCTTGACCGAAATGTTGATGCGGCCGACTCGGCTACACATCTACGCGAATACCTGGCGCGCGCCGGAAATCGCGATGTCACGATCAAGGTCTATCCGGATGCGGGGCACCAGCTCATTGTGTCGAAAAGCGGATATAACGGAGACCCCACGCTTCCCGAGCGGTTCGTTCCAGAGTACCCGCAGGTCATGATCGCGTGGCTGGCGCGGCGGGGATTCACGAGTGAGCACATGCGTTAGAGTCAGCGGCGGCCTTTCTTGTGCGGCACGAGCGTCCGGTATTGCCGGAAGCAGTCGCGGCACCTGCTCTGTGAGCAAGCTCACTGTCCCAAATTCGAGCGAATTAACCCGAGAGAACTGCTGGAAGCTTTTGTTCTAGATAGTGGGCGGTACTGGGATCGAACCAGTGGCCCCTGCCGTGTGAAACGGGGGTACGGGGCTTACGGATCAACAATATGCGAGCGGAGATCCCATTTGCAACAGGCACTTGGTATCACGTGATGTCACGCGATATCACGCAATTTCACTTTCGGAGTGTCCCAAAATTGTCCCAGACGCGCGATCGGCACGGGCTGCTTATGACCCCGGAGCTGCCCGTCGCGAGCGTCCGCTTCTGGCTCGGTTGATTACCTCGAAGGGTACTCGCCACCCACATCGCCCTTAAGCGGCTTAACCAGCGGCTTTACCTTGGATGATGTCGGATCGTGGCGCCCGGGTGCGCGAGGCATGCCGCTGCCAGCCCACACCGAGTGACAGGAGACTGCCGGCGTCCCTGCAGACAGTCTCCGCTCCGTGGCTGCTGGGCGTGTGGGACTACTCCGACCCGGGTACCGTGGAATCAATGGTCACGCGTACCGCGCTGATGGTCCCTGTGATAGTCGCCACGGGTGCTCCTGAAGCATTGATGAGCTCCGTTCCGTCCCAGGCGTATACCTTCAGGGTGTAAGACCCGGAGAAGTGATCATGGTCGGTGAGCTTCACCGTCATGGTGATCTGGATCGGACCGGCCGGGTTGTCTCCGGTCGGGTCCCAGGCGAGCGGAAAATGGTTGAGCTGGTAGGTCTGGGGTCCGGTATGCGTCCAAACGCCCAGGCAAAAATTACTTGTCTTGGGCGCATGCAGTCCGGAATTCTGGATCTCGGTGCCGTCTGCATGCCACTGAGCATATCCGTCGTCCACCAGCACCGGTGCGCCACTGGGACCCGGCGTAACCATCTTGAAGCGCCACATGCCGACGATGCCATCGTCCTGGTGCCAGTCACCGACACGAACCAACGATCCTGCCGTGTCATCGGCACGGTACGCCGCCGGTGTAAACCTCAGGCCGTTTGAGGTTCCGCCGGGTGACCCATTCTGGAACATGGTGTCCATGCATCCCGCGTTTGCCTGGACGGTGGCGCCCAGGGCGGCCAGCCCCAGACTGGCCGTCAGCGCGAGCGGGTGCTTGTTCAGTCGTCTCGAAACTTGATTGATCATGGAAGAGTCTCCCCATTTCGGTTATTAGAGTGAGCATGGTTCACCGCGTCGGCCAAAGACACATGAGGCCTCAACCGGCGTCCCATTAGATTTCCGGTTGCTCATCGGTGAACGTCCGCCGACCCGCGCAACGCCGCATGCCCGCAACGGCGGCCACGCTAAGGATCGACCGGGCACCTGCGGCCGCGAGCTTGGTGTACACGTGGACCTGCTCGTGAATGTGCATTGATCGGGCGAATAGCGCACGACGCATCACTCACTGACTACTACGCTGCTCGCACGGGTAGCGCAAAGTCCTGAGGAAGACCTGAAGACGAGCCAAGGATGGACCGAAGTCGGGCTGAACACCTCGGCTCTCGGCGGCTTCCTCGTCCGGGATCGCGTTCTGCGCAGCTCAGGCGTACGGGTATAGTGTCCGGGCCTAGACTTCAAGCAGACCGGACCGGATGCCCGCACCCCATCACTCTGTGCAGATCGGCGAATGGCGCGTCGATCCGTCCCTGGACCAGATCACGCGCGGCGGAAAGGCGGTAAAGCTCGAACCGCGCGCGATGAGCGTACTCATGTGTCTGGCCGAGCACGCTGGCCAAGTCGTCACCGTCGATCAGCTGCTCGACACCATCTGGAAGGACGTGGTCGTGACACCGGACTCGGTGTACCAGGCAGTGGGTGCGCTGCGGAAGGCGCTCGGCGATGACCCGAAGGAACCCACCTATATCGCCAACGTGGTGCGGCGCGGTTACCGTCTCGTTGCGCCGGTAATCCCGTGGGTCGAGCCCCACGCCGGCCATAGCCAGGCTTCCGCGAACGCCAGCTCGGCTGCCTCCGCCGAGTCACCGATCCCGTTGACAATCGGCTCGCCCAGGGCTCGCGCGAGCGCGCGCTGGCCTTGGATCACCCTGGCGTTCGCGCTGGTCGTGGCTGCAGGGTTCCTCGTTGGAAGCTTACTTGGGCCTCACGAACGCCAGAGCGGCTTACGCGGCGCGGACGTCGCAACGCCCGGACCCCGCACGCAGTTGGTCGCAGTAATGCCGTTCCTCGACCTGAGCGACACCAACGATCAACAGTACTTCGCCGATGGTCTGACCGAGGAGCTCATCGAGCGGCTAGCAAGTGTTCCCCGACTCCATGTCGTTGCCCGATCCTCGTCCTTCTACTTCAAGGGCAAACAGACGACGGTGACGGAGATCGCCAGGACACTGGGGGTAAGTTACCTCTTGGAGGGAAGCGTGCGCAAAGCCGGCAATTCCCTCCGGATCACCACGCACATGACACGCGCCGCGGACGGATACGACCTGTGGTCCGAAACCTACGATCGGCCGCTCGCCGATATCTTCAATATTCAGGATGAGATCGCTGGCGCGGTCGTTCAGGAGCTCAAACTGTCCGTTCTGCCGGTGGAACCTATCCTCACTTCGAATCCCGAGGCATACACGGTATATCTACGTGCCCTGGCGCACCTCAACAATAGCTCTGTTAGCGACTACGATACCGCTGAGGTACAGCTACGTGAAGCACTGATACTCGATCCGCAATTCGCCGGAGCCTGGGCCCAGCTCGCCATGGCGACGATCTGGAGGTTTCGCTGGTCAACTCCGAATCCGACGCCGGAGGCTTGTGCGAGCGTGCACAGCGCCACGGACCGAGCGCTCAAGCTCGGCCCAACACTTTCGCAGACCCACCGCGCCAAGGGTATCGTTCTGCAGAGCTGCGACGGCGACCTCAACGGCGCCCGAGCCGAATTTGATCGCGCGCTTCAGCTGCAGCCCGACGATCCGCTCCTGCTCATGTCGCAAGCACGCCTCGCCGTACAGATGGGGCAAGCAGATCGCGCCGTTGAGTTTGCGCGGCGTGCCACAGCGGTGGATCCGCTCAATCCTTGGACCTCCTCGGCGCTCGGCGACGTCTATTTGTATTTGGGTCACCCGGCGGAGGCGGAATACGCCTACCGCAAGGCGATCGAGATCGACCCGTCGGCTGCTTACAATCACACCGCACTGGCGGTTGCCCTGCTGACAAATCACAAACCAGCGGAGGCCGTCGCGGAATCGGCGCGGGAACCGGATCCGCAGTACCGTTTGATGGTGCGGCCAATTGCGCTTGATGCCGCAGGGCGCAAGAAGGACGCCGAGCAAGAGCTGGCGGAACTCAAGCTGCACTACGGCGAGGTGAACGCCGACTGGGTCGCGCTGTTCTATGCGTGTCGCCACGACAGTGACGCCGCCATTCAGTGGCTGCATACCTACGCGGCGCGGCACAAACGGCTTTTGGGGTATCAGCCCTATCTGATGAACTGCTTCAACAACCTCGCGGAGGACCCGCGCTATCAGGAAATCAGACGCCAAACGAAGTCGTTCGAGGAGGCACCCGGCGGCGGCTGACCGGAGTCCCGCCCCGTTGCCACCTACGACAGTCCCTGACTGTCAGCTCCGCCCCACCTCGATGACCTGCGCCCATTGCCACCCGGGCGCGGGTCGAAGATGACGCGACCGCTATAGCGATACCGGCGCGAACGGCGACTGGTTGAGGAAGCTGGACCAGATGCGCAAACTTGCACTACGCTCGGTTAGCTCCCCAAAGTAACCCCTATGCCTGCGGTTGAAGTCGATCTTCTAAGCGATACCGTCACGCGCCCCACAAGGGCGATGCGCGAGTTCATGTGCGAGGCGGAGGTCGGCGACGAGCAAACGTTTGAGGATCCGACCGTCAACACGTTGCAGGAGATGGTCGCCGAGCTGCTCGGCAAGGAAGCTGCACTGTTCCTTCCGTCCGGTACGATGTGTAACGAGATTGCGCTGCGCGTGCACTGCCGGCCGGGCGATGAGATGATCGCACATCGCACCGCGCATCCTATCCACTTCGAGGCCGGTGGTCCCGCAGCACTCGCGGGCGTAAACGTTCACGCGCTTGACGGCGCACGCGGCCAATACGACGAAGAGGCGGTGGTGGCGGCGATCCGACCAGACAGCCGCTACATGCCGAAGAGCCGCCTTCTGTGGGTTGAGCAGACCAGCAATCTGGGCGGGGGCTCAATCTGGCCGCTCGCGCGAATCGCCTCGGTGACGGATGTCGCGCGTCGGCGGGGTCTGCGCACGCACCTCGATGGCGCGCGCCTCATGAACGCCGTGGTGGCAAGCGGCATCGCTGCCGGCGAGTACGCTAAGGCTTTTGACTCGGTGTGGATCGACTTCACCAAGGGCCTCGGCGCGCCGGTTGGCGCCGCGCTTGCCGGCTCCCGAGAGTTCATCGCGGAGGCGTGGCGGCTCAAGCAGCAGATGGGCGGGGCGATGCGTCAAGCGGGAATCATCGCCGCCGGCGGAATATTCGCGCTGCGTCAGCACGTAAGTCGCCTCGCCGATGACCATGGCAATGCGCGGCGGCTCGCTGAAGGTCTGTGCAAACTGCCGGGTGTGGCGCTCGATCCGGCGTGCGTCGAAACAAATATTGTGATCTTCGAGCTGAACGGCAGCGTGGACGCAGCTCGGATGCTGGCGTCACTTCTTTCGCGCGGCGTGCGGATGGGTGCGATGGGGCCGAGGACCGTCCGCGCCGTGACCCATCTTGACGTCGGGGCGCCGCAGATTGACCGGGCGATAGAGGCTGCAGCATATGCTCTCAAGGAGGCGACGCGATGACCAAGCGCGCGTCAAATCAATGGGGCCACTGTTGAATCCTGCCGCCGCGCATAGCCCTTTGCGGGTGACTCGAGGCAGTCGAGTCGTTGGTTGACCTGACTGACGATCGTCCATTATCCCTCGTGCCTGAAGCCGTGCTCATGCGCGAAGACGATCGCCTGGGCCCGTGAACGCACACCCAGCTTGTCGAATAGGTTTGAAGTGTGATTACGCACTGTCTTCTCGCCGATCTGCAGGCGTTCGGCAATACGCGCATTGCTCAGGCCATCGGCGATCAGAGCGAGGACCTCGCGCTCGCGAGCGGACAGCGCCGCGAACAACTCTGCGTCCGTGCTCGTGTCCGCGTTTATGAACGAAAGCACCGCTTCGCAAAAGCGGTTCCAGGCAGGCTCGTGCTCGAGCAGGATGTGATTGCGGGAATCGAGTTCGACGAACTCAGCGCCGGCAATGCCACCGGCCAGCAGACGGCCTTCAGAAAGTTGCACCACCTGGTCGTCGCGAGCATGCAGGACAAGCGTGGGCACCTGCACCTGCGGCAGCAGTTCCGCGATATCGAGGACCGCACGTGCTTCGAACAGTTTGGCGGCAACCTCTCCCACCGTGCTCTTGACGCAGAGGTCGTTGAACCAACCTAACTGCTCGTGCGTGCCTCCGGGCAGGAAGCGCGATGTAAAGACCTGACGAAACGTCGGGTTGTTCTCGGACCAAGCGACGCGCGCGAGCTCAATCATTGCATGGTACATCGCTGCCGCATGCGGGGCGCCGCGCTTGAGGGCGCCATGCGCGTACCCTCCATAGAGAATCATCCGCGAGATGCGCTCGGGGTGAAGAATCGCGTACTGAATGCAGGCGGCCGCACCCTGTGAGATGCCCAGCAGCGTCAGTGGATAACCGGGCTGAGCGGCTTCGACAACCGCGTCGAGGTCCGCAGTCCACTGTGCCAGCGACAGGGACCCCGCGTGCCAATCGCTCATTCCACAGCCGCGCTCGTCGTAGCGGATGAACCGGGAGTGTCGCGAGAAGAACTGGATCCAGTGCTTCCATACCGGGCTCTCCCATTCATATTCGAGATGAGTGAGCCAATTGGCCGCTTTTACCAGCGGCGGGCCGGAGCCTGAGACCGCCCACGCCAGGCGTGTACCGTCGGAAGCTCTGACGTAGTGAACATGCTGGTGCAGGCGCACGGCTGCCATCATCCCCGTGATCGGGACATTTGCCTCATGCTCGACGGGCGAAATTGTAGGCCACCGGGACAATGATCCGATAGCAGCCGGGCTCAGGTCCCCCCATGCTCGATTAACCTTAAGGGAGGGCCGAGTCATGTTTAAGCGTCTGCTTTTCTTTGCCTACGGCAGCTTTTCGTACCTCATATTCCTCGCGACCTTTCTGTATGCGATTGCCTTCGTGGGGGGCTTCGTAGTGCCTACCCAGCTCGATGGTCCCTCGGAGGGGCCCATCACGACTGCACTCGCGATCGATGCTGCGCTCCTCACGGTCTTTGCAGTGCAGCACAGCGTCATGGCGCGCAGGTGGTTCAAGGAGCGATGGACGCAGATCGTTCCCTGGGCCATCGAGCGCTCGACCTTCGTCCTCTGCGCGAGCGCAGCGCTTCTGCTGTTGTTCTGGCAATGGCGCCCGATCGGGATTGCGGTCTGGACGATCGAGAACGGCTACGCACGTCTGATCGTATGGACGCTGTTTGCGGCCGGGTGGGGGACCGTGCTGGTGATGACCTTCCTCATCAACCATTTTGACCTGTTCGGCCTGCGGCAGGTGTGGTTGCTACTGATTGGCAAGCCCTATACCCCCGTGCCGTTCCGCACACCGCTCCCGTACCGGATCATTCGCCATCCCCTCTATTTCGGCTTCCTGCTCGCCTTCTGGATGACGCCTCACATGACGCTCGCGCATCTGGTCTTTGCCCTGGCGACCACCGCCTATATCGTGCTGGCGATCCAATTCGAGGAAAGGGATCTGCTATCCGAACACGGGGCGTCGTACGCGGAATATCGCCGGAAGGTTCCCATGTTGCTGCCGGGAATGCGCAGCTCGGCATCCCCACTGCCGGTGGCCTCGAGTTCGGCCGCGCCGTCGACGTCGCGACGATAGTCGTCAAAATGCTGCGGCGGAAATTCATCAGCGGCCTTGGGCCAGATCTGAGTACTGGCCAGCGGGAGGCACGCAGACCGAACAGGGTCGAAGGTGGACCTGGAGCCGAGTAACTATGACCACTGACGCGAGGTTATGGGCGTAGGTCGGATGTCCGGTGTTGGTCGAGGGCTGCCGCCGTCAGTGAGCAGGGAAGCTCACTGCCCCAAACGACGACGCCAAACTCGCGACTCAGGGTCCGGGATTTTCCGCTAGAGGGCCGGAAATCGCGGCTGCTTCCTGGCCGTAGGCAAACCGAGGGCACCAGCGGCCGCACGCTGGCGTCCGCGTCTTCGCCTGACAGAAGCGCTGGAAGTTTTTGTTGTAGTTGGTGGGCGGTACTGGGATCGAACCAGTGGCCCCTGCCGTGTGAAAGCAGTGCTCTACCGCTGAGCTAACCGCCCATTTTTAGGGACAGAAAGTCTATAGGCGGCCCTGCCGCAAGGCAAACGCGGCAATTCCGCACGCCAGGCCGGTGAGGAAGCCGCCCCGGGCAGCAGCATGCTGAATGTTGACGTGCCCTCGACCGTGACGCTCACGTAGGGGCCGGAGGGAGGGCAACAACGGCGGCAGTCTGGCGGACCTGAAGAGCGTAGAGTACAGAGCACGGGCCTGAGGCGGACTGGGGCCGGCAAAACCGCCGTGGGGATGGGGCTCGAGCGGCCACTGCGCGCTGTCCCGGCATTCGGCCCTGTTCTTCGGCGCGGACCTGGCGACCGGAGAGCTCAGGCTCGAAGATCGAGCCGCGCTGGAGCCCCCACGGGCCCGGGAATGAGTCCTACCTGATCGAGGAGATCCATGGTCACAGACACTTTCGCTCCCAAGGTCGAATGGGATTACACCGCGCACGCATTTCACTACGACAAGCGCGCCGACTACTCCCACGACGCCATCGAGGAGTTGCTAAGGACAATTGGCTGCACCGCTGCGCAGCCGGTCGCGGAGATCGGTGCCGGCACCGGCAAACTCACCAAGGAGCTGTTGAAACACGGCCTGGAAGTGCACGCGGTCGAGCCGAACGAGGCGATGCGCACCATCGGAATCGAGAATACCCGCGGCAAGTCGGTCACCTGGTCGGTGGGCACCGGCGAAGCGACGGGGCTCGCGAGCGCCAGCGCCTATGCGATCCTCTTTGGCAGTTCGTTCAACGTGGTAGACCAAAGTCGGGCCATGGCCGAGGCGGCGCGTGTGCTGGTTCCCGGGGGCTGGTTCGCCTGCATGTGGAACCACAGGAATCTCGGCGATCCGGTGCAACAACGTATCGAGGGCATCATCAAGTCGCACATCCCCGACTACTCGTACGGGTCGCGGCGGGAGGACCCGACCGCCGTCATCGCTGCCAGCCGCCGCTTCTCCGCCGTGCGTTCCATCGAGGGACACTTCGTGTGGGAGATGCCGCGACCGGACGTCGTGGAAGCCTGGAAATCGCACGCCACTCTGAAACGCCAGGCGGGGACCGATGCGCTCTTCGAGCGCGTCATCGGAGAAATCGCCGCCTACCTCGCTACGCAGCCCTCGATGATTGCTGTTCCCTACACGACGCGGATTTATTTCGCGCAGAGCACGAGTTAGCGACGGCGCGCACGGCGCTCCGCCGCCCGAGCCTGGGGATTCGCGGCTAGACCGCCAGCTCGTACCCGAGCTTCTCGATCCGCGTCCTCGTGAGCGCATCCAGCTCGTCGATGTAGCGGCGGAAGTGCGGCACCTTCTGCGCAACAGTCTTATATCTATAGGGCCTGGTTTCCGGTCGAGCGACCGGCAGGCTGCTCACGTCGACATCGGCCGACATCAGCTCGGCGATACGGGAAAACTCCCGGTGCGGATCGACCATGAAGTCTTCGAACCGCAGCGACAGCGTGGCGTATTCGATGAACAAGGCGGTTTCCTCCACAAACTGCTGGAAGGAGAGAAACTCCTGGCCCATGTGGCGCAGTCGGGGAAGGCTCGCAGAAAAGGCCGGATCACCCTCCGCAAAGGCCCTGAACTCGGCAAAATTCTGCTCGAGGGCGGCACACAGATCCTCGGTGCTGCGGTAGGCCGCGGTGATGCCACGGATTTCGAAGCTCTTGCGGCGCGTGTATTCACGCACCCACACCCAGTTGCTCAGCAGTGAATCGAGGGGATGACGATAGACAAAGATGAGATCTGCGTACCTGGCACGGAGCGAGGCCGACAGGCGGGCGGTTACGCTCGGCAGCGCCTGACCCCAGGCCACATGCTTGATCGTGGCATGGCCGCTGTAAATCAGCGCCGTCGGCCCCGGATGCGCGCGCAGGTGCATCGTGTCCTTGAAATAGTATTCGGCACGTTCTCTCAGATGTCGCACGATCAGCTCGTTGAGATACCATCGTCCGCTGCCGAACAGTCCGACGATGTAGGTCGTTCTCTCGCGCCCGTTGTAGGACACCGGTCGGCCCAGAAGCGCCGGCAGGCCGTACCGGACCCGCGCCCGGATAGTCTGGGCTTGCTGCAGCACCATGCGCCGGCCGGCCCAGATGTGCTCATAGGGAGATCGCCGCGCGAATTTTGCGAGCCGGCTCAATGCACGCATCTCCCGGGCGGCATTCCGCAACGGTCTGATGGGCGGTACTGGATTCGGAACGGCGCCGCCGCCGTGTGAAAGCCGTGCTCAACCCGTGAGCTAACCGCCCATTTTAGGGCCGGAAAAGTCTATAGGCGCCCCGCCGACAAGGCAAACAGGTCCCACAGTTTCGGGCGCAGCGCAG
>Ga0209420_1000382_pt1 | contig 24303 bp, 15 predicted proteins | sample BlaSpr_A8_OM1_O1_FD_187972 | JGI IMG/M metagenome (GOLD analysis project Ga0209420, IMG submission 187972) | Forest soil microbial communities from Thunder Bay, Ontario, Canada - Black Spruce, Ontario site 2_A8_OM1_O1 (SPAdes) (version 2) | ecosystem: Environmental > Terrestrial > Soil > Boreal...
TTGTTGCTGCGGCTCAAGACTTCGTCGCCATCGTCCGCACTGCCCGCGCCCTGCTGGGCTCGCGTACGTAAGGGGAGAGAGTCGTTGAACTTCATCACGAATGCCTTCTTGCTGGCTTCAAAGACCGCTCGGCGGCTGTATGAAAGCTATGCCGCGTCCCCACCCATCCTGGATTATCACTCGCACTTGCCGGCCAGCGATTTCGCCGAGGACCGCCGTTTCCGCAATCTGTTCGAGATCGCGCTGGAAGGCGATCACTACAAATGGCGAGTCATGAGGGCAAATGGCATCTCCGAGCGCTACTGCACCGGCGACGCCTCGCCCAAGGAAAAATTCCTGGCTTGGGCGCGGACTGTGCCCTACACCATTAGAAATCCGCTGTATCAGTGGACGCACCTGGAACTGAAGCGCTACTTCGGGATCGAAAAACTGCTCGACGAGCACACTGCGGAGGCCATTTGGGATCAGGCGAATTCAATTCTCTCGAATAGCGATTTGACGGCCCGAGGCATTGCGCGCCGGTTCAAGGTCCGGGTCCTGTGCACCAGCGACGATCCCTGCGACGCTCTGGAAAGTCACTCGAGGGTGAACACCAGTGATTGTGGCTTTCGGATGTATCCAACCTTTCGTCCGGATCGGTCGCTCCAGGTCTCGACCCCCGCGGCTTTTAATTCGTGGGTGCAGCGCCTGGAAGCGGTCAGCGGCACAGATATATCCGACCTTGCCGCTTTTTTGCGAGCTCTGGAAGTTCGACACAAATGTTTTCACGACGCGGGCTGTCGACTATCCGATCACGGACTGGAACACTGCTATGCCAATCCTTGCAGTGAAGCCCGCGCGGCTTCGATCTTTGCCACGGTGCGGTCCGGGGTCGCTGCCAGTCCCGAGGAGCACGACGAATTCGCTGCCTTCATGATGCTATTTTTCGGACGTCTGGACGCGGCGAAGAATTGGACGAAACAACTGCACCTGGGTGCATTGCGCAACGTGAACTGGCGACGGCAGCGGGAACTCGGCCCCGACACTGGCTTCGATTCGATCGGCGACTGGCCACAGTCGGCGCCGCTGAGCGGCTATCTGAATCTGCTGGAGAGCGAGAACGCCTTGCCGAAGACAATTATCTACAACAGTAATCCAACCGATAATTACAGCTTCGCCACGGCGATCGGCAATTTCCAGGATTCGGCGATCGCGGGGAAGATCCAATTGGGCAGCGCCTGGTGGTTTCTCGATCAGAAGGAGGGCATCGAGTGGCAATTGAATGCGCTTTCTGCGACCGGATTATTGTCCCGCTTCATCGGCATGGTGACGGACTCCCGCTCGTTCATGTCATTTCCCAGGCACGAATATTTTCGCCGTGTACTCTGTAATCTGCTCGGCGGCGAGATGGAACGAGGCGAGCTCCCCAGTGACGAAAAGCTAATCGGCTCTCTGATCCAAGATATCTGCTTCAATAATGCCCGCGACTATCTGGGACTGGAACTCGGACCCGAGCGGGCGGCAACCATGGCACCCGTATAGAAACGTCAGCTTCTGGGGACCGGTCTCGGTTGCTGAGCAAGTCGCTCCCGCTTTAAACATTGATTGGATCAATGAGTATCGGCCGTGCTTGACCGGGCACAATTGTCTGTCCGCGACGAAACCTGCTTGTCTCTGTGCCCCTATCTGCCTAGAATGCCTTCGTCGCCTTTGGCGTTGACGATCATTCATGTTGCAACCGACATTCAGAGGAGGGGATGCGGGCTTTCCCGCCACGCGCTGGTCCGTCATAGAAGGAGTTCGCAGCGGCGATACGGCAGAGCGGAGGCGGGCGCTGGAAACGCTTTGCCAAGAGTACTGGAAGCCGGTTTACAAATACGTGCGCTTGCGTTGGAGTCGTGGAGCTGAGGATGCTCAGGATATCACGCAGGGATTTTTTGCCGAAATGCTGGAGCGGGAACTGCTGAATCGTTTCGATGCCGGCAAGAGCCGGCTGCGGACGTACTTGCGCCTGTGCGTGGATAGCTTTCTGCTGAACGAAGATAAAGCGGCGCGCCGCCAGAAGCGCGGGGGAGAGGTCCAGCACCTGGCTCTTGATTTCGCCGGAGCCGAAGACGAGCTTGCCGGAGGCTGCATTGATGCTGCGGCAATTGCCTCTCCCGACTCTCTCGACGAATTCTTTGAGAAGGAATGGGTGCGCAGTCTTTTCACACTAGCGGTTGAAGACTTGCGCACCCTTTGTATCGCGCAGGGGCGCGAGCGCACGTTTCAGCTTTTTGAGGCCTACGATCTCGATGGCGACGACAATAGTTCCTACGAGCAACTGGCGCAGCAGTACGGCATTACCGTCACTGCCGTAACCAACGCCCTGGCCTGGGCGCGTCGCGAGTTTCGCAAGATGGCGCTGGAACGCTTGCGTCGAACCTGCGGTAGCGATGAGGAATTCCAACGAGAGACTAAAGCGGTGTTCGGCTGGCAGGCGCAGTGAGGATTCTCCGAACTACGGCAAGAGGTTAGAGAAGCGGGAAAACGGCGGACCGTAGGAAGGCGCTCCATGAGACAACTTTCCGACAAGGCGGTCACACGACTGCGCAATAGTGCGGAGCTTCCGGACCTCAGCGGCACGCGCTACCGCTTGCTGGAGCGGGTGGCGCGCGGCGGCATGAGCGTAGTCTACGCGGCGCAAGACCGGGACCTGCAACGCCGCGTGGCCCTAAAAGTGCTCGAAGCGCCAGGTTCCCAGGGCGAGCTGGCAGATCGGCTGATGCGCGAGGCGCGCGTGCTGGCGCGGCTCGAACATCCCGGAATCGTGCCCGTGCATGATGTCGGCAGGCTGCCCGACGGCCGTGTCTTTTACACGATGAAGTTTGTCGAGGGCCAACGCCTCGATCAATATATCGGGTCTCTAACCCCCATTTCGGATCGGTTGCGCCTGTTCCAGCGCATTTGTGACGCAGTTGCATTCGCACACGCTCGGGGGGTGCTCCATCGTGATCTGAAGCCCGCCAACGTGATGGTCGGCTCCTTCGGCGAAGTTCTGGTCATGGACTGGGGACTGGCAAAAATCCTGACCGGTGATGTCGAGACCCAACCGGGTGCCGACCCTGCCAGTCCGCACGACCCTGCGAATCGCCGAAACAAGACCACGGGCTCGGTAGTTACCGGTCATGGGAGGGTGATGGGCACGCCAGGATACATGTCGCCGGAGCAGGCGCGCGGCGAAGTTGAATCGCTGGACGCGCGCAGTGACATTTTCTCTCTTGGACAACTTTTGCGATCTCTCCGGAGCGAGAGACCATCCGATCGCTCGCTCGACGCGATCTGCGCCAAGGCATCCGCGCAAGAACGCGCGGCACGATACGCTACGGTGCAGGAACTGGTAGCGGACGTTTCCCGATACCTGGACGGCCTGGCGGTTGAGGCGCGGCGCGAAAACATCTTCGAGAAGGTGGGACGGTTTTACCGCCGCTACCGATTCTTTATCCTATTGACGGCAGCGTATTTAGTCATGCGCATACTTTTGCTTGTGCTTATTAAACCCTAGCGCTTAAAGGAATTTCAGATTCTGTTGTAAAGAACTGCAGGACACAAAAACGAGGGAACTTATGAACAAGGTCCTGCTTGGTTTGCTGTTAGGTGCATTGCTTGGCGCCATTGACGGTAGTACGGCCTGGTTTTATCCCGAAGTGCGCGCGCAAATGGCGGGAATCATCGTAGGCTCGACCATCAAGGGGCTGATTGCCGGAGTAGCGGCCGGGATCTTTGCCCGCAAGATCAATTCGCTGCCACTCGGAATTTTGTTCGGTCTGGCAGTAGGTTTCGGGCTCGCATTCATTGTCGCGTACATGCAGCATGACCACTATCTCGCGATCATCCTGCCCGGGAGCATCGTCGGCATGGTGGTGGGATATGCCACCCAGAAGTATGGTATGACGTCGGCGACCGGGCGCTCGGGCTAGCTTTCAAAACAGGCTGAGCTCGCCGGGATTGTCGAAGGCTCGACGAAGCAGCGCCGTTCGGGGGGTGTCGCCAACCCTTTCTTTTACCGCATGGGGGCAGTCCTCGTCACTCGGGGGGATCTCCTCGATCGCAGCGGCAAATCTGGCAAGAATCTTGGCCGGGGCTTATCAGACTGCCTTGACCCGGTCCCGCCGCGACGTTCTAGTTTCTGGCAAACAACGACCCAGGTTCGTGACAATCGAAATCCCTCGACTGGTCCCCGAATTAGATGAACTGGTGTTTCCCCGGCTAACAGCCCTGTCATCTCCATAGTCGAATCGTCGCGTTGCGAGTTCATTTCGCGCGCGGGGGCTCGATATGTTGCGCTTCCGATTGGGTCAGACTTTCAAGCCACACGGTTCGAATTCTGCACGCAGAGCCGGCAAGGTTTTTGCATTCTGTCGACGTATTGCGTTCGGGAAGATACACGCCGCCCAAACTCTCTTCCTCTTGATCGTGTCCTCTCTCGCACCGACTAACGAAGTGTGGGCGAAACACTCAGATGCGGTGCGAGAGATTTCTTTCAAACTTTATCAAACCCATTTGGTGATCGCCGTGGGATCGCTGGGAGGGTCAGAGCAAAGAAACCTGATGATCGATACCGGAACAAACCCGACCATGGTGGATGATAGAACCGCTCGCGAATTGGGATTGGAGCGGCTGAGTCGGTCCGGCGGGAGCATCAGCGTTGTAGATGGCTCGGTGACAACCTATCACTCCATTCTGCCGACGCTGGACCTTGGACCGATCCACCGTGAAGCGTTGCCCGTGGCAGTGACTGACCTTTCCTGGCTACGGGAGCAGATCGGCATTCAGGTTGATGCGGTGATCGGGTTGGATGTGCTGGCGCAGCTCAACTTCCAGATTGACTATCCATCGAGAAGAATCAGTTTCGGTGCGATTCGAATTCCTCGGTCAGCGGTACCGATGCAGGAAGCCGATCATTTGATGATCGTGCAAGCAAAGCTAAACGGGGAACCAGCGAAATTAGTGGTAGATACTGGTGGATCCAGCCTCATTTTGTTTGCGGAAAGGCTGCCGCAATCGACGAGTTGGCGAACCCTCGGAGCCACTGCGAAGGTGTCAAATCTGGCTGGAAACGCCGAGCTCCAGAAAGTTCAGTTAAAGGAACTTCGAATTGGGGAGACGAATCTGAGCGACAGCATCGCACTCGTCGGGAAAACTTCGACGTGCTGCAAATTCCAGGGAATCCTGGGGATATCTACCCGGAAATTTAAACGCATTAGCTTCGACTTCAGACGGCGGCTGGTAGGATTGGAATTGCAGGATACCAATGTTAATGTCATGGAGTCCTTGGACGCGCCAGCGTGCAAATCGCTATTTGAATCGCCGGTTTGCCGCACGGCGGCCGGTAGCCTGAGAGTCATCGGAGCGCGATGAAAGGACGATGAAAAAAACGGTACGGGAGTCCCTGCAGGACTTGAGTTACTCGCTCTTTACAGAATTCACTGCGGCCGCCGTCGTCTCCCGCTGGATTCGCAATGGAATACTGACACATATCGTGAGGCCGCCATGGGGAGGGCTTACGACCTCCAAGCTCTGATTCTGTCCGTAGAGGGATTCGAGCCGTTCCCGGGTGATTCTTAAACCTAAACCATTTGCCGGGAGAGTGCTCAGACTTCTGAGCCCTGGTCCGTTGTCGGTTATCTTCAATTGCAGGTCACCATTCTGGCGGTTCACGGTGATTCGAATCTCTCCACCGCCCAGCAGCTTCGAGATTCCGTGTTTCACCGCGTTGTCCACCAGGGGTTGCAGCAGCAGGTGAGGGACTTGCGCATCCAGTGTCTCCGGCGCAATGTCAAAAATCACGTTCATGCGCTCTTCGAACCGAACCTTCTCGATGTCGAGGTAACAATTCACGAACTCGAGTTCACGATTCAGGGTCGTAATCTGAGTGCCCGCCGCTTCGAGACTGATTCTCAGCAGATCGCTCAGACGGCTCATCATGCGATCGGCTGCATTTACGTCGGTCAGCATAAGTGCTGAAATCGAGTGCATCGTGTTGAACAGGAAGTGCGGCTGCAACTGGCTCTTCAATGTCTGGAGGTGAGCTTTGGCGAGTTGTCCCTCAAGTTGAGTGGCGCGAAGTTCTCTCTCGCGGAACCTGTGGTAATAAGACACAGCGTGCGCGATGAGTACGATGGGAATGTAAACCGAGGTAATGTCGTCCACAACGCTACCGAGGAACATGCTCCTGAGCACGGCCCAGGGCGCCGTCCTAAAGGCGTGGGCGTGCGAGTCCCAGATCGCGGAGGTCCATTGGCGGTGTGCTTGGTCCCAGTAGCCATACGGAGTCACGGCTCGGAGAGAGATGTGTGCCAAGGTGAAAACGATGCCAGCCGCCAGATGCAGTAGCGATCTCTTCACCCAGTTACCGCGTTGCAGCGGGTAGCGAAGAGCAAATGCAAAAACGAAAGGCGTGAGGGGAGCGAAGGTGAGGATCTGGCTGAATTCCATGCCAGCAATTGAATGCAAGCTCATTCCATTATTCATCGGGCGATACAACTGGTAAATTGTGGCGGTCGCGGCGAGAGAGACGAAGGTCCAGACGCCGAAGCTGGCTGCCCAAATCAAGGCGGGACGATTTGTGATCTGGACTCTGCTGTCGCCCTCTTCATCACCATCATGATCGCCGCCGGTAGAATTGCCCCGCCGGGGTCGGCGAACCAACTCCCCTCCACAATGACGACAGATGCGCTGCTGACGCGATGCGCAATCGGCGCAGAATGTGCAGTCAAAAGAGCAGATGTATGCCTCGACGTCGGGCTGCAGGTCTCGCGCGCATCCTTCGCACGTGGTCTTCATATTCAATGGGCCTCGAGAACAACCAATGCGGGGATGCAAACGTTCAACCTAGACCAATTCGCCCCCGCCGATCATCGTAGCGACCCATCGCGAGGACGGCAGTTTGGAAACTGCAAGTAATATTGAACCACGCCGGTGTTCCCGGCGGGGGAAATTGCGACTTCGTAACACCACGACTTATCCCTGAATTGTGACCAGTCGTCCCGGAGGATTCCACTCGCCCTTTGATTCGACGGTTGGAAGTGGCAAACGTCACCTCGGGGACGCCGGCGTCCGAGAGCGCGGTTAGGACGATGAGCGCGGCGGACGAGCCCACAAAAACAGGCCGCTTAGGGCAGGCCCTGTTGTGAGGTTTCAACCGTCTGTTAAAAGTCGTACCGCAAACCGAGTTGCAGCTGCCGCGCTGCATTCGCGGTGTTGGTGAGGACTCCGTACTGGCCTGGATCTTGGATGTTCACATTCGCAGAATCAAAACTTCCGGTTGAGTTCGGATTCACGGATGGATTGTTGAAACTTGGATGGTTAAAGGCGTTGAAGGCTTCGGCCCGAAACTCCAATCGCTGGTTTTCGGACCAAGGCATCCTGAAGGACTTCAGGAGGGCCATATCGACGTTGGCGTAGCTCGGGCCGCGTAACTGATTTCTCTCCCCCGTGCCGCCGCCGAAGGGATAGGCAAAAGCTCCGATCGCCGCCGTCTGGTCGGTGAAGAGTTGAAGTTGGTTGCCCGCCTGGACGTGGATGTGCTGCTTGACCGCGGAGGACGGCCCGATTAAAACCGCCGGCGCCTCCATGGTGAAGTCGATGGGGAAAGCGTTTGTGATTGTGGTGAACGGGAATCCCGAGTGATAGGAAATAATTCCCGAGGCTGCCCACCCTCCGAGAATCGCGTCCGCCCACTTTGGGGCGCTACCGAGCAACCACTGCCTTCGCCCGATAGGCAACTGGTAGACATAATTTGCGCTGATGGTGTGGACGGCGTCGAAATCGGAACTGGCGCGGCACACCCGTAAATTGCGCAAGTCGCAAATCAGCCCCTGCGCATTGAAGCTGGCGAAAATCGCGTCATTGGTAATGTCAGAAACGTTGTCGATCGATCTCGCGTACTGATAGTTGAGATCGAATTGCAAATTGTGGGAAGCGCGCTTGCGCAAGGTTGCGACCAGCCCGTTGTAGCTGGACGAAGCCCAGTTGCCAACGTTGGCCACCGAGCCGGTCTGGTAAGGCAACCCAGTATTGGGCAGAAGAAATCCGGCGTTGGCAAGGTCTACATCCACAGTTGAAAGATCGCCGGTCTGAAAATTGGGTTGGAGCACCGACGGGGAAGCCAGAAAGTTGGTGCAATCAATGCCAAACACGTTTTGGCAGGTTGCCCCCGGTCCGTACAGGTTGGGAAGCGCAAGGTTAACCTGATTTTCAAACCAGGGCTGAATGGCTATGGAGCCAGCCGGGGTCCCGGCGTTCAGCGCCGCCTGTACGTTGCCAAAGGCGGCATTCAAGAGCTGCCCCGACTGCGGATCTTTAAAGTTGAGCTGCTGCCCGGGATCGCCGTTTCCGATCAGACGGCGGCCAAACTTCCCGAAGTAATTGACATCGAGCAGGAAGTTGCCTGGAAGCTCGCGCTGAATACCGAAGGAGACGGTGATCGAATACGGCATCTTCAGAGTATTGCTGAGCTGAAACAAATCGCTGTTGGTCGCCAATCCTGTGGCGCAAGGTTGTCCCGCGGGTACGGGATAGGACAGTGGGCAGTTACTTCCATTCGAAGTGACTACGAAGGGCGTGACGGACGGGCGCGGAACCGTTCCGGGCGGGGGCGGAGGGACCGGCGCGCCCACCGAGTGGAATCGTGGATCAGTCTGGAGCGAGGTTACGGGATCAAGCGGCACACCAAACTCCTGCGATATCGTCGAGTCAAACATCTGCGCCGTTTCGTCCACTTCGAAACTCAACGTGCTCAGCACGCGGTCGTAGGCAAGCCCTCCTCCGGCTCGGATGCTGCTCTTGCGGTCACCCAACAGGTGCCCGAGTACGCCGCCGGTAAACGACGGTGAATATGCCATTCCAAGGCGGGGAGCAAAATTTCTCCAGTCGGGATGATAGTAGCCGGGACCGTGATTGACGGGACCGCCGAGTTGATAACTCACAAACGGAGAAGCATTGAATCCGTTGACACCACCGGCAGCGGCGACCTGACGCGCATTGAACAATTGTGGTTCGCTGAGCGTTGGAACTGACTGGAAACCGTTCACCTCGTACGGAACGCTGTGGTAGTTCCATCGCAGCCCGTAGCTGACGGTGAGATCGGTGCGTACTTTCCACGCATCCTGGACGAACAACTCATACTCGCTGTAGCGGAAGTTGCGGACAGAGGGGGTGAACTGGGGCAGAGGATTGCCCGACACGTCGTAGTTATAGGTTCCGCTGACACTGGCATAACGTCCCAGCAGGGTGGTGAAAGTGTTGTCCCAGATCAGTTCGGAGGTGGGATCGGTAGAAATGTCGCTCGGCCTGAGGCTGGGGTCAAGGCTGGTGATTTGTGATTGCAAGCCGATGTCGGCGAAACTGATGTCATTGACGTTGTAAAAATTCACCCGAATCGGTTTGATGTCGGCGCCAAACTGCGCGGTATGTCTTCCCTTAGCCCAACTGAGGGTGTCTCGGATCTCAGGCACCGGAACATTCCGGCCCTGGCTGCGGATGTCGCCATAGGGGCTGGACAGTACTCCAAAACCAAGATCGTAGGGCGCGGTCGGAGCGTAGTTGATGGGAAAATCGTAAACTTGCCGGGCGATGCCGAAGCTCGCCAGATTGGTGACTCGAGGATTGATGATCCAGGTATGTCCGACCACCCATGAACGCTCGTGGCTGACGAATGAGCCCACCGGGCCCGGGTCTTGCGGGAACACTTTGGGAGTTTCGGTCTGATTGTCGCGGTCCCAAGTTCCGCGCGCGAACAGATTTTGAGTGGAGGACAGCTTGTAGTCCAGCCGGCCGACAAATGTGTTGTCCTTGACGTAAGAAGGCGCGGTAAACAGAAAGCCTCCGGTATTGATTCCGTCGCCACCGCTGACTTGGTTGGGCTCTGGGTAACGGCCATCGATGAAACCGAGGAGTGCCTGGTCAGCGCCAATCCCGAGCGGGTCCAGAGCCGCAGTCTGAGCGGTGGTGAGCGTTGAAATGCAGCTGGGCTGCGTGCTCAGAGTCGCTCCCGGGCAATTGGAACTGCTGTCATTGACGTAGGAGATTTCTCCGTTGCGAAAGGGATCGAGAGGAACCGTGAGCGTTTGCTGCGCGCCTGTCGCGTCGCGACGCCCGGTGTAGTCAAAAAAGAAGAACAGCCGGTCTTTCACAATAGGGCCGCCCACGCTCGCGCCAAACTGATTGCGCGTAAGTTGGGCGCGCGGGTTGCCCACCAGGTTGTTGAAGAAATCATTCGCGGCCATCACGGACACACGATTGAATTCGGAAGCCGACCCGTGCCACTGGTTGGTGCCGCTCTTGGTTACCAGATCTACCTGCGCCCCTGCTCCACGACCGAAGCTGACGTCGGCGTTGCCGACAATCGTTCGAACCTCTGAAACGGAATCAAGAGGAGCGCGGCCCACGGTGTGAAAGGCCTGGCCGGTGGTCTCGTCGTTGACGTCGAGCCCGTCGAGAGTGACAGTGGTGGCGTCTGCGCGCGAGCCGGTGACCGATCCATTTTGCGAGTCACCGCCGGTAACCTGCACGCCCGGTTGCAGCCCCAACAGCGCGCCCGCATCGTCGCGAAACAAGCTGGGCAACTCCGCCACTTGCTGGGAGGTAATCACGTTGCCGATGCTGGCATCGATTGTATTCACGGTGCCTTCTCCCGCTGCCCTTACCTCGACGCTCTCGCTTGCGTTGCCGATTTGCAGCTTCACGTCTCTGGTCTCAGTGACACCGACACCGATGCCCAAATCAGAGAGAGTCGTAGCCCGGAACAGGTCTTTGCTGACCGTCAACCGATAGTGTGGACCGGGCGCCACATGCAGGAATTGATATTCTCCTTCCCGATTGGTCACTGTCGTGGCAGAAAATGCCGTGTCAGAATTCTCAAGCCTGACCTCCGCTCCTACAATGATGGCGCCGGACTCATCGCTCACCACGCCAGTCAGGCCGGAGGTCGCCTGCCCGGCTACCCCAGCAGGAAGTACCAGAAACAGAGCAGTTACCCGTAACGCCGCTTGAAGCCGAAACCAACGAAACCTGAAAAACATGAATCATCTCCTGGGGGAGCGTTTTCGAGCGCGCGCGCGAAATTCGCGCTCCCCGTGCTGTGTCGCTGTGGCGGCGCAAGCATGGCAACTCACAATGGTTAAGGAAGTCACTTCAGCGAGAGTCCGAACTCGGCTCCGTTGCTGTAGGTGCAAGACAGCCCGCCCCATGGCGGCCTTTGCAACTGAAACGCCAGAGTTCCTCCACAAGAGCGCGATGGGACGAGAGCCTTGAATTCATCCACCAGCCGTGGCGCAGACGACATAGGCTTACCTTCCGCAGTGAGGCTGTTGCCCTGTAGAAACGTGCGGGATTACAAGAACTGGTAGAGACAAGCTGTTCGGATACCAAGTTTGGGAGGCATAGTTGAGACTTTTGTTGATTTTGTGATCAAGAGTCACTGCATCAGAACCGTATTGACTCCAGCACAACAGACTGTCTGGGTCGTTTTGTTTTGGGGATAGCGCGAAACAATCAAATCGACAACTCCTTGCTGTAATGGAGAAGAACAAGAAGCAGCAACACAGCGGCACGGCAGCGAAGTGTGAAGTGACTTGGCGGATAACGAGTCCGTTTGTCGCACGTCTATCTGACGTGTTCACAACTCGTTGAATTGTTGGTGACGCATGAGCCTTGAATTCGCCGCCGCCGCGGTCTCACCGGAACTGCCAACTGGCTCGGTCATCCGTACGATCATCGCAGATGATGAGCGGCTGGCTCGAGACAAACTGCGCATCTTGCTGGCCTCGGAGGCGAACGTCAGACTGGTGGCTGAATGCCACGACGGTCAGCAAACCTTATCCGCCGTGCGCACCTACAGGGCGGATTTGCTTTTGCTGGATATACAGATGCCGGGGATGGACGGGTTCCAAGTGCTGAATGAGCTTTCGGCGGAAGAGATGCCCGTAGTGATCTTCACGTCTGCGTATGATCAGTATGCAATCCGTGCGTTTGAGGCGCATGCTCTCGATTATTTATTGAAACCGTTCGACCAGGAACGGCTGCATCATGCCATCGAGAGAGCGCGATGGGAGTTGCACAAGTCGCAGGATCGCGAGATCACACATCGCATCCTGGATCTACTCTCCCAGGTCAAGTCCGACATGCTGCCGGCGCCTTCCTCCGAGGGGCGCCTGGTAATCCGAGCAAAGGGTCGAGTCGTGTTCCTGAATCTGAGTGAGATTGACTGGATCGAGGCCTCGGCCAACTATGTCCGGCTGAACGTGGGCAAGGAGTCGCATCTGTTTCGAGAGACAATCGGCCGGATCTCGGAACGGCTGAATCCAAACCATTTCGTTCGCGTTCACCGTTCCACGATCGTCAATGTGCGGAAGATCAAGGAACTGATTCCCGTAAACAGCGGTGAATACATCGTGGTGTTGAAAAGCGGCAAGGAACTCTCCTGCAGCCGGAGTTACCGGGGCGCGCTGGAAAGCATGATCGAGAAACATCCCTGATACGCGGCCCTATGTACCATGTCGCGTAGGCGGCGTAACTGGCTGGGACGTCGCGCTCTCTCTTTTCGTGCGCACAACACCGCGCTCGCACTTCTTATCATCGTAGCGCCGCGACTGGTCCCACACACCTTGACATCGAACTTTGACGAATCTGAGTATGGCAGCTCTTGTAAGGTCGACTCATGCGAGGACAAACCTCGTATGACGCCAGCCCGATTAGGAGCCGGTTCATGCGCGTTCTCAGGTCCGCCGCTGTATTGGTAATATTCACCCTTCTGCCTGGCACTTCTTCCTGGGCACAATCTGCCGCGGCTTCCATCCTGGGTCAAGTGACCGACGCGCAGGGCGCGGCCTTGCCGGACACGAAGATCACGGTGCGCAACGCTGCCACTCAAGTTGGCTACAACACCGTGACAGATTCGGAAGGTAATTACCGGGTCTTGGCTTTGCCAATCGGGAACTATTCAGTGACCGCCCAGCATGAGGGGTTTGCCACGCTAGTGATCGAGCCCCGGGCGCTTCAGATCAACCAGCAGGAGCGGATCGACCTGCACTTATCGGTGGGCGCTCGATCAGAGACGGTCGATGTCAGCGGAGCCGGAACCAATGTGGAGACCGTGAATCCCACGCTGGGCCAGTCTGTGACGGCGCGGCCCATCGTTAACCTTCCATTGAATGGGCGCAATGTTCTGACCTTGGCACTCTTGCAGCCAGGGGTCACAGAAGATAATCCGGATGACGCCGGCGCGGGAAGCGCTAGTCTTGGGGGAGGAAACTTCAGTGTGGCCGGCGGCCGTTCCGATTCCATCACTTACCTGTTGGATGGCGGCATCAACAACGAACTTCTAGGCAATGGAGTGGTCTACAATCCCAACCCGGATTCGGTGGCGGAGTTTCGTATCTTGACCAGCAACTACACGGCGGAGTACGGGCGCAACGGGTCGGGAGTGATCAGCGTCGTAACCAAGTCGGGCAGCAACGAGATTCACGGCAGTGCGTTTGAGTTCTTGCGCAATACTGCATTCGACGCGAACGCTTATTTCAATATTCCCGCGGGCATACCCAGAAACGATTTGAAACGCAGTCAATTTGGCGGTACGGTTGGCGGTCCTATTCTCAAGAATCGCTTCTTTTTCTTCCTGGCCTATCAGGGGCAGCGTCAGATAGAGACTGACGTGGAGCCGGAGCAAACCACCTTTACTCCCGCCGAACTTACCGGTGATTTCTCACAGGCAAACAATGGCGGCCCCGATCCGAATGTAGTTCTTTTTCTGCAGGCGAACCCGTACTTTCAGTCGAGTCCGACGCTCGCCGCGCAAGCCATTATTGATCCTGCCAAAATTGATCCGGCTGCGCAAAACTTCATTGGCCATGGATTCATTCCCACCACGCCGACCGGCACGATTTTCCCGGCGGCTGGCGGTACCAACAATACGAACGAATTGACTGGCAAGCTCGACCTCAACATCAGAACCAAAGACAAGCTGTCGGCGACCATCGGCGGAATTCGGAATCCTTTGCTTCAGCCCTTTGCGCCTCCAGGTGGCTACGGAGCGGACGTGGTCGGCTTTCCCAACATCAATGAGACTCACAACTACTTTGCCAATATCATCTACACACGAACGGTTTCCTCGACCCTGCTGAACGAACTTCGGGGGACAGCACAACGTCACTACACGGTGGGGAATAAGCCTACATCGAGTCTCGCTCAGGGTGCCCAGTTGGGATTTGGTCTTCTATCGGACTCAGCCAACGGCCCTCCGCTCATGACCTTCGACAACGGGTTAACCATTGGGCCGGACCAGGCGGGCCCAAGTTACGAGAGTGGTAATACGTACGCCGTCTCTGACGTATTGACGTGGATCAGAGGGCATAACACGTGGAAGGCGGGTGGCGGCTTCTCCGCGTATCAGCAAAACACGATCTACAATTTTTTTGGCGATGGCAATTTCACTTTTGTGGGCCCGTATTCTCAAACTGGAATCGGAACCGGCAACAGCCTGGCTGATTTTCTCGTGGGGATTCCCAACAACCTCTTCGAGGGGCCAAATGCCCGGAACAATATCAGAAGTAAGTCAACCTTTGGTTTTCTTCAGGACGAATGGCGAGCGACCCAAAGGCTTATCCTAACTCTGGGAATCCGGTATGAATACAACACGCCCAAGCTCGACACGCAGGGCAGAACCTTTTCTATCATCGCTGGAGATCAGTCCGTCAGGTTTCCCAACGCACCGCTTGGGCTCGTGTTTCCCGGAGATCCGGGGGCTCCGAGAGGGGTGAATTTTCCCGACAAAAACGATTTCGCGCCACGATTCGGATTCGCATGGGACCCTTCGGGCCAGGGCAAGACGAGCATCCGGGGAGGGATCGGCCTGTTCTATGACATCTTGAAGGGCGAAGACAACCTGCAGTTCAACGGCGCTCCCCCCTTTTATAGCGAGCCCGTGGCCCAATATTTTTGCCCGGCAACGGCCTTCAATGGCGCCTGCCAATATCCTGCGGGCCCGGCTCCGTTTTACACCCAACCTTGGACGACCGCAGGTTTTCCCGGGAATCCGTTTCCCTCGCCCGTACCCACCGCAAGCACCGCTTTTGCCAACGGCGCCGATATTCCATTTGGTGGGGGCAGCATTTTCTTCGTAAATCCGCATCTCCATACTCCGTATACGTATCAATACAACTTGAGCCTGCAGCACGAGGTGGTGCGGAATCTAACGGCTGAGGTCAACTACGTGGGCAGCAGTTCGAAGGGCTTAACATCTTTGGAGGACGTGAATCCCTTCATCCTGAACACTGTCAATGGTCCAAATCCGACTCGGCGATTGAATCACAACCAGAACACAGCTCTTACAAGCTACTGTGACTCCAACTTCCAGGGTCCATCGGACTGTCCATTTTCGGCTGCGCTCGAGTTTGGCAATCTCAGCTTTGGCAATTACAACAGCCTCGAAGCTTCTTTGACGAAACAGGTGAGCGACAGCCGGTTAGGTACTTCGTACTTCACTTTGGCATATACCTACGGCCACAGCATTGATGACGCATCCGGATTTCGAAACCGGGACTCGCAAGTTCCTTACTACAACATTGGTCAGTTTCGAGCTTCGTCAGACTTTGACCTCACACAACGGATTACTCTCAGTGGTGGATGGGATCTTCCATTCGATAGATTCGGCGGACCGAAGCGGCTGGTGAAAGGATGGAGCCTTTATCCCATCTTTAGCTGGCGGACTGGATTTCCGCTCAGCATTTCATCCGGCCTGCCGGTGAACAATACCTCCGATCCGGGACCCTCCGGTGCGGGCGACGGCTACCTGGCGAATGCAGTATTTGTGCCAGGTGTAAACCACATCACGCTGATGAATCCCAAAAGCCAGGGCACAAGTTGTACCAATCCCGTCACCGGTGTGATGGAGACGGGTAACCTCTATTTCGGATGCGACGCCTTCACACCCATTTCGGATACTCCCGGGAGCGGCTACGGTTTGCCTCGGGACTTCTTTCGCGGCCCAGGTCGAACAAACCTCGACTTAGCTCTGGCCAAAACCACTTTCATTACCGAGCGGGTGAACGCGGAGTTTCGGGTGGAGGCGTTCAACCTGTTCAACCACGCGGAATTCGCCAACCCAGACACAAACATTAATAGCAGCACGTTCGGCCAAATAACCTCCACGACGTTTGGGTCGGGAGTCAACGCGCTGCAAACTCAGCGCATTCTTCAGCTCGCTTTGCGACTTACCTTCTAGCGGTTTGTAGTTCTGTTACCTCCTTCGGGGTATCACAATGCCCCCAGGGTGTCGCCGATCATGGTATGTTTTGCCCATCGAGCTGCTCCTGGATCACGCGTGCTGTTTCCGGGATACGGCACTCGGTGAGAGATTCTGGACGGTTCATCCCTGCGAGCGGGGTGATCGTCCCGAGCTCTTGTTTCTGTGATCGCAAACGTCTAAATAAAACAGTAAGAGAGAAAGAGAAAGTGAGACCGTCAGTTGACGATTGTCGACGAACCGAGTGTGCGAGGCCGCCTGATGACGCTTAACAACACGGGGAACGCATCGTGTGTTATGCCGATCCCTTCCGTCGTCGTAGATGGGAATCAGAGCTCGCGCACGACTTTGTGCTCCATCCTTGATCGCGATCCAGGAATCAGTTTTCTTGGTCAGCTCGAAACTGAAGAGGAAGTGTTGGCTATTCTGCGGGAACATCCGCGTGTTCTTCTGTTGATGGACGTACAGATGCCGCGCCTGGATTGTTTCCAGCTGCTTCGACGCCTAGGATCTGCACCACCGCCGACCGTCATTCTGATCGCTTCCGACAAGCGATATGTCATGGACGCCTTGCAGTTACACGTATTTGGCTACTTGCTCCGACCTGTTTCCGAAAGTCTGGTGCGCGCTAACTTGGAGGCAGCCAAGAGACACCTCGAGTATGGGCGGGTAAGTAACTCACTATTCCCGCTGCGCGCAGCCGGCGTTGTCACCTCCTCAGAGCGACTGGTCATTAAATCCCGTGGACGCTTCATATTCTTAAGAAGCGGCGAGATTGACTGGATTGAGGCCAAAGGCAACTATGTTCGCATCCATGCGGGACCCACGTCGTTTATAGAGCGCAAGACCATGGCGTCGCTCGAAGCTCAGCTCGATCCAACGAACTTCGCCCGAATACACAAATCCACGATCGTGAATCTCGACAAGATTCGCGAACTCAGGGTTTGGCCAACCGGAGAGTATGTCGTGTTCATGAGAAACGGCAAGGAATTGACTTTGACAAGGAACTACCGCGAGCGATTGTCAGGGATTCTTGGTCGCCACCGTATTTCCGGCAGGCCTGTCGACAAGCTTCTATGTCTGCAAGGATAACAGTCGGAAAGGGAATGACAATGGGATCTGACAGTGCACGCGCTGGTAAGTGTTATGCGAGTGCCCTCGCCCTATACGTCGGCTGACGTCGGCTATCCTGGCTTCAGCCGGATTGGCTCTCCACCGACCACTGCCAAGCGCGGCGCCCCTGATCGGAAACAACACTGTGGGCTTCCCCGTATTCCTCGAGGCGGCCTAACACGGTGGTGACTGTCGCCAAAGGATCCTTATGTTTGGCGAGCACCGTCGGACTTGTCCGCTGGATCAGATCGCGTACTTCTCGGGCGCTTATTGGTCCGCCAGCTTCCATTAAAACTCTTCGACAGGAATCGGTGACACCCTCACCACGACGGTGGGTCTGGCGCCCCATGAGCTTGATATCATGGTTTAGTATCCCCTCTCCGAAAAGCTTGGTCAACCCAACGATAGTCTGTTTCACCGCTCCGATGCGTCTGGTGAGTGCGGCCCGCTCTCGCAGCAGTTGGGAAAGTTCTTCGTGCGCCTTGTGGACCACCTTTTCCACATGAAGCTTCGTGTCGGGTGACGAGCCACCAGCAAACGTCTCGACAATTGACTTGTGATTCATAGTAACTTTCGAAGCAGTAGATTGTTACAAGCGGCGATCGCAGCGCTGGCAAGCCTCGCACTACTCCGAGAACGGAGACTGTGCAAGCAGATCGCAGGACTTGTGCGGGTGAAAGTTCCGCACACAGCGTTCCCCACTGTCACGCATGAAGCTGCGGGACGCGCTTCGCGGGTGGCTGCGCACCACTTCCCCGCAGGTCTGGACAAAAGCGACCTTGAAACCCCTCCGGGGAAACGCTTTCACGACCTCGGCGACGTCGGTCTTTTTGATTTGTGAAAAATCGGGCTCTAGCACATCGATTCCCGTTCCCTCGCCCCCGAATGCAATCTCCGGTCGCTTGAACCGGCCCATGGCGGATGCGTACATCGCGATTTCATCCCACACGGTTTCGACTCCTTCTGTTTTGTGCCTCTTCTCGAGGAAGTGGTTCGCCGCCTCAGCGCCTTGAATCTCGAAAGGTAAGCCTCCCTGGAATCGCTCAGCTAGGCCCAAGTCGTGCAGGATGCACGCGAGGAAGGGAAGTTCCTCGTCGAAACGCTGCCCTCGAGCTCGGCGGGCCAGGGATCCTAAAAGAAGTGTTCGGACCTCATGGTTAAACAAGTAAGGAGGATAGGTGAATTGCGCCAGTGCAACCGCCCTGCGAGCGATTTTCGGGTCCTGAAGGCGAATCCGTGCCACAAGCACCGGCAATCGGGCCGAATCCACGGGTTGCGCCCAAGCGCCTTGAGTGGCGGGTCCGCGGAATACCGGCCATTGGCCAGTGAGAGCGGCGCGCTTCACCCTGAAAGCTCCGAGTCCATTTACAAACTTACCTCTGTTCACTCTTAAGTCCGGTGTCCGCGGTCCTCAGAGATCGGCAGAATTAAGACCGGCAAACGCGCGATCGGATATCAGCTTAGTCCAGGGACGAACCCGCCATCAATAAAGTTGGACGAATACACTTGTTTTGGGGATAAGACCATTCTGTTGGGGAGTCGATGAACAGGGGGACCCGGTGAGCTGAACGAGGGAAGAGCTGCGCTCTCCCCTCAGGTCGTCTTCCCGGCGTGTTCAGAACGTAAATTTTGCCACCAAAGCAATGGTGCGTGCGTTGCTGGCAAACACCGATCGAGGAACGTTAAAGTTTGCATTGCCCGGTGTAACGAAAGATTGGTAAGTGGTTCCTACCGATGCGAACCCTCCCACATCATTCACTCCCAGGCCATAGCCAGGATTGCTGCCGGCGATATATTGTGGATGATTGACGATGTTGGCGAATTGGGCGCCAAACCGGAATCTCATTCTTTCTGTGATGCCGATATCCTTGTAGACAGCCAGGTCGAAATTGTTGGTGCCCGGCGTTTGGAGGGTATTGCGGCCAAGGTTGGACAACGCTCCGAGGCCGGTGCGAATATATTGGGCATTTGGATTGTTGGCCACATAAGCGACCACGCCACCTGAATTAGGACCAGCGGTTGCTTTGAGCGCAGTGACATCGGTCCCTGTCCCCGGGACTCCACCGGGATTGAAGATCGCCCGGTCTCCGGCAGCATCGCCGTTAAGGTTAGCGTCTTGCTGTGCCTGCACCGTCACCCACTCTCCGGACTCATAAGTGTAAACCGGACTAAATCCCCAGTTACCGACTACGTTCTTCATCAGCCAGTTTCGGTGTGTGAGGTAAGGCAGGTTATAGACCATGGCCAAGGTAAAGCGCTGAGCCCGGTCTAGTGCCGAGTTCGCCTTGTCCTGATCGAAGTTGAAGAAATCTTCGGGCCGGCGAGGCGTTAAGTCGCTGGTGTGGAAGTCTGCCGTGCTGTTGTCAATGGTATGACTCCACGTATAGGCGGTCTGGAACGTCAATCCATGACTAAACCTCCGAACAAGTCCAGCCTGCAATCCGTGATAGGTGGACCAGCCGTCGGGAACAAATGCGGTGATCACTGGCGCGCAAGGAAGGCCTAGAGTTCCGTCCGCCTGCACCGAACATCCGAAGCCCGCATTTGCGTATTGCGGAATGAAGATATCCCGCGTTCCTACTATCGGAGCACCGACAGAATCCAGGCCCAGTGCCACCGGAAGCGCGTTTAGCGTCGTCTGGTCCGGGGCCTGTAAGTAGGTTGGCAAGAAATTTGTGGGGGTAACGGACGCCTGCAGCCCAAGAATATCCTGGAAATTCAGGTGAATGCCGCGCGTACCTACATAGTTGATCTCAGCTGTATAGTTCTTGCCGAAGGAGTGTTGAACTCCGAAGTTCCAGTTGATCGAATACGGATCTTTAACATTCGGAGTAATCCAGTTTGCAGTGCTCGCCAATGCCTGTGCCTTGGTCAGGGTAGTGATGCCGGTGCCGCCGCCGCCCGGCAGTCCTCCCCCGGCAATAAATCCAGGGGCCAGAGGGTCTAGCACGGTCGCGGTCGAACCAATCTGTGGTGGTACCCCGAGAATACCGATGTTGTCATAAAGGGTGTCATAGGCCAGGCCAAATCCAGCCCGAATGGATGTATCGCCTCCACCGCCGGGTGAGTAGGCGAAACCAAGCCGGGGCGCCCAGTTATTTTTCGGAGCCCGGGGCTTATCGAACAGCAGTGGCTGATTGCCTGCCTGGGGGACGAGAATGCTCGGCGTATCTGCGATCGCGTTCAGGATCTGACGGTTTTCGCCCGTCGAAGTGGTCGTAAATTCATAACGTACGCCGGCGTTTACACTCAAATGCTGATTCAACCGCCACGTGTCATTCGCGTACCAGTAAATGGCATTCTGGTTTCCGTAGTAGGTAGTCGAACCGGTGCTGCGCTGTCCAAAATTGTCCGGTGCAAAGTCTTCGAGATAAACCTGCGTGGCGTTGTACTCGTAGTCGCCGCGCGAGCGCTGGGTGAAGCCCTGCGGCGAAATGTACCAGCGGTACTCGGCTCCAAACTTCAGGTTGTGTTTGCCCTTCACGATGCTGATGTTGTCGACAAATTGGTAAAGGTTCTGAATTGTAAATTGTGGGGCATTCTCATTTGGGCCGATGTTCAGACCGCTGCCAAGGTCATGCAGCAGGACATTGGGGAATGCATCCAACCCGGGATACTTGAAATTGCCAGCTCCGTCAACCGAATCAAACCGATTGAATCCGAAACGGAATTCGTTGGTTAGCGAAGGCGTGAAAGTGTGGTATTCGCTGAGATTGATCAACGCGAACGTATTCGCGTAGGGGGTAAAAAAAGCTTCCAATTGCGCCGCATTGTCCAGCAAGTGTTCTTTGTTATAGATGAATCTGCCGCGAAACTGATCCTTCTCCGAGAGGTTGAAATCTACGCTCTGCACAAAGTTGGTCCAGTTGAGCCACGACGGTGGAACGATCGAGACGTTGCCAACTTCGACGCTGCCCGCCGCGCAGCTGCCATTGGCAGGCGCGCTGAAATTGCTGAACGTTTCCGCACCGCCGGCAGCCGTCCCGTTATACGTGATGCAGCCGCCGCCGGCTGGAGCAACCGGGACGTATTGCTTGAAGATGGCGAGATTGGTTGCGCTCACGCCCGGATCGCTGGCGATTGCCGCCAGACCGGCCGCAGTTGGCGTTTGTACCGCTCCGCCGCCCACCGAGATGAAACCGACAGGATTGCGCTCGTAGTTCGTAAAGAAGAACAGCTTGTTCTTGACAATCGGTCCACCGAAGGTGAACCCGTAACGATTGTTGTCCAGCCGGGGATTCGACGTCAGACCCTGTTGTACCCAGGTCTCATCCACCGCATTGAGGTCGCGATTTCGGAAGTACTCGTAGACAGATCCGTGAAAACTGTTGGTGCCGCTCTTGACGGTAGTGTTGAACTGGCCGCCGGAGGAGTGGCCAAACTCGGAATTAAATTGATTGGATAGCAGCGTAAAATTCTCGACCGCATCTGGCGGAACTGTGATCAACGTTCCGGTGACACTCTTGAGATTGTTATCCACGCCCTCGACCGTGAAGTTGTTATCACGGGGACGCTGGCCTCCCACAGACGGGCCGACTCCATCTCCCATGGCACTCGCGTTGGTCACGCCTGGACTCAATAGCGAGAGATTTAGGACGCCGGCGCCGGCACCGCCGGCGGACGTGAGACCCAAATCCTGTGACAGACGATCCGTGTATGTGGACTGTAGTTGCGCAGTCGTGGTGTCGACTGGCGGAGCCGCACCCGAAACCTCAACTGTAGTCGAGTTGCTGCCAACTTCCAGCTTTAGGTTCGTGGTGCCGGTTTTGTTAATATCGACCGGAATGTTCTCGACGGTCACAGTCCGGAAATTCGGAGCGCTCACCGTGATTCTGTAAATGCCCGCCGGCAGATCGCTGAAAAGGTAGTCACCGAACCCTTTGGTCACAGTAGTAACCTTCTGGCTGGTTGCGAGGTTTACCGCCTCTACCCTCGCCTCACTGACGGCCGCCCCGGAAGGATCTACAACCGTACCCCGCAAATTGCCGCTGATGGCCTGGGCCAGCGCACTGGCACAGCTCAAGGTTACGGCGAGACATAACGCTAGGCCGAGGGCTAAAACTCTGGCGCCACTCACAGTCGTTGTACGAGTCATGGGTTCTCCTGAAGATTTAATCGAGATGGATTGGTCCCAATTGCATGCCTGCTCAGGACAAACGGTTTCGCGAGCCAAAACAGGATTCCAGTGCCGCAACTGCAGTCCGGCTCAGCAGAGTACGAAGCGCTCTGACGACGATAATCGGAGCACATTCTTCGCACCGGCGCGATACAGATCATGGGAGTCGTCTACATTCAGAGTTCCGAATGGACGGCTCGCGGCAGTGTTTGGGATGTGCCTACAGGGAACGGGGACGAAAAGCGGAGCACAGGGTCCTGTGTACAGCAAGGTTGCGGCTCTGCGACTGCAATCCAACGTAGAAAGCGGCCGATCGTCCTTGAAATCATAGGGAGGCTCTACATCTCTACGTTTCTTGGGATACTTGTTTCCCCTGCTTTGACTTGGTTGTGACCGGAGGTCGTCGGCTTCTACGCCCGAAAAGGAAACGATCCGCTGTGGGGAAGCGGCAGAAATCGTTTCACCGGCGGTTGGCGGGGGTAGGGAGTGTGAGGACCGACCGACATGCCTCAGTCAGACTGGAGCCGGTTCGATTCTGGAGCGGCGTCCGCGTCCCCGTCCGCCCCTCCGCCTTTGAAATCAGCAAAAACCGTGTTCAATCCTACGATGGTTCGCCGGATCATAGCGATCCGCTTCACAATTGCAGTACGTTGCTGCAACAGCTGCTTCAACTGAGATTGAACTAAACCTACGGTCTGCCGTACCTCGGGCGTCGTCCGATCTTGCACTTCCATATCATTGGTCAAATCTTCGCCAGGAAACATCGCGGTTCCTCACTTAAGCTTTGCACTCACGAACCGTGAGCGCAGGTTTGTTGTCGTGCCTCTTGCACTTCACGTACGTGTAGATAGATAACACTGTTTGTGGAACTTGTGGCAGGCGATGGGACCAACACAGTGTTTGAGGGACGACTAGTTACTTATTCCAGCGGGATGAAAAATCAAGGCCAGCCGCACAGTGGCCTACGCGGGGGTCCAACCCCAAAAGCGCTGACTCAAGGTGTTTTGGGTTTTTGCGGTGAAGACCTTCCAACTTCCAAGAGGCCTACTGGATTACTTCCGCATTGCCGACGATCCGGAAGTTGTTGAGGCTCTGGGAGCCCAATACAGCTATCATTAGATCGGACAGCGAAGCCCATCAAGGCGCGATCGACACGGTCGAGCATTCCTCGCGTAAATCGTCCGGCGATGCTAACTGAGTCGATGTGGGGTGTTTAATATGTCAGACCGAACAGTAACACGAAGCATAGAAGCCGATGTAGAACCCGATGTGATCGTTGACGTTCTGAGCGATGCGAAACTCATTCCCCAATGGGCCCCGGTATTTGCCGACGTGATCGAGGCCGATGGTCACGACGGGTGGCACGTGACGAAGAATGGTAATACCTTCTTATTACAGGTTGCGGTTTCACGGTCCAGTAGCACGGTCGACTATCTGCGCGAGATCGCTCCAGGAAAACGCGGCGGGGCCTACATTCGCGTTTTGCAACGCCCCAAAGGTGGCAGTGTGGTTGTGATGACGTTGCCCATACCTGCGGGCGAAGATGCCCAAAAGGTTTCTGCGATTCTGTCTCAAGAGCTCATGGCGCTAGTGAACCTAAGCGAAATGCGGACGCATGCGCGGCACGACAAAACGGAGTGACGCTCAACTCTTCCCTAATCTTGTAAAGGGAAGGGTTGCCGACAACCCAGGTAGATAGCGGCGGTGTAGGCCAAAAGCTCCGGCCTAGCGTCTCCTCAAGACTCGCACCGGACAGCTTCCTCCGCGTGGAACTTCGCGATACGTTCGAGCAATCTCACAGGCACCGGCTCGG
>Ga0209420_1000383_pt1 | contig 24259 bp, 20 predicted proteins | sample BlaSpr_A8_OM1_O1_FD_187972 | JGI IMG/M metagenome (GOLD analysis project Ga0209420, IMG submission 187972) | Forest soil microbial communities from Thunder Bay, Ontario, Canada - Black Spruce, Ontario site 2_A8_OM1_O1 (SPAdes) (version 2) | ecosystem: Environmental > Terrestrial > Soil > Boreal...
CCGAGGGCGCCGCCGACACCGGCCCCCGCCAAAGCAGCCATAATCGGCCCCGCAGCAATGAACGGCCCCAGGCCAGGAATAGCGATGGCGCCAATTCCCAGCAACCATCCCATAGCACCCCCCAGTACAACGCCGGTGCCGCCACCGGTGGTGGCACCTTCGGGCGCTTTGGTACTTTTTTCGTGGGCAAAATCTCTTGTTCCCGCGCCCTCCGGAAAGAGCGCGGAAATGTCTTCGTTCCTGAATCCCGCCGACCTTAAGGCGTCTACGCCATTTTCAACGCTTACGTACGATGGATAAATGCCGAACACAGCCGTGTTTTTCCCTGCCATGATGAACTCTCCTTATTCGAGTATGTTGAGTTAGCTTTTGGGTTTGACCGTCAATTCGCTGGTGACTTTTCCCTCACCAGCAACTCCGGCGGCCTTTTGCTCGACCGCATGCTTCTCGTCTTCCGAGCGCACGGGCCCTCTCAGCGTCACCTGGCCGTTTTGGGTGATCACTTTTATGTTGTGGGCATACGTCGAGAGGTCCTTGTCGGCCACAATCGCGGTACGAACCTGTTGGGTGATGTCCCGGTCGGAACGATTGTTCTGCTGCTGATCCGCCGTTGCTTGGTTCGCATTCTGGTCCCGCTGATTCATTTTGGTGTTGTCCGAGGCAGGTGCATTCTGCCCCGCTGCATCTTGCCCCAACATCAGCGTTCCGCAGCCCAGCAGTAGCAAACCTACCCACAGAAAACTTCGACAGCCGGACTTTCGCTTCATTTTCGCACTCCCTGCTTGGTAAATTTTCATTGACTCGGTCGAGCATAGAGACGCGTTGGTGACTCTCGCCATCAGGTCCGGCATGCAGTTCGTTTGTGGAATGCCTGTAGCTTTCGTAGCGCGGAATCGCGCCAAGCCCAGCACAGCGGGGGGCAGGGATTCGCCGCGATTACGTCCCGGTTCAGTCCCCAGCATCGGACCGCATCAGCAGCGTGGGCGCTGGGCTCGCCGCCAGGGTGATCGGAGAAGGAACTTCATAGCTCTCGCCGTACTTCCCGGACAGCGAATACCAACGGATGCAGAACGTTTCCGCGACCATGCGCAAACCATCCGCCACCGGGTTGATTCTGGTCCGCGCGTCATGTCCCCACAACACAGGCACCTCGACCACTTTGAAGCCGGCGCGGAGCGCAAGGAATAAAATTTCCGGGTCAAAGCCCCAGCGTTCGATCTTTTGTCGAGAAAAAACCGCTCTCGCGGCGTTTTGGCGAAACGCCTTGAAGCCGCATTGAGTATCGCGGAAGTTCAGCCCGAGAACCATTCGCAGCAACAGATTGAAGGCCCTTCCCAGCCCCTGCCGCGCCAGAGATTGGCGTGTCGTCTGCAGTTCGCTGCGCATCCAACGCGATCCGATCGCGATGTCGGCGCCAGCTTCCAGCCTTTCAAGAAGTTTGGGCGCCTCTTCCATGGGTGACGACAAATCAGCATCCGTGAAAAGAATGATTTTCCCCCGTGCGTTCATCACGCCGTGGCGAACACAGTAGCCCTTGCCGCGGTTTTGCGGCATCTCCAGCAGGCGGACAATCCCAGAATTCTTGGCATAACCGCGCACAATGTCGGCGGTAGAATCCTGCGAGGCGCCATCCACCACAATGACTTCGGCGTCCCAAGTCTGCTGTCGAATAAAGTCCAGAATTTGATCCAGGGTTCGACCGAGACGCCCTTCCTCGTGATAGGCAGGAATGACAATGCTGATGTCGCAAGAAGCATCCAAAACCGGTTCCCTCCGTGTCTTCAGCTTTGCCACCCACACGCACCCAGCTTGGTTCCGAGCAAAATTCGAACCATACTCGGCCTTCCGATTGCCTTGCCTTAGAGATTGAACTTTATCAATAGGTTGCCGGCAGCGAGCAGGGACAACGGGAACGAAAGTAACCCTTTTCCGGCGACCATCTTGCCTACAGGAAATACCTTAGGGCGGAGGCTTCAACGTCCATGGTACGAATACAGAGAAATCACCTGGAGGGCGCCGCTCGGGGCGTGTTTCCCGCCACGTCTGACTTGTGAGTTCGAACTCCCCCACAGAGTTTATTTGAAACGAAGGTGTTTGGATCGATCGTCGATGTAAAAGGATATGTGGAAGCGCAGATCCGATTCGGTCGAGACGATTGCCAGGGAAATCCCTGATTCGAAGTGCTCCTTTTTTCGGGAGAAACCATGAAAAGAGCTTCGCTCAACGAGATTGCGCCTGATGGTACCGGGACCCCTCCGGCCAGCATGGCGAAGAACAACGGGAAATCCAACCCCGGGAAAGCGAAAAAACCGGATGGGTCCCTGGACTTGACCGTCATCCTAACCAGCCTGCAGAGCATGCGCGATGGCGACTTCACCGTGCGGCTTCCCGGTACTTGGGTAGGACTGGCGGGAAAAGTGGCCGACACCTTTAACGAGATTGTTGCCGCCAATCAGCACATGGCCCAGGAACTGAAGCGCGTCGGCCACGTGGTTGGCAAGGAAGGCAAGACTCGAGAGCGCACCCGGTTTCACGAGTCCAGAGGCGCCTGGGGCGAAATGGAAGTTTCGGTCAACACGCTGGTCGAAGACTTGCTTCGCCCGACCGCAGAGGTCACGCGCGCCATTGCGGCCGTGGCGCAAGGCGACCTGACTCAAACCGTACGACTCGATGTGGATGGGCGTCCTCTCGAAGGCGAATTTCTGCGCTCCGCCAACCTCGTCAATACCATGATTCAGCAGGTCGGCGTGTTCACCGCGGAGGTCACGCGCGTGGCCCGCGAAGTCGGAACCGAAGGCAAATTAGGCGGCCAGGCGCAAGTGCCCGACGTCGCCGGCACTTGGAAAGATCTCACCGACAACGTGAACCTCATGGCCAGCAATCTGACCGGCCAGGTGCGCAACATCGCCGAAGTCGCTACCGCCGTGGCCAGCGGCGATCTATCCCGCAAAATCACGGTCGATGTGCGCGGCGAGATTTTGCAGCTCAAAGAAGCCATCAACACCATGGTGGACCAGTTGCGATCCTTCGCATCGGAAGTAACCCGCGTAGCCCGCGAAGTCGGTACCGATGGCAAACTCGGCGGCCAGGCGGTTGTGCCCGGCGTCGCCGGCACCTGGAAAGATCTCACCGACTCCGTCAATGCCATGGCCGGAAACCTGACGGCTCAAGTACGGAATATCGCTGAAGTCACAACCGCGGTAGCCCGCGGCGATCTATCCCGCAAAATCACGGTCGACGTAAAAGGCGAAATCCTCGAATTGAAAGACACCATCAACACCATGGTGGACCAGCTCAACGCCTTCGCCGGCGAAGTTACGCGTGTGGCTCGCGAAGTCGGTACCGAAGGCAAGCTGGGCGGCCAGGCGCAAGTCCCAGGGGTGGGTGGTACGTGGAAAGATCTTACCGACAACGTGAACTTCATGGCCAGCAACCTCACCGGCCAGGTGCGTAATATAGCCGAAGTCGCCACGGCCATCGCCAGCGGCGATTTGTCGCGCAAAATCACCGTCGACGTGCGCGGCGAAATTCTGCAGCTGAAAGAAACCCTCAACACCATGGTCGATCAGCTGAATCGCTTTGCTGGCGAAGTTACCCGCGTGGCCCGCGAAGTGGGTACGGAGGGCCGACTGGGTGGACAAGCCAACGTACCGGGCGTCGCCGGAACCTGGAAAGATCTGACGGACTCGGTGAACTCCATGGCCGGCAACCTGACGGGCCAAGTGCGAAACATCGCCGAAGTCACGACCGCTGTGGCTCGCGGCGATTTGTCTCGCAAAATCACGGTGGATGTGAAAGGCGAAATTCTCGAACTGAAAAACACCATCAATACGATGGTGGACCAGCTCAATGCCTTCGCCGGTGAAGTAACTCGCGTCGCTCGCGAAGTCGGCACCGAAGGCAAACTGGGCGGGCAGGCGCAGGTGCCCGGCGTTGCCGGCACGTGGAAGGATCTCACCGACAACGTCAACTTCATGGCCAGTAACTTGACCGGCCAGGTGCGTAACATCGCTGAAGTAGCCACGGCTGTGGCCCGCGGCGATTTGTCGCGCAAGATCACGGTCGACGTAAAAGGCGAAATTCTCGAGCTCAAAGACACCATCAATACGATGGTGGATCAGTTGCGGTCATTCGCCTCAGAAGTTACGCGCGTGGCCCGCGAAGTCGGAACCGACGGCAAACTGGGCGGCCAGGCTCTGGTGCCCGGCGTTGGCGGAACCTGGAAAGATCTCACCGACTCGGTGAACTCCATGGCCAGTAACTTGACCGGCCAGGTGCGAAACATCGCTGAAGTGTCGACGGCCATCGCCAGCGGTGACCTTTCGAAGAAAATCACGGTCAATGTGAGCGGCGAAATTCTGCTGCTCAAAGAAACCATCAACACCATGGTGGATCAGCTCAACGCGTTCGCGGCCGAAGTGACCCGCGTGGCCCGCGAAGTCGGCTCCGAGGGCAAGCTCGGAGGGCAGGCTCAGGTCCCCGGCGTTGCCGGAACCTGGAAAGATCTCACCGACTCGGTGAACTCGATGGCCGGCAACCTGACCGGCCAGGTGCGAAACATCGCCGAAGTAACAACCGCTGTGGCTCGCGGCGATTTGTCTCGCAAAATCACGGTGGATGTGAAAGGCGAAATTCTCGAACTGAAGAACACCATCAATACCATGGTGGACCAGCTCAATGCCTTTGCCGGTGAAGTAACTCGCGTGGCCCGCGAAGTGGGCACCGACGGCAAGCTCGGCGGTCAGGCCCAGGTGCCCGGCGTTGCCGGCACGTGGAAGGATCTCACCGACAACGTGAACTTCATGGCCAGTAACCTTACCGGCCAAGTGCGCAACATCGCCGAGGTGGCTACGGCTATCGCGAACGGTGATCTTTCGAAGAAGATCACCGTGGACGTGCGCGGCGAAATTTTGCAGCTCAAAGAAACGTTGAATACGATGGTCGAGCAGTTGCGTTCGTTCGCGGCCGAAGTCACGCGCGTGGCCCGCGAAGTGGGAAGCGAAGGCCGATTGGGCGGGCAGGCGAACGTGCCCGGCGTCGCGGGAACGTGGAAGGATCTTACCGACTCGGTCAATGCCATGGCCGGCAACTTGACCGGACAGGTGCGAAACATCGCCGAAGTTACCACCGCTGTGGCCCGCGGCGACTTGTCGCGCAAAATCACGGTCGACGTGAAAGGCGAAATTCTCGAACTGAAGAACACCATCAACACGATGGTGGATCAGCTCAACGCGTTCGCCGCCGAAGTAACGCGGGTAGCGCGCGAGGTCGGCACCGACGGCAAACTGGGCGGCCAGGCGCAAGTCCCCGGCGTCGCCGGAACCTGGAAAGATCTTACCGACAACGTCAACGTCATGGCCGTCAACCTCACCGAGCAGGTACGCGGCATCGTGAAAGTGGTGACCGCGGTCGCCAACGGCGACCTAACTCAGAAGCTGACGGTGAACGCCAAGGGCGAAGTCGCGGCTCTGGCCGAAACCATCAACAACATGACGGGTACCCTGGCCACTTTTGCGGATCAGGTCACAACCGTCGCACGCGAAGTGGGCGTCGAAGGCCGGCTTGGCGGTCAGGCCAATGTGCCCGGGGCAGCGGGTACGTGGAAGGATCTTACCGGTAACGTCAACCTGCTGGCCGATAACCTGACCAACCAGGTCCGCGCGATCGCGGAAGTCGCGACCGCCGTAACCAAGGGCGACTTGACGCGGTCGATTCAAGTGGAAGCCAGCGGCGAAGTGGCGGAGTTAAAAGACAACATCAACACCATGATCGATAACCTCCGCCTCACCACGGACCGCAACACGGAACAAGATTGGCTCAAAACCAATCTGGCACGCTTCACCGGAATGTTGCAGGGCCAGCGCGATTTGACGACCGTAGGCCGCATGTTGCTGTCCGAGCTCGCCCCCCTGGTGAACGCGCAGCAAGGTGTGATCTACCAGATGGAAACCGAGGAATCGGCGGGCATGGTGCTGTTATCGGCATTCGCCGATGATGGGGAGAACGGGCACCTGCGCCGGTTGAAAATCGGCGAAGGATTGGTGGGGCAGGTTGCGTCGGAAAAACGCCGCATGCTGATTTCAGATCTGCCGGAAAGAACAATTTCGATTCGCTCGGGATTGTTCGAATCGGTTCCCCGCAACGTCATCGTGCTCCCGGTGCTCTTCGAAGACCGAGTCAAAGCGGTGATTGAACTCGCATCGTTGAATGCGTTCACTGCTTCGCACCTGGCGTTCCTCGAACAGCTCACCGCCAGCATCGGCATCGTGCTGAACAGCATTGAAGCCACGATGCAGACGGAAGGTCTCCTCAAACAGTCGCAGCAACTCGCCGCCGAACTCCAGACCCAGCAGAAAGAGCTGCAACAAACCAACGAGCAGCTGGCACAAAAAGCGCAACAGCTGGCCGAACAGAACGTGGAAGTGGAGCGCAAAAACCAGGAGATCGAGCAGGCCCGCCGAGCGCTGGAAGAGAAGGCAAAAGAACTCGCCCTCACTTCCAAGTACAAATCGGAATTCCTTGCCAACATGTCGCATGAGTTGCGGACGCCGCTGAACAGCATTCTGGTGCTGGGCCAGCAACTCAGCGAGAATCCCGATCACAACTTGACAGCCAAGCAAGTCGAGTTCGCGCGTACCATTCATGGCGCCGGCACTGACCTGCTGAATCTGATCAGCGACATTCTCGATCTGTCCAAGATCGAGTCCGGCACGGTTTCGGTCGAGGCGGAGGAAATCCTGTTCGCCAATCTGCTCGAAATGGTTGCCCGTCCCTTCCGGCACGAAGCGGAGAACCGCAAGCTCGCTTTTGAGGTGCAGGCCGATCCACACCTTACCCGCAGCCTGGTAACGGACTCCAAGCGTCTGCAACAGGTGCTCAAGAATCTGTTGTCGAACGCATTCAAGTTCACCGAACACGGTTCGGTCCGGCTGGCCGTGTCGGTCGCCGAAAGAGGATGGAGCGAAGATCATCCGATTCTCAGCGGAGCGGCGTCGGTCGTGGCCTTCGAGGTTACCGACTCCGGCATCGGAATTGCTCTCGATAAACAGCGCATCATCTTCGAGGCCTTCCAACAGGCAGACGCCAGCACCAGCCGTAAGTACGGAGGCACGGGTTTGGGTTTGGCGATCAGCCGCGAACTCGCCAGCTTGTTGGGCGGCGAGATTCAACTTCGCAGCACCCCCGGCCAGGGCAGCACGTTCACACTGTATCTGCCGCTCACCTACGTGGGGCCGACGGCGTCGAAGCTGACGGCGGGGGATGGAAAGGCCTTTACGCCTTCCCTGCCTCTTCAACTTTCCAATATTGTTGTGTCCGAGCATCCGGTCGAGCAGATTGCCGACGACCGCAACAACCTGCAGCCCGACGATGCCGTGCTACTCATTGTCGAAGACGATCCGCACTATGCACGCGTGCTTTGCGATTTGTCGCGGGATAAAGGGTTCAAAGTGCTGGTCGCGTTGCGCGGCACCGAGGCGCTCGCACTGGCTCGCGAGTTCCATCCCACTGCGGTTTCGCTGGACGTGTTCTTACCCGATATGCTGGGTTGGACCGTGCTCAACCATTTGAAACAGGATCCCGCCACCCGGCACATTCCCGTGCAAATGTTGACTCTGGATGAGGACCGTCACCATGGCCTGGCTCGAGGCGCATTCGCTTTCGTGACCAAGCCAACGAGCCCGGAAGAATTAGATTCGGCATTGTCCCGCATCAAAGACTATGCCGCGCCCCGGCGCAAACGACTGTTGATTGTGGAGGACAACCCGGCGGAACAGCTCAGTATCGGTGAACTGCTGGGGTCTGAGGACATCGACGTCACCGTCGCCGATACGGGAGCGAAAGCGCTAGAGTTGGTCAGCCAGGAGTCATTCGACTGCGTCGTGCTCGATTTGCGATTGCCGGATATGACCGGTTTCGACATTCTGGAACGCATGCGCGATATTCCCGAGGTCAGCGACCTGCCGGTGGTCGTCTTTACCGGCAAGGAATTATCCCCTGAAGAAGATGCGCGACTGCACACGCTGGCTCGCAGCGTGGTGGTCAAAGGCGTGGAATCGCCGGAGCGATTGCTGGATGAGACTGCGCTGTTCCTGCATCGCGTGGTGGCCAATCTTCCTCAGGAGAAACAGAAGATGCTCGACCGGCTGCACCGGTCCGACGAGGCGCTGGTCGGGAAGAAAGTGCTGGTCGTCGACGACGACATGCGCAACATCTTCGCTCTCAGCAGCGTACTTGAGCGCCGCGGGATGGCGGTCTTGACTGCCGGAACCGGCCGCGAAGCCATCTCCATGCTGGAATCAACTCCCGATGTCGCCATCGTTCTGATGGACATCATGATGCCGGAGATGGATGGATATGCAACCATGCAGGTAATCCGGCAGAATCCTTCCTTCCGCAGGCTGCCGATTATTGCACTGACTGCGAAAGCCATGAAGGGCGATCGCGAAAAGTGTCTGGAAGCGGGCGCGTCGGAGTATTTGGCCAAGCCGGTCAACACCGAGCAACTGCTGTCGGCACTACGTATGTGGCTGCACCGATAAGTGTCGGGGGTTCATTCATAAGATCGATGGTAGCGGCATGAAGACTACGGCGCGTTGAGAGAGTGATGAGCGTTCACGAGGAAGTAAACATTCTCATGGTCGACGACCAGGCGGGCAAACTGCTCAGCTACGAAGCTATTCTGGCGGACCTGGGCGAGAACCTGATCAAGGCCACCTCTGCCAAAGAGGCTCTTGAGAAACTGCTCAAAACTGACGTCGCCGTTGTATTGATGGATGTAAGCATGCCGGAAATCGACGGCTTTGAACTCGCCGAGATCATCCGCCAGCATCCGCGCTTCCAGAAAACGGCGATCATCTTCGTCTCTGCAGTGCATCTGACCGACCTCGATCGCCTGAAGGGATACCAGCACGGGGCCGTGGATTATCTTTCTGTCCCGATTGTCCCTGAAGTTCTGCGGGCGAAAGTGCGAGTCTTTGCCGAACTCCACCGGAAGAAACTTCAACTGGAACGGCTGAACAATGAACTCGAAGCGCGGGTCGCGGACCGGACCCTGGAGTTAGAACAGAAGGCGCTGGCACTGCAGAAACTCAACCGCGACCTGGGCCAGAAGAACCAGGAACTCGACGCCATTGTGCACACCGCCCCGGACATTATTTTCAGCCGGCAGGCAGATGGAACCAGGGACTACATCAGCAGCCGATTTTACGAATATACAGGGGCGCCCGCGGGCTCTGCGATCGGATTTGGCTGGCTGGAATATTTGCATCCCGACGACAAAGAGCGGAGTTTAGCGCTCTGGATGCGCTGCGTGCAGTCGGGGGAATCCTACGAGTCCGAATACCGCATCCTCGGCATGGATGAGCAATATCGCTGGTTTCGTGCCCGCGCTGTCCCCTTGCGGACTCCCGATGGAGGTATTCTCAAATGGTACGGAACTTGTTCTGACATTCACGACAGCAAAGTGCTGGAGCAGTCGATCCGGGACAACGCGGTCGAGCTGGAAAGGATGGTCGATCTGAGGACGACGGAGCTGAGACGCCTTTCCAGTCGCCTCATGACCATGCAAGACGAGGAACGTCGCCGGATCGCTCGCGAAATTCACGACGGCCTCGGACAAGAGTTGGCTGCAGCCAAGATGATTCTGGACGGAATCCTGGCCAAGGATTCGTCACCCTCGATCCGGCAAGCCTCGGGGGATGCCAGCCAATTAGTGGATCGCGCCATCCAGCAAGTGCGGACGATTTCCCATCTTCTGCATCCGCCTCTGTTGGACGAGGTTGGTCTCGTTTCTGCTCTTCGCTGGTACTTGGAGGGCCTGTCAGAACGCAGCGGAATCGACATTCGCCTGGAAATCGCTCCCCCCGATCTCAGCCGGCTCAGGTCGGAGCTGGAAACCGCGATATTCCGCATTATCCAGGAAGCCTTGACCAACATGTTCCGGCATTCCGGAGCACGCAATGGATCGATCCGACTGACGGAAAATGATGGGCGCATCACAGTTACCGTGCGCGACGATGGCAAGGGAATCGAGGATCAGGTAGTGAATCTGCGACCAGAAAGCGTAGGAGTTGGGATCGGCGGAATGAGGCAACGCGTCTCGGAGCTGGGCGGAAGTCTGCGATTAGCGAACGCCCATCCCGGTACAATCGTCGAAGTGGTCATCCCTTCTCAGCGACGTGAAAAACTAGGAGTGCCAGCTTCGATGGGACGAACACAATAGTTCGTTGACCCACTCAGGCCGCCTTTCGATCGTCAACCTTGTGGATGTCAACCTTCTGTTCGTCCGCCTTGATTTCCACCTGTTCATGTTTTATGTCGAGACGCAGGCGGTTGTAAATGCTCATGTACTGGTTCGCCACCCAGACGAGGGCAAAAAACGCAACCAGGTATCCCCGCCAATCCTGGTAAAGCAGTTTGTAGCGCGCCACCCATAGCACACCGGCCGCGACGTAATGGCTAAAGCAATATTCGCAGGTAAATAAATAGAAGAACTTGCGGCGGACCCATGAGCGGGCCTCGACACATTCTCTTTGGCAGTACTGGCGAGGCTCGCGAAACACTTCCTCGTGGGTCACGGTCCATGCGATACACGCCACCGGAATTCCTAACATGAGTAGCCACGCCACTTGTAATCCTAATCCCATGATGGAACTTGGATGCTCCCGCAGCGGCAATCGTTGATTGCGGCTCTCGCGTTGATTGCGGCTCTCGGAAGTTACCTGGCCCTGATCGTCGGTCTTATTTTCGGGTCTGGTTTTCGGCGATCTGGGAGCCCCTGCGAGCAGCAGCTTTGGAGGACAAAGCGCCGCAAAGGGTTGGCGCGGCTTGAACATAACTTCATAAGCGATCGAACTCCCGTCAGTACACACTTCCACCGATTTCGCGTTGTACGAGTCGCCTCTATGCTCCAAGGAAACGATGTCGGCGGCCATGCCCTGATTTCAGCAGGGGTGACTGCACACGGTGGCCCTCGTCGGGCCTTTGCAGTTTGACCGACTTGGAAGCCACCCTTGGCTGCCGCATCCCTTACCCGATCCGCCCCACGATTTCGCTTCTTCTGCGCAATTCCCCAAAACTCTACCCGTTCCAGTCGATTGTTCCACGAGCGCAGCGACCGCAAGATTCCCGTGGATAGGAAGACTAGTTCGGCGCAAGTGGTCAGCTCAGGTCGTCGATGTTCAAATTGTGCAACGCGAAGGATGCGTTCAGTTGACGGTCTGCGATGACGGAAAAGGAATTCCCGAAGATGTTCTTTCTAAATTTCGCGGCATCGGGCTGGCGGGAATGAGAGAACGATTGGCGGAATTTGGCGGAAATCGATGTCGAATCGTCCCCTTGCGGGATCGGTCGTTCAGGCAGTGATTCCAACCCGGGCCAACGGTAGCACACAGGAGAGCCTCAGGTTCTACGATCCAAGGTTGATGGAAGCAGGCCGCGCCGAAGGTAAAAGTAGTCGCACGCCAGAATGCGGCTCGCGAACCAATCGACCAATAGCCGGAGAACGGATCACGCAGGGTCTCAATCGACCCTGCGTATTCGTTGGCTGTGGGTTAGTTCAGGGATTTACGGCTTCCTCTTCCGAGATGGGCTACCAGAGAAATCAGAAATAGCACCAGGAAAATAACAAACAGCAGCTTTGCGATCCCGGCAGCCGCTATCGCCACACCAGTGAAGCCCAAAACCCCAGCGATCAAGGCTACTACCAGAAACACGATTGCCCAGTAAAGCATAGTTGTTTTCCTCCCATTGGAAGTCGATCGTTTTCCGTCCACGATGATGGAGAACGAATCGTCTTTTCGCTATCCGCGTGAAGCTGTATTCGGGAGGGCTGGTTCGTGTACGCGGGAAATCTCTGACTTTTGAAGGAGCAGGTGCCGATCCGTCCCAGAGGATCGGCACCCGCTTTGGGGGCGTTGTGTCGAGTAGAGATTGCAGGCTAATTTGCCGCTTTTGAACCCACAATACAGTCAAACCTGTAGGACGGCAGGGGGGAAACCTCACGGTATACCTAGGTGGCGAACGGCGATTGATTCCTCAGGAAAGATATTGGGTTGTTTACTGCTTCCGCTGGATAGAAGACAGGACCCTCAGAGGTTAACTTTGCTCTCGCACAACAATAGTCAAGTGCTCGCAGGAGCACGGAAAAAAGAGAGAATAGAGGACGATCACAATGAGACGAATTTCTTCAATGTTTCCTGGATGCCTCCTGGTCCTGAGCATTTGTACCATGCTAATAGGCGTGAGTTGGGCCGCCGATCGGGATCAATCAGACATCAACAAGCGCATCGATGAAGCCGCCAAGGTTCTGAACGAAATCATGGCGACTCCCGACAAAGCAATTCCGGATAAGGTGATGCGCGACGCCAAATGCATTGCCGTGATTCCTTCCATGGTCAAGATCGCGGTCGGTTTCGGCGGCAATCATGGCAAGGGCGTGGCCACCTGCCGGACCGAGTCAGGTTGGAGCGCTCCGGCTCCTGTCACCATCACGGGAGGAAGTTGGGGCCTGCAACTCGGAGGTCAAGCCGTCGACCTCGTCATGATCGTAACCAACGATCAGGGAATGCAACACCTGCTGTCCAGCAAGTTCAAACTTGGAGCTGACGCCTCTGCCGCCGCCGGTCCGGTAGGCCGCGACGCGGCTGCCGATACGGACATCAAGATGCGAGCGGAAGTACTGACTTATTCGCGCGCACGTGGTCTGTTTGCCGGAATCGACCTCAGTGGCTCTTCGCTCACGCAAGACAAAGATGAGACCCGCTTGCTGTACGGCAACTTCATGCCTTTCTCGGAAATTTTGAGTGGCAAGGTACAGCCTACTGCTTCCAGCGAGCCCTTCCTGACGGCCGTCAGAAGGTACTCGGGGCAGAGTAGAGAATCGAGTATGAACGCACCAGTGAACTAAAACTAAACGGTTCGTGCCGGTCTCGTTGGAACCGGGCCGGCACCAACTGCAGCGAAAAATAAAACTTTTCTCAGGAGGTTTTATGTACACGATTCTTCTGGTATTGCTGATTTTGATGTTGCTGGGAGCACTGCCCACTTGGCCTTACAGCCGGGCTTGGGGATATTACCCGAGCGGGGGATTAGGGCTCGTGGTCGTGGTGGTTTTGGTACTGCTTCTCGCGGGTCGTTTATAAACCTGGCCGTTTATAAACCCGGTTTATACATGGTTTACGTCGTTTTAGGCCGTCGCCCCAAATGGTGGGAACTTTCTGGCTTCCTCCCACCATTTGTTGTTTGGGCGGTGCCTGGATCGAAAACGCATCACCGGTCCCTGAGTGTACGAGTATGACGCTTCCGAGAAAGTCGCCTCTTTCGTTAATGCCGGAACCTCTCCGCGATACAAACCTGGCATTGTTTTCCCGCATCTATCTGCACGACCAACATTGTTGTACGTTTGCGAGGAGCGCCCATGTCGAGCCATTCTAATTCTGCTTTCAATGGCGAGTCTGCCCTGGAAATGATCCCAACACCGTTGTCCCGAAACCGTTATCAAACTAGTCCGCGAGCTGCGCGCCCCCACGCGCAAGCCGGCGGTCGGACCCATGTCCCGGAAATCTGGGGCCAATACAATAATTATCGCGCCAACGGTGTGGTGGTTTCCGCCGTGGTGCATATCGCTCTGATCGGCTTGCTGGTGAGCGGCGCCTTTTTCGGCCATCAAATTGTGCAAGCTGTGGCACCACGCGAGATCGTGACGCTGATTGCGCCGTCACCAGATACCTACATCATGCCGACCGCAAAAAAAGTGGTCAGCGGCGGCGGGGGCGGCGGTGATCGCGATAAACTGCCCGCCCCGAAGGGACGATTGCCCAAGGTTGCGTTGCAGCAGATCACGCCGCCGGCAATCGTGATGAGGAATGAGAAACCCCGACTGGCGGTAGAGCCCACAGTCGTGGTCCCGCCCCAGGTTCACCTGGCAGAAAATAAAATGCTGAATCTTGGGACTTCCGCTGCGGTCGTCATGCCCTCGGCGCCTCCCTCGAATGGCACCGGTTCCGGCGGCGGCATTGGCGCTGGTTCCGGCGGCGGAGTCGGCGTAGGCCACGGACCTGGCGTCGGTGCTGGCAGCGGCGGCGGCATCGGTGGTGGAGTTTACAAGGTGGGTGGCGGCATTTCCGCGCCCGAAGCCATCTCTTCTCCCGACCCCGACTATACGGAAGAGGCGCGAAAGGCCAAGAAGCAAGGAACCTGCGTTCTCTGGTTAATTGTCGACTCGGCCGGACAGCCTCGCGATATAAAGGTGGTTCGCGGTCTGGGCCTGGGTCTCGATGCCAAAGCGCTGGAAGCGGTTCGCCAGTGGCGTTTTCACCCTGCCCTCAAGGATGGCAAGCCCGTGGACGTGCAGATCAGTGTGGAGGTGGAATTTCACCTTTACTGACGGGCTCAATGTCAATCGGTTTGTTGCCCTACAAACGCCGGTTCCTTCTCCCTCAACTTAAGTAAGTCCAAGATCCGCGCCCGGCGCGGGTCTTGTTTTTTCTACCCGATCGCACGAGAAGCTTACAGCGTCTCCTGCATCCGTTTACAGATGTGACCCGATAGAAGGTTGTCCGCTATTTTTCTAAGCTGTCAATGCTCGCGGAAGTTACGACGGGCGAACTTTCCAGATAGAAGGAGATCAAACGTGGCAACTTGTGTGATTTCTGCGACAGAAGCGAACGTCCTCCCGGCCAGCGTCAAAGGTCGCGATGACTCCCAGATTAACCTGGTAAGGCGCGCGCAGGCTGGCGACGAACAAGCCTTCGCGACGTTATTCCAGCAACACAAGAATCGCGTTTATTCGGTCTGCTTGCTCATGACGAAGGATGTCGCCGAGGCCGAAGATCTGACGCAAGAAGCTTTCCTGCAGGTCTTCCGCACAGTCGGTTCATTTCGCGGGGACGCTGCTTTCTCGACTTGGCTCTATCGCGTTGCCGTCAATACCGTGCTGATGAAGCTTCGCCGGCGCAAATCTCCTCCCACAGTTTCTTTGGATGAACCCGTCAATGCTGAGTCTCCTTCCTTGCATCGCGATTTCGGCAAGAGCGACCCCGACCTCTCCGGCGTCGTCGATCGCATTGCCTTGCGCCGCGCCCTCCAGGAGCTTCCGGAAGGCTGCCGAACGATTTTTGCCTTGCATGAGGTGGAAGGATATCAACACCATGAGATCGCTCAGTTGCTCGATTGTTCCATCGGCAACTCAAAGTCGCAGTTGCACAAAGCGAAGCTGAAAATGCGCGCGCTCTTGTTTCCCAAGACGAAAATACGGCGTCGCTCCGCAAGAAATCTAGCAGCCGCGCAGAACACGGGATTCTAAGCCTGGCGAGCTGCCAGCGACGTAAGACGCCGCTGCAGAGCGAAACTGTGAAAGCGGCGTTTCGCTCGGGGAGAAACCTCTCCCATCCCGCTCGGGGGCCTCAACCGAACTCCGGCAGGCAAACTCCTTCGCTTTGCGTAAAACCATTGGAGGTGAAAACGTGTTATCCCAACGGCCCGTGATCGTCATGCAGATGCCAGAGCAGCTCGATTCTTTGGGAGCCCGAGCCTTCATCGAGGAATTGAACCCGCTACTCGACTTCCCTCGTCCGCGACTCGTGTTCGAATGCTCTCAAATCCGATACTTAGACAGTGCGGGCATTGCGATGATGCTGCATTGCCTCGAAGCAGCAATAGGACGCGATGGAGATTTGAAGTTGGCAGCTGTATCCCCCGAAGCAGAAATCGTTCTGCAACTCCTGCAAAAGGCTGGTGTGTTTCAGGAGTTCGCGAGTTCCGATGAAGCGGTGCGCAGTTTCGCTGCGGTTTCGTCCGCAGGGATCTCCAAGAGCGCGCCCGCCTCCGTCAGTATCTTTGACGACCCAGGCCAACTCAAAAAAGCCAGCTAGTCACGCTCCGTGCTTATCTAGATTGCGCATCCCCGGCGATGAGGGGTTCCGAACATGGGGTGTTTAAATTTCTACTACTTGCCGGAACCCAGCCATTCCCCTGTAAGGCAAAGTTTCGGCGCATTGGTTCGCGGGAAGAGAGGATAGGCCCGGCCGCTTAGTGCGATTGGTCGGTTCCCAAGTTTCCCGAGTAATATCCGGTGCGGGTTGCAACGCGCAATTTAGTGGATCCGGCAAGCGCCTGAACCTGAATCGAGTGATAAACGCCCTGAGTGTGTGGGTTCGAGGAGCGGTAGCCGATTACGTACTGACTCCGGATGTCTCGCGCAATCTCACTCGCGATCGATTGCACCTGGTCTAGACTGGATGGAAAGAATGCCGTGCCTCCAGTTTGCTCGGATAGAGTACGTAAGGATCGCCGATTACTCTCGTCGCGGCGCTCATTCTGTTCGAGCGCAATCGTGTAAAGGACCGGTCCGTTCTTCGATTGCAACTTGCGGAGCGTCTCCTCAAACGTGGCCCGGCTCGCATTGTCCCCGCCGTCGGTCACAACCAGAAGAACTTTCTTTTGCATTTGGGAGCTTTGGTTTAGGTGATCGACGCCTGCGATCACTGCATCATAGAGGGCCGTGCTGCCCCGCGTCTCCACGCGCTGTAAAGCCGCCTTCAGTTTTCCTACGTCTTGGGTATAGTCTTGGTCGAGAAACGCATCTTCGCCGAAATTGACGACGAACACCCGATCCTCCTGCTGACTTGCGTCCACCAACTGCAGGGCCGCCTCATTCACCTTTGCCCGCTTCGGCAACATCGATCCCGAGTTATCGATCAGAATTCCCAGCGCGACCGGGACACTCTCCTTGCGGAAGGAGGTGACTTTCTGTAGTTTCCCGTCTTCGTACACTTCAAACTTTTCCTGGGACAGATCGGTGACGAGATGATTCTGAGCGTCTACCACGGTCGCATGCAAAACAACCTCTTCCACCCTCTTCTTGAAGACGAAACCATCAGATTGATCGCCCTGCGCGGCGGGTTGATCTCCTTGGACAGCGGGAGCAATATCCGGCTGAGCCGGGGATGTATCGGGCGCCTGCGCACCCGTCGCACTGGGCGTCGCTGGCGGTGCCGGTGATTGAGGGGAAGGGGTTGAGCTCTGGCCAGAACTCACACTGGCAATGGTCAACACTCCTGCTAACACCAACAGTTGCGAGAACCCGACAACCACCCTGCCACGCAGGCTCGCAACCGTTTCCGCTCCTCCCCGCACGCCGTATCCCCCTAATTTGGACCTGCAGGGACTAGATGAATTTCTCAGGTACGGGGTTGGTTGCAATTCTCCGGCCGTCGACACCCCCCAGATGTTATTCATCGACCGTGGTTTAAGCCACCATTTTGGGCCAGTCTTTCCTATACGGCCCTATATGGCCCCGGGCAAAGGAAAAGCGCAGCCCCCAAATGAGAGGCCGCGCTCGTTCGGAGCCACGAGCTTGCCGGCTCACTGATAGGTGAAGTTCATCTTGTCCAGCCAGACAGAGTAGGGCGTTTGGGCATAATTGCCATCCTGCTGATAGTTGATGGTCACGCCATACCAAGAAGTGGAGGTGGGGCTCTCCGTGTAATTGAGAGTGGCCGTGTCTCCATTGAGGGTGATCGATTTGAAGAGGAGCTGATTGCTAGAAGTGCGCTCGACTTGAATGGTGAGATGGTTCCAGGCATTTGACACCGGGTTGCAAGCGACGCCTGTCGGATGCCAATGTCCAGCGGTGTCATCCCAGATGTCCCACTCGTGACCACCAGCGATGCGGCATTCATGTCCCCAAATGAAGGACAAGCCGCCCACGAACTGGTTGATGTCGAACTCCAGCGCCTGTGAAACGCTGAGATCGGTTCCGTAAAAATAAACGTCGTAGGTAAAGTCGTGCAGTGTGGGATTGAGAGTCTTTTTCGTGTCCGGCAGACCCTGTGTCGAGAAATCCCCAATCAGGTGGTTGTTCCAGAACCCATCTGAATAGGCCTCGTCGCCGCCTACGTCGGTACGAGTTGAGGCTCCGCTGATCGAGGGCGACGAAATACCCCGATCCATCGACCAAGTCACCTTCGGTGAGCAGCTGGTGCACATCGCATACAGCGGCGGCAGCATGCCCGCGCCATCCCATCCTGGGTTCAACTGAAGATTGGAAAATACTTTACCCGAAGAAGAAGACGAGCCGCCTCCTACGCTGATCGTGACTGGAGCCGTCGAAGATCCGCCGCAGTTATCCCATTCCTGCACTACCGTGTGATAGACGCCTGGGCTAAACGTAAGCTGGGCATTGAGGTGGGCGCCTTTGCTGGTGTATGCGAGCTGACCGGGGGCGGGATAGACTCCCATGGCGGAGACGCCGCTGGGGCAAGAGCTGCTGGCCGACGCCACATATTGCACCGTCGAACTCACCGAACTGTTGGCCGCCGGGGCACTTACGGTTACTTGCCCACCCGCGGCTCCCGAAACGTGAATGGTGACAGGCGTGGTGCTGGAACCGCCACAGTTGTCCCACTCTTGGACCACCGTATTATAAGTTCCAGGGTTAAGAAACAATTGGGTGTTGAGGTGGTTTCCAGGGGTGCTGTAAGCCAAATCGCCGGGCGCGGAATAGATTCCTATCGCGGAGACTCCTGCGGCGCAACTGGTGGTGGCGCTCGCCACGTACTGAACCGTCGTAGCCACCGAGCTTCCGTTGGTAGGGGCGGAAACCGACACAGTAGCTACGGCCCAAGGGGCCCAACTCAATGCCAGGAAAAAGGCAAACTTTCTCATGCGCTTATGACTCCAATCGTAGGGTATGTTTGCAACGCTTCCTACAGGGTTTGGGAATGGATTATGCCGTATTCTATCTAGATCACCTGTTAGGTCAAAGGGAACTGCGCAGGAATTTTAATCGTTAGTACCTATACCCGCCCCTCCGGCCTCGTCGCGCCCGAGCTCTTCCTAAGCTCCTGAGATGTTGTCTAAGTTAAAGAGCCTGCTAAACCTAGAGGGTTTCACTGATTTCTCCAACTGAGATACCGCATTACTATTTCTCTGGGCATCTTTGCAGGATGTCCGCACATCTCACCGACACTTCAATTGCCTTGGACGTTAAGGCACGGTGAAGCGTAGGGGGAGAGGGGCCTTCAGCCTGCGGGCCGGGGCGATCTTCGATTTGGAAGGGGAGTACGAACGTGGAATTGGGTGCCTTTGTGGTGGTTCCGGGCGGGAAAGACTTCACGACGATTCATGAGGTTCAGCCCCATGTCGCAGCCGGTTTCAAGAATCCGCGGCAACTGGTTTGCTCGCGAATGCCGATCGTCGGCAATGATGTACTGCGATCCTGGATGGACCGCATCCGCAAGCTGGGAGTGCAGAGCCTATGGCTCACTTCTGGCCGTCGGGATGGAACCGTGACTCGTTCTGAGCTGGCTGGTTTCGCCCGCCAGGGAATCGAACGACTGCTCGTGATCAAGCTCAATTCGTATGCTGAAATGGATCTCGCCGATTTAGTGCGCTTCCACTGCGAAAGTCGAAACCCAGTCACCGAGGCCCATGATGCCCAAGGTCAAATGGGAATTTCGCTGTTGGATCAGCTCGCGCTCCGTGCCAGCGAAGAAAAAAACCAACTTTCCGCCGCTCCCCGCGACTCTGGGCAGATTCCCTATCAATTCAGCGGATATGCCAAGCGCATTCTCGCAGCGCGGGAACGGCAGGAACTGGTCGGAGATGCACTGACCGGGGCCTGCGCCATGCGACCCTTCGGGAAGCAGATTGGCGAACAAGTGTGGATCGGGGAAAACGTCAAGCTGGACAGCTCCGTACGCATCCTCGGTCCTACCTACATTGGAGCGCGCAGCAGGATTCGCGCGGGTGCAACCATTGGTCCTTTTGCCTCGGTGGAACGCGATTGCGTGGTGGATTGCGGAACCACAGTGGAACGAGCGACGGTTCTGCCCCGTACCTATTTGGCGCCGGGCCTGCTCATTCGCGACGCAGTGGTGGATGGCGGGTACTTGGAACATCTGGTCTGGGGTACAGTCGCAGATCTACATCCAGCTGGTTTGGGGAGCAGGATACCGCGGCGTAGCTCGCGCAGACCATCATCCTGCGAGGTTCCGACCGAAGTTTTGCCGCCTGCGGACAGCGTCCCGGCGTGGGGCTTTGCCTCGTCCTCCGGCGCTTCGCAGCCGTGGCTCCAGGTGCAGTTGTGATCATCTTACCGTTTCCTTGCGTGTCGAACGCTGCCGTCCGCCGCGCACTGCGGAAAGAGCTGCTGAGTGCTCTGCGCGGTTCTGGGTCTCCGGTGATCGTGGACTTATCGGGCTGTCCGCCCTTGAATCATGAAGACATTGAGTTGCTACTGGAGTGCATGGCACAAGTGGCAGGCCGGGATACACAGGTGCTTTTCGTCGCGGGCTCTCGCGTCAACCGAGTGCTCCTTGAAGTGACCCGCATTCCTTCACTGGTGCCCGTCTTCAATTCGGTAAAAGAAGCTCTGGCCTATCCTAAGGCTACCGTAGAGACGGACGTCAAAGATCAAAGTGCGAGCCAAGCTCAAAGACCTTGGAGTGCGTAAATGAATCGGATAGGTCGCAAGTATTCAAAATGCTTCTCGATCGCTGTCCTGTCAGGCGCATTTGTCATGGCCGGCGAGATGCCGCTTTTGGCCAGTCCTTTCCCCCAGCAATCCGCCGCCTCCGGCCAGAAGCAGGACGATTCATTGCCGGATGCGCCACAATCGCAGCCTGCGCAAACGCCTAGCGAGCAGCCCGCTCCCGCTCCCTCAGGAGCCGCGGGAGCGAAGGCCGCCACCGTGAAAGGATCTCCGGTAGCCCAGCCTGCCGGCGCGGCGGTTGCGCCCGCCCGTCAGCGGGGTCATCGGTCACTGTTGCTCAAGTTGGGTTTGGTGGCCGGAGCGGGAATTGCCGTCGGCTCGGTCGTGGCTTTGTCCGAGAGAAGTCCGGCGCGGCCGCCCGGAGCTTCGTCGTCTACGGCTAATCATCCATGAACGCCGGAGCTTCTCAAGCCATGGTTCCCGATAAAGCTCGCGCGAAGACGCTCGCCCCTCGTCCGTTTCTGATTACCTTCTCGGGAGTCGACGGAGCGGGCAAGACCACTCAAATCGAGTACCTCACGTCGTTTCTCGAGAAACAGGGCCTGCGCGTATTACTGCTCAGCTTCTGGGACAACGTCGCAGCCTGGTCGAAAATGCGCGGAGGCGTCGGTCAACGGACCGTGGACTCGACCGAGGTCGATCGGACAACCGAACGCCCATTCGTCCCCAGAAACAATAAACACATTCGGAAGTGGTACTTGACCGCAGCCCGTGCCGCATTCTACATGCTGGATATTGTCCGCTTGCATCGACTGCTCGCCAGTCACGAGATGAACAACTATGACGTCGTGATTTTTGATCGCTATATTTACGATCAAATCGCGAATATCTATTCAAAGTCATGGTTAGCTCGTCTCTACGGCAAGATTCTGTTGGAGCAGACACCGGCTCCCGACCTCGCCTTCATCATTGACGCCTCCCCTGCCGCAGCTTTTGCGAGGAAGCCGGAATATCCTCTGGAATTTGTGTATCTGAATCGCCAGAATTTTCTACACCTTCAGGAACTGGTTCCCCAACTCATCGTCATCTCGCCGGGCAAGCCGGAGGACGTGAGAAATGAAATTGCTGGTCACGTCAGCCGCTCGTGGGATCTAAAACCCGCGTCCACTCAGGGAAACACTGAGGAGGCACTAGTCATTCCCGTAGTCCGCCGACAGACTTCCTGTAGCGTGCAAAACGACCCAACCACCAGTCTCTAGCTGCCATCCAACGGCGTGCGTGGTACCGAAACGAGGCCCTTGGATGATACCTGGAGTTTCTGAAAATACTTTCGCCATCGTCGTTCCGACCCTGAATGAGGCGGGGAACATCGACAAAATACTTAGTGCACTTACCGATGCCTTGAGTGAGACGCAATACGACTACGAAATCGTGGTCGTCGACGATGGAAGCACCGACGGAACGGTGGAACGAGTGGGCGACTGGGCAAACCGAGATTCGCGTGTTCGCCTCCTCTCGCGTTCTGGAGAACGAGGTTTAGCAGGGGCGGTGTTGTACGGTTGGAGTCAATCCCAGGCGAACCTGCTGGGCGTGATTGATGCCGACTTGCAACATCCCCCTGAGTTGCTGCCGGAATTGTTGAAGGCAGCCGAACGGGCCGACATCGCTGTCGCCAGCCGCTACGCCAGGAATCACGGAGTGAAAGGATGGAATCCGTTGCGGGCCGCTGTTTCGCGGCTCAGCACGCTCGCAGCAGCACCTCTCATCTCGAAAAAGAACCTTGGGGTTACCGACCCCATGTCGGGTTTCTTCATCATCCATCGCCGTTGCATCGAGGGGCTCACCTTTCAGACCACGGGCTTCAAACTCTTGCTGGAAATCCTGGTCCGTGGGCGCATCCACACCGCCAAAGAAGTGGCTTACAACTTCGGCCTTCGTCATGCCGGCAGAAGCAAAGCCAGTGCAATCGTCGCGCTTCACTATTTGCACCTTCTGGGTAGGCTTTCGAGGGACATGGTGTTGCGTTCGAGCGAACCATGAAGATTGCGCTCATCACTTCATTTCCGCCCAGTCGACATGCTCTCAACGAATACGGTTTCCACGTCGCGAATCAACTTCGGCAAGAGCGGTGTATTGATCTGACGGTGTTAGGAGATTATCTCCCAACACCTGCCGAGGAACTGTCCGGCTTTAAAGTCACTCGCTGTTGGGGATTCGGAAAGAATGGCAACCTGGCGACCCTGGTGCGCGCCATCCGAACAGTGAAGCCGGACGTGGCATGGTTCAACCTCGGATTCGCCAGCTTTGGCGACCGTCCGCTTTCGGCCATCTTGGGTCTTCTGGCGCCGGCTGCGGCACGATGGAACGGCGTGCACTCGCATGTCACGCTGCATCAGTTGTTCGAGACGGTGAACCTGGAGGATGCCGCTGTATCCTCGCACCGCTTATACCGAGCGGGAGGCTGGCTGGCCACGCATCTACTGTTGAGCGCAAACTCGCTTTCCGTACTTATGCCCGCTTATCGTCGAACCTTGGACGACAAATACAAGCGCGGCCAGGTCAGCGTACGGTCGCATGGAATCTTTGCCGAACGCCCAGAGCCTCCGGACTTTGCACGCCGGGGAAGTCCCACTCATCGCATCCTGGCATTTGGAAAGTGGGGAACTTATAAACGTCTCGAGCTACTGATCGAGGCCTTTCACCGCGTGGCCACGAAATTCCCCAATGTAGAACTGGTCATCGGTGGCGGCGATCATCCAAAAACTCCCGGCTACGTGCAGTCCATGGCGCGGCTTCATGCCAGCGATCGCGTTCGCTTTCTCGGTTATGTGCCCGAGGAGGCGATTGCCGACCTGTTTCGTGACACCAGCCTGGCGGTGATGCCTTATACCTCTTCTGCCGGCTCCAGCGGTGTGGCCCACTTGGCGGCCCAGTACGGGGTTCCGGTCATCGCTTCCGGCATCCAGGATTTTCGCGACCTCGCGGAGCATGAGGGAATTGCAATTCGGTTCTTCACTCCAGGCGATGTGGACAGCCTCGTCGAGCAAATGTTCCTGGCCTTGAATTCTCCGGATGATCTGAAGGAGATGGCTTGGACCAGTTACGCAGCCGGCGTGGCCATGAGCATGCCGCAGGTGGTGCGGGAGTACATCCGGGCTTTTCGCCAGCAGCAGCGAATCAAGACTCTGCAGGTCGCCGCTGGCCTGCGTCGGGCTGGTCAGTTCCACCGGCCCGACGACCTTGCTCGCTCGGTGGGCGAGAAAATTCAGAAATGGCAGGACGAAGACGAGATTGCCACGCCGTCTGCTTATTAATCATCGGGTAAGCACGCCCCCTTGCGAATCGCAGTTCCCAGCGCGAACTGACCAAGATCGCGGGACTTAAAATATCAAGACGCAGCTTGATGCCGCGATCAATCATCATCAGACCCAAACGCAAAAGATACAAAACCAGCCGAAAACTCCAAATCCATCAGGGCGTCTGCCACGATGCTGACGTGTCACCCAAAACCGCGGCTCGCGCGCGCCAGAATTTTGACATCTCTTCCCTTCCGGAGGATGCGTTGAACGAAATCAATCTCATGCAGACCAGGCGGAGGCTCAATGAGGTGGTGGAAACGGCTGTCCCTGGTTTCATCGCACAAGTTAGATGAATATGGGAGCCAAACAACAACTGCAGCAGGGGAACAGACACGTGAATCCCTATAGCCAACCCGCGGCATCCACGTCATCCCCGCCGCGCCGCCTCGATCGTGGCGATGTTGATCTTTTTCATCTGCATCATTGCCTGCAAGGCACGCTTTGCCTCGCCGCCACCAGCCGCTAG
>Ga0209420_1000384_pt1 | contig 24248 bp, 16 predicted proteins | sample BlaSpr_A8_OM1_O1_FD_187972 | JGI IMG/M metagenome (GOLD analysis project Ga0209420, IMG submission 187972) | Forest soil microbial communities from Thunder Bay, Ontario, Canada - Black Spruce, Ontario site 2_A8_OM1_O1 (SPAdes) (version 2) | ecosystem: Environmental > Terrestrial > Soil > Boreal...
GCGGCCGTGGCGCAGCCCCTACATCCGCTGGCGTATGGAGACTTTCTTTGGCCAGGCAGCCGAGTCCGCGCCTGATGCGCGCGGTTTTTTCCGGCTGATGTGGCGCGAGCGTGCGCGGATGCGACGGTTCCTGCGTTGGGTGGATGAACGCTGGCACGAACAAGCGCGGCGCCGTCGCTCCTAGAGTCCCGCCATAATTTCCCATTGACAATTAAACGGTGCAAGATAAGACTGCCATAAGCAGGTTAGGGGAGCGCGGTGCGTTGGGCGGAGGTGCGATGGGCGAGAACGGCGATCTGATGCAGGGCACGCTGGACATGCTGATACTGAAGACGCTAGCGCGGGAAGGTCTCGCGCACGGCTACGCTATTGCGGAGGCGATCCACGAGCGCTCGGACGACGTGCTGCGCGTGGAGGAGGGCGCGCTGTATCCGGCGCTACACCGCCTCGAGCTACGCGGGCTGCTTGGCTCGGAATGGGGCACGAGCGAAAACAATCGCCGCGCCAAGTATTACCGGCTAACTCCTGCCGGCCGCAAGGTGCTCGATGCCGAGCTGGCGCACTGGAAGCGGATGGTGGCCGCGATTGGGCGCGTGATTCAGCCGGCCTGAGCAAGGCAGGCAGTGACGGCAAGTGATGCGAGGGAATATGTTTGCGGAAAAACTTCGCGAGCAATGGCACAGCTTCCGATTGCGCCTTAGAGGCCTAGTGCGGCGCGGCGAGCTCGATCGGGATTTGCAGGACGAATTGGAATTTCATGCCGCGATGCGCGAGAAGAAGTTTACGGGCTCGGGGCTGGCGGGCGACGAGGCGCGCTATCAGGCAGCGCGACAATTTGGCAATGCCACGCTGACGCGGGAAACACTGCGCGAGACGCGGGGCTTTCCGCTGATCGAGTCCATCGCCCAGGACGCAAGCTACGCGGTACGCCAACTGCGCCGGAATTCGGGGTTTGCCGCGGTCGCGATTCTGACGCTGGCGCTGGGAATCGGCGTAACGACCGCAGTGTTCAGCCTGGTAGACGAGGCGCTGTTTCGGCCGTTGCCTTATCCGCATGGCGACCGGCTGGTCACCGTCGGCGTGTTTTCGCCCGATACTGCCGGTGAATTCCTCTTCGGACAATCGTATTACGACCTCCGCGACACGCAGAGATCGTTTGAAACGGTGACCGCGTTTGCGCCGGGCTTGAGCGATTGCACGCTCACCGAGGAAAGCGCGGAGAAATTGTCCTGTGCGCGGGTGCAAGCTTCCTTTTTGCCGACTCTGGAAGTTTGGCCGATTTTGGGAAGCAACTTCTCGCCCGAGGAGGATCGTCCCCAGGCGCCGCAGGTGGCGCTGCTTTCGTACGGGCTTTGGGAGTCGCGGTTCGGCGGTGCGCGCGATGTGGTCGGCCGCACGATCTCGCTGGACGACGTGAGGACGCGGATCGTGGGCGTTTTGCCGCGGGATTTCGAAATGCCGAGCCAGGTGCAACCCGACCTATTGGTGCCCTTGGCCATGGATGAAACGCAAGCGCGCTCCAAACCAGGAACGAACTTGGTGCGAGTGTATGCGCGATTGAGGCCGGGCGTCACGCCGGCACCAGCTTTGGAGCAGATTCATGGCGTTTTTGCCCGGCAAGTGATCCCGGGCGTGCTGGCGACGCTGCGTGTGATGCGCCCGAGCGTGCGGTTGATACGGGATATGCGAATCGGGGACCTGCGTCTGGCATTGTGGATACTGCTCGGATCAGTATTCGCCGTACTGACGATCGCTTGCAGCGATGTGGCGAATCTCTTGCTGGCAAGGGCAGCGGCACGGCGCGAAGAGATGGCCGTGCGCGGAGCACTTGGCGCGGGACGAGGCCGACTGATCCGGCAAACGCTGACGGAAAGCGCCGTATTGGGCGTCGCGGGCGGCGCTTTGGGCTGTTTGCTGGCCGCGATAGTGGTAAGAATCATAGCGCCGTTCACGGCGCCGATTTTTCCGCGATTCGCACACGCACGAATAGACGTAAGAATTTTGTTGTTCACGCTGGCGGTATCGGCCGCGTCCAGTCTGTTTTTCGGTCTCGCGCCGGCTTTATCGCTGCCGAAGCATGAAACACTGGCGGGAACCCGTTCGACAGGGAATTCCCGGCACAGTCTTGCGCCGGTGCTGGTGAGTCTGCAGGTGGCGGGCGCGTTGGTGATGCTCACGGCAGCGGGACTATTGCTGCGCACGCTCTGGAAAATCGACAACCTCCCGCTAGGGATGCAAACGAACGGGGTGATTCTGGCGGACGTGACGCTTGGCCGGCAAGCGTGCACCACGACGCCGCAATGCACATTTCTTCTGGATGATATCGAGCAAAGAACGCAGAGCCTACCGGGAGTGGAAGTTCTGGGCGTTGCCAACGGCGTGCCGCTCATCGGCGGGAGCGGAATAATTTCGTCCTCCGAGGTGCGCGTGGAAGGGGAGCCGCAGCGCCAGGCCGGATCGGATTTTGCGTTGAACTGGCGATGGGTAACGCCAAATTTCTTCAGCGCGCTGAAGATTCACACGCTCGAAGGCCGCACTTTCATCGAGACGGACCGCAGTTCGGCGGAGAATTTGATCGTATTCAACAGCGCGCTGGCCGAAAAGCTCTTGCCAAAGGGTCCCACGCTCGGGCGCCAAATTCAGCTTGACCCCACAGGGCAGTGGTACCGCGTGATCGGTGTGGTGGAAAACACAAAGAATTTTGAGCCAACCCGGCCGGCCGAACCCGAATATTACTTGTTGCGGACACAGATTGCGGAAACGGGTCTGCACGTGCCTCCGATGTTTTACCACCATGCGGTTCTCGTCATTCGCGCAGGTCTCCCACTCAACGTAATGGCCTCAGAGATTCGCTCGCAGTTGGATTCGCTGGGCTCGAATACAGCCATCCATATTTCCACGATGAACGAAGAGTTGAGCCATTTCACCGAGAGGCAGCGGTTCAACGCGATTTTGCTGAGCGCGTTTGGCGGCGTGAGTTTGCTGCTCGCGGCGATCGGTTTATTTGGCGTGATATCGTTTTTGGTGGCGCAGCGGACGCGGGAGATCGGCGTGCGCATGGCGTTGGGAGCTTCTTCCCGGAACGTGTTGCAATTATTTTTGCACCGCGCAGCACTGTGGGTTGGCGGCGGCACCGTGGCGGGGCTTATCGGATCCTTTTTTGCGACGAAGCTATTGCAAGGGTTGCTGTATGGAGTGCCCGCCACCGATCCGCTGACCTGGTTTTCGGCGTTTGGAATGCTTGCGGTGGTGGCGTTTGGGGCGGTGTGGCCCCGGCGCGGCGCGCGGCAAGGATCGATCCGATTGTGGCGCTGCGGCATGAATGAGGGCGAGGAGGCCGCGATTGTGATCGGGATTGGTACCGTACTGACGTGGTATAATAGAGATGGAGAGAAACCGGCTCCGTTTGGACTTACAGAGACGTAACTTCGATTTCGCTGTCGTCCCAGGCCTTCTTCCCAAGCGGTAACAAGCACTTACGCCATGCAGGATCTGACGATACTCCAAAAAACTGAGACCTTGCACGAGGCCCGCTGGTGGGAGCCCATGTCGGAGGGGCGCGTGCACTGCTATCTGTGTCCCCGGCACTGCCACATCGGGGAAGGACAGAGCGGATTTTGCTTTATCCGCACGAATCAGGACGGCAAGCTTTACAGCCTCGGATATGCGGCGCCCGCAGCGCTGCAGATCGATCCGATCGAAAAAAAGCCGCTGAACCATTTTTTGCCGGGCACGCGCGTACTTTCCATCGGCACGGCCGGCTGCAACATGGGCTGCTTTTTCTGCCAGAACTGGGACATTTCCAAATCGCGGCAGGACCAGGTGCACTCGACGCACATGCCGGCGGAAGACGTAGTGGCGTTGGCGCGAAAATATGATTGCCCCACGATTGCGTTTACCTACAACGAGCCGACCATCTGGGGCGAATACGTGGTGGACATTTGCCACGCGGCGCGCGCGCAGGGCATCGCGACCGTGATGGTTAGCAACGGCTACATCACGCGCGAAGCGTTTCACGATATTTACGATCACGTGGACGGGGCCAACATCGACTTGAAAGCGTTCACCGAGGAATTTTACGGGCGCATCACCCTGACGCACCTGCAGCCGGTGCTTGAGACGCTCGAATGGCTGAAGAACGAAACGAATGTCTGGTTCGAGCTGACGAACCTAATGATTCCGGGGTTGAATGACGACCCGAGCGAGACCCGTAAGCTGGCCGAGTGGGTGATCGAACATCTCGGTCCGGATGTGCCCCTGCATTTCACGGCGTTTCATCCTGATTTCAAGCTGCGGGATAAACCGGCGACGCCTCCGGAGACATTGCATGCCGCGTGGAAGATCGCCCGCGACGTGGGATTGCATTTCGTGTATGAGGGGAATATCTGGGGGGGCGCTTCCGATACGGCTTGTCCGAGCTGTGGCGAAGTTTTGATCCGGCGCTCATGGCATAGCGTGATCAGCAATCGTTTGAAAGATGGGTGCTGCCCGAAGTGTGGCTCCGGGATTCCGGGGCGCTGGGCGAGTCCGGCCGGCGCGCCGGGACCTATGGCGCGGGATCGGGCAGCCGCGATTTCCGCGAAATACGACGCTTACAACCTGTAATTCTTTCCTAAGACCACTCGGGGACGGCTGCTTGCCTGCTTGGCTATGGTGCGAGCAAGGCGTCGAGCTTTGCGGCGAGGTCGACACACTTGAATTCGTGCGGGCTGAAGAGCGATTCCCAGTCCGTGTCCGGGAAGCCAAGGTTGTTGAGGCGCGCGGGGAGCAATTCGCGGAGTTTCTGCGGGTTTTTGGTTGGCAGAGAGGCTAATGCGCGGTAGAGGAGTTGGTGAACGTTGGAGACGAACTTATAAGAGGCCAGGCGTCGGATCGCTGCGGCGCGGTCGCTTTCCTGAAAAACGTTCTGGCAAAAGGCGGCCAGGAGTATTTCCTCGGATTCGACTCGTTCGGCGGAGGTCATATGCGAAGCGAGGATGCCATTAGTGGCTGGGGCGTCGCAAGCGACCGGCGTGTTTGCGATTGGCCCAGATGCGAATGCTGCACAGATTCTTCGCTGCGCTCAGAATGACAAGCAGCGCTCTCGGTAGCGACGCATCGAAAGCCTAACGGACGAGGTATGGTTGTTGGCGGACGCGTGGGAAAGACCGCAGGTCCAAGGACCTGCGCTACACGGCTGCTTCATTCGGCAAGCGCGGCAGACCGGTGCTGCTAAACGCCCCAGCCGTAGCGCTCAAAGTGGCTGAAATTTTCCTGCAAAGCGTCGCGGACTCGCGAAGTGAAGGCCGTGCAGCCGACGACGGTGGAATCGGGCGCAGCGAGGTCTTGCGTGCGAATGCCGTGGTCGAGCACGCGGTCCAGTGCGTGTTCGATGGCATTGGCTTCGGTGTGTAGGCCAAAACTTTCGCGAAGAAGCATCGCGGCGCTCGAGATCGCGCCGATGGGGCAGGCGACGTCGCGTCCGGCTAGAGAAGGAGCCGAGCCGTGGATCGGCTCGTAAAGCGAAGGACCGAGGCCCCAGCTCATCGAAGGGATCAAGCCGAGCGAGCCGGCAGCTCCCGCGGCGCCGTCGCTCAGAATATCTCCAAACATGTTGGAAGTGACAATCACATCAAATTGTTTTGGAGCCAGGACCACCTGCAGCGCGGCGTTATCCACGTACATGTGATCGAGCTTGACGCCAGGATGTGCGGCGCCGACCGAGGTGACAACGCGGCGCCAGAGCACGGAACTCGCGAGCACGTTGGCTTTATCAATCGAGGTGACGTGATTGCCGCGGCGTTCGGCACGCTCGAACGCGAATTGTGCGACGCGTTCGATTTCGGGCGCCGTGTAAACTTCGAGGTCGGAGGCGCGCGAATTGCCGTTCGTGCCTTCGGAGCGGTGCTCGCCAAAATAGATGCCGCCGGCGAGCTCGCGCACGATTTCCAGGTCCACGCCGCGGGCGCGCTCGGGCTTGAGCGCGGAAACGTCGAGCAGCGCGGGACGCACGCGAATTGGGCGGACATTGATATAAAGCCCTAGCTGTTTGCGAAGGCCGAGCAGGCCGCTCTCCGGGCGCTTTTCGAGAGGCAGGGCATCCCAGCGTGGTCCGCCGACGGCGCCGAGCAGAATGGCATCTGCGGCGCGGCAGGCTTCGAGCGTTTCCGCGGTCAAGGGCGCACCGCAGCGGTCGATGGCCGCGCCCCCGAAAGGCATTTCGATAAATTCAAAGTGATGGCTGAACTCGGCGGCGCAATCCTTCAGGACGTGCGTGGCGGCCGCGGTTACTTCGGGGCCGATGCCGTCGCCGGCGAGTACGACGATACGTTTTGTTACGGTAGTCATGGTGTTACCTTACAGATCCCCCTGAGTTCGAAGGCGAAAAGCAGATCCCTCGCTGCGCTCGGGATGACAGGCTCCTCTTATTTCGCCTCGCGGCGCTCGGGCTAACAAGCCTGCCATTGCGTTTCGCCGTGCGACTTTTCCATTTAGTTCGGTGCGGCGGCCGCCAACGGCGCGGCTTCGCGGTGCAATCGAGCCTGCCGCAAACAATCTAGCAGGGAACGATCCGACACGGACTTATTTGCGTCGGCGAATTTCATTACACGACAGTAGCAGTCGTCCAACTCGGTTTCGTTCGGACGATGACCGAGCTCGGCCAAGCGCAAGCGCACGGCGTTACGTCCGGAGTGTTTGCCGAGGACAAGGTTGCGCTTCGGGACGCCCACGGCTTCCGGCGAAATAATCTCGTAGGTCAGCGGATTCTTGATGATGCCGTCCTGATGGATGCCGGCTTCGTGTGCGAAGGCGTTGGCGCCAACCACGGCCTTGTTGGGCGCGACGCCGGTGCCGGTGATTTCGGTGAGCAATTGGCTCGCGGGAAAAATCTCCTTGAGGACTACTCCTGTAGAAACGCCGTACTTAGCTTGGCGTACGGCCAGTGCAACGGCGAGCTCTTCGAGTGAAGCGTTGCCCGCGCGTTCGCCTATGCCGTTAATCGTGCACTCGACCTGACGCGCCCCCGCATCGATCGCGGCGAGCGAATTGGCAACCGCAAGGCCCAGATCGTTATGGCAATGCGCGCTGAGCGTGATGCCGGGTTGGTCTCCGAGATGTTCGCGCACGCGGCGGAAGATCGCGCTATATTCCTGCGGCACGCTGAAGCCCACGGTGTCAGGAAGATTGATGATCGTGGCTCCGGAGTCAACGGCGGCCTGCACGGCTTCGCAAAGGAATTCGATGTCGCTGCGGCTGCCGTCTTCGGCGGAAAATTCCACCTCAGCGCAGCGACTCCGGCCATAGCGAACGCTCTCGCGGATGGCGTTGAGCGCGTCCTGGCGGGACATGCGCAACTTGTGGTGCAGGTGCAGGTCCGAGGTGGCGAGAAAAATGTGCAGACGCGGATGTGCGGCGAAGGAGATCGCGTCCAGGGCGGCATCGAGATCGGCCTGTCGCGTACGGGAAAGCGCCGCGACGCGGCATCCACGAATTTCACGGGCGACAGCGGCGACACCCTCAAAGTCGCCCGGCGAAGCGATAGGGAAGCCCGCTTCGATCACGTCCACGCCAAGGGTCTCGAGTTGACGCGCCATGCGAACTTTTTCCGGAACGTTCATGGAGAAACCGGGCGATTGTTCGCCGTCACGCAAGGTCGTGTCAAAAATATGCACTCGATCCATGGAGCCCCCCTCAAGAAGTAGTAGAGGGCAGGGGTAGGAGGCTGTCCAATTTATAATTCTTCTACGTATGATAAGCTCGGCTTATAAAGGGTTATTAAGGAAACGGCATGGATCTAAACGAATTGCAAGTGTTTTGGACCGTGGCGCGGGAGAAGAGCTTTTCGCGGGCGGCGGAGAAGCTTTACCGGACGCAACCGGCCATCAGCATGTCCATACGAAAGCTGGAAGAGTGGGTGGGCGAGCCGGTGTTCGTGAAGGGATCGCGCGCGGGGCGGCTCACGAGTGCCGGGGAGATGCTGCTGGAATACGCGGAGCGCATGCTGAATCTGCGGGACGAGGCCAAGCGCGGGCTCACGGAATTGCGGGGCCTCGATCGGGGGAAGCTCTCGATGGGAGTCAATGAGAGTTCGATCCACGCGTTGCTGCCGGCATTCGCACGCTATCGCCAGCTTTATCCGAAGGTGAAGATCAGCGTGCTGCGCGTTTTCTCGCGGGACATCCCGGGTGCGTTGCTGAACTACAAGCTCGATTTGGGAGTTGTCTCGTACGATCCGGGCGAACCGCGGCTGGCCGCCATCCCATTTATGCAGGACAAACTAACCTTCGTGGTGAATCCGCGCCACCGTTTGGCGAAGCGCCGAATCATCGAGATTGGCGAACTTGGTAAAGAAGTGTTCGTGGCGCATATTGTGGATTCGCAGTTTCGGATCCGCGTGATCGAGCTTTTTGAGAAGCATCATGTGCCGCTCAATCGGGCGGTGGAGCTGCCGACGATTGAAAGCATCAAGCGATTCGTGGAAATGGGGATGGGCGTGGCCATCGTGCCGGGGATGTGCGTGCGGCACGAAGTGGAGCAGGGAAGACTGGCGGAGGTGAAGATGCGCCAGCTCAATATTCCGCGGCGGCTCTTTCTGGTGTACCGGCGCAACGAAAAGCTGAGCCATGCGGCGGTGGCGCTCCTCGATCTCCTGGTGAAGGGCGGGAATCATGCCGCGGGAACGGCCGCTGGCGAAGACGCCGGCAGAAAATTGAGGAACTAAGCCCCGGTCCTAGCCAACAGGCCGAGCAATCACGTCCTTATCGCCGTTTGACCCTGCAGGCCTCCCATAGAATATCTTCTAAACTTTTCGTGACAAATTCCGAGTTGGAACGTCATATAGCTTAAATGAGGCCTGCGTGGCTTCCTTTAGGAAGATGATCTACCGGAGAACGCTATAAGATGCCAAAACGAGGCGCACCACCTCTTGAGGGCGAGATGCTGCAGGGCACGCTGGACCTTTTGATTCTGCAGACGTTGGCACTCGGCCCGGCGCACGGGCACACGATTGCCCACGTGATCGAGCGGCGCTCGGACGACGTGCTACAGGTGGAACACGGGTCGCTCTACCCGGCACTGCACCGGCTGGAAGACCGCAAATGGATTTCGTCTTTCTGGGGAACTTCGGAAAACAACCGACGAGCGCGCTATTACCGATTGACGCCAGCGGGACGGAAGCAACTTGTTGCGCAGACGAGCCGCTGGGAGCAACTGGTGCAGGCTATTGGCCGGGTGCTAAAGCCGGCGGCGGAGTGAAACCATGATGGGCGAATGGCTGCGGCGTGTGAAACGCTTTCTGAAACGTGAAAAGTGGGACGAAGAGCGCACGCGCGAGATCGAGGCCTATCTCGAGATCGAATCCGATGAGAACGTGGCACGGGGCATGGACCCGGATGAGGCGCACTACGCGGCGCTGCGAAAACTGGGCAACGCAACTTTGATTCGCGAGGAGATCTACCACATGAACAGCCTCGGTTTTCTGCAAACGCTTTGGCAAGACCTGCGGTTTGGAGCGCGCTTGCTCCGGCTGAACGCGGGATTTGCGATCGCCGCGATTCTTTCGCTGGCCTTGGGAATCGGCGCGAACACCGCCATCTTTCAGTTGCTCGATGCCGTCACCCTGCGCACCTTGCCAGTGACACACGCCGAGCAATTGGCCGAGGTCTATATTGACCAGCCCCACGGCCGCACCGGCAATTTCAGCTCGCGATACTCTGAGCTGACCAATCCGATGTGGGAACAGATTCGCGATCATCAGGAGGGGTTCTCCACAATCGCCGCGTGGAGCCCGACCAGGTTCAATATCTCCCCGAAAGGCCAAGTGCGGCCGGTGGCTGGAATTTTCGCAAGCGGCGCGTTCTTCCAGGTGGCGGAAGTCGAACCACTCCTAGGCCGTTTTTTTAGTCCCGCCGACGATCAGCCCGGATGTGGCACGCCCGGCGCCGTGATCAGCTATTCATTTTGGCAGCGGGAATACGGCGGCGACCCGTCGGCCCTCGGGAGGATCATCTCCGTGGAAAGCCATCCGGTGGGTGTGATTGGCATAGCCCCGCAAGGTTTTACCGGACTGGAAGTAGGACACGGATTTGATGTGGCCTTGCCAGTGTGTTCGGAGCCGGTGATCCGCGGAGAAGACACGCAACTCGCGCGCCGCGACGGCTGGTGGCTGGCGGTGACCGGGCGGCTGAAACCGGGTTGGACGCTCGCAAAGGCGAGCGCGCAACTCCGAACGATTTCTCCGGCGATCTTTGAAGCGACGCTGCCGCCGCGATTCAATGCCGATTCCGCCAAGCACTACCTGGGATACAAACTGGGAGCGTTTCCCGGCGGGCTTGGTAGAAGTGACTTAAGACGGGACAGCAGCAACCCGCTTTACCTCTTGCTGGGTCTTGCGGGTCTCGTGCTTCTGATCGCCTGCGCGAACCTGGCGAACCTGATGCTCGCAAGGGCTAGCGCCCGCGAAAAGGAGATGAGCGTCCGGCTGGCGATTGGCGCCTCGCGCGGACGGCTAATCCGCCAATTGCTTGCGGAAAGCTTGTTGCTTGCGGGAATTGGCGCGGTGCTGGGCGCATTGCTGGCGCGTTGGCTTGGCGCTTTCGTGGTTTCGATGCTGGATGTATCGTCGAACACACCCTTTCTGGTGAACCTGAGCTTGGATTGGCGCGTGCTTGGGTTTACCGCGGGCTTGGCGGTGCTTACGTGCGTTTTATTCGGGCTTACGCCCGCAATTCAGGCGACGCAGGTTGCACCTGGCGCGGTGCTCAAAGCCAACGGGCGGGGTCTCACGTCAAGCCGCGAGCGATTTGGGCTGCGCCGGTCGCTTGTGGTGGCGCAAGTCGGTCTCTCGTTGGTGCTTCTGTTCGGCGCGCTGCTTTTTTCGCGAAGCTTGCGCAATCTGATGACGCTCGATGCAGGATTCCGCCAGGACGGGATTCTGGTCACTTACCTCGACTTGAGAAACGCCAAGATCCCCAAAGCCAACCGGTACGCCTACAAGCGGCAAATCGTGGATCAAATCGGCGCGACACCCGGCGTGGATGCGGTGGCGGCGGTTTACAACGTGCCGATCGGCGGCAATTCATCGAATGACAACGTGTTGAGCCAGAATTCCGATACGCAAACCATGGGAACAACGTGGAACAATTGGGTGACGCCGAACTTTTTCGCCACACTCGGCACGCCCGTTCTGCAAGGACGCGATTTCACGGAAAAGGACAACCTAGCGGCGCCGAAGGTGGCTGTCGTGAACCAGGCGTTCGTTCAGAAGTTCCTTTCGCCCGGCAGCCCGCTGGGACAGACGTTTCGGCTGGAGCCCGATGCCGGGAAAGCACCGCCCCGGTATTTGATCGTGGGTGTAGTGAAGAACGCTAAATACGCCGACATGCACAGCGAATTTGCACCGGTGGCCTACTTTCCGATCGCGCAGGACGAGGACCAGGACGAGTATGCATCGGTGGTCGCGCACTCGAATGGCCCGCTCGGGGCGCTGGTCTCCGCGGAAAGGGACGCGCTCGCGCAAATGAATCCGGCGATTCAAATCGAGTTCAAGACGTTGCCGGAGACGGTGCGCGCCTCGCTCACCCGAGACCGCCTGATGGCGACGCTTTCGGGGTTTTTCGGCGTACTTGCGACGCTGCTGGCCACGGTTGGACTTTACGGTGTGATCTCTTACATGGTGGCGCGGCGGCGCAATGAAATCGGCATTCGCATGGCGCTAGGTGCGGGCCGCGCGTCCATCCTGCGGATGGTGATGGGCGAAGCGGGGCTTCTGCTGGCGATCGGCTTGGCGGCGGGCGCGGTCCTTTCCCTCATGGGCGCTCGCGCGGCGAGCTCGCTATTGTTCGGACTGAACGCCCGCGACCCACTCACGCTTGCGCTGGGCGTCGCCATCCTGGTGATTGTCGCGGCGGTGGCCAGCTATCTGCCTGCCCAGCGGGCCGCGAGCCTCGATCCGATGCAGGCACTGCGCGACGAGTGATTCTGGTGGCGAGGTGGCGGCCAGCTTTCCGGCGGCGCGCCCATGGCAACTTTGACAGATGAGTGACGGCAGTTCAGCCAAGTTTGCGATCCCACGCGTCACCGAAATGCTGCGCCTGAAAGAGGGACGGCTGGTAGGGACCCGCGAATCGCTTTGGCGGCAAGAAAGGATGCGGCAGAAAACGCTCATTGGTTCCCGGCGCCGAGAAGCGGGCATAGCCGTAGTGGCGGCGCTCACAAAAGTGGCAGCGATACGGCCGAATGTCCGTAAAGCTGAGGATCCAATCGACAAAGCCGCGCTTGCGGGAACGATGGACATCGGCTGAGCGGCAGAACGGGCAGCGGCGGTGAGAGGGCGTAGTTAAAGCGGCAATGCGCAGGCTCACGGAGAGGCCTCCTCTCGCAGGGAAATCACGGGACCGATCGAATGTCTTTACTATATACCAAACAATATATACACACAAGCATAAATGAAAGGGTGGCTACAATAGCTTGGCATTCGTGGATGAACGGCAGAAAGGGCAGACGGCTCACGAATGCAGTAAGCTCCTGGTGTGGGCGAGCAAAACAAAATAAGCCGCGACGCGACACGCGTCGGGCTGTGCCTGGACTGCGTGCACGCGCAGGAGGTACGCTCGGAAAGAGATTCTGTGTTTTACCTGTGTAGGCTCTCGGCCATCGATCCGAATTTCGTGAAGTATCCGCGTTTGCCGGTGCTGCGGTGCCGGGGGTACCTTCCGCAGACCCTTCCATAAGCGTTATCGAGCGTTATCGCAAGCTGGCGCGGCTCACCAGCCGGGGGCCTTCCTCACCGAATAACAACTCTTGTCCGCGGGGAGGCTGCTTTGCGGCCCCATTCAACTTTGTGTCCGACCACATCGTGAAGCGGGAACCCAAGGCGCACAAACACCCTACCGCCGCAGATACGGCGGCCGCCGTCGCAGTGGAATGGGTGCGGCCGGCTTGGCGGTTTGACGCGAAAGCAGGTAAACTGCGCTGGCGATTTCGGAGATTTTTTGTGTAGCGGGTCTCGCGTCGCGCTTATCAAAAATGCCGTGACACGCACGCGCTAAGCATCCTAACGGCAGAGGGATGCATCCTGGACTGTGATTCGCGATCAACACGAAAGAAATTCTTCCTCGCAGGACCGTTTGGACCATTTAGGAGAGCGGAATCGAATGGATACCCGGGTGATGTTGCGCTGGCTGGCGATTTACGCGATCGCTCTGGCGGCGATGGGGTGCGGAAGCGCGACGTTCAGCGGGGTGCCCATGATCACCACGCAGCCCACCGCGCAGACCGCGGCCGTCGGCAAAACCGCGACGTTCACCGTGACCGCCACAGGCGACGCTACGCTGATGTACCAATGGTACGCGAACGGCGCGCCCATCACCGGCGCGACCTCGGCGTCCTACACGACGGTTCCGGTGACCATCGGCGAAAACCAGACGCCATTCTTCGTGTACGTGAGCAATTCGGTGGGCAGCACGGAGAGTGCGACCGTGGAGTTGACGGTCACACAAACTACCGGCGCCGTGACGCTACGCAATGATATCGAGCGAACCGGGCAAAATCTGCGCGAGTCGATTTTGACGCCGGCCAATGTGAATTCCGCGAGTTTTGGGAAGCTGGGCGCGTTGCCCGTGGACGGGCGGGTGGACGCGCAGCCGCTCTTTCTTTCGGGCGTGACGCTAAGCAGTGCGGCGCATGACGTGTTGTACGTGGCGACGGAGCATGGCAGCGTGTATGCGTTTAACGCGGCATCGGGCGCGACGCTATGGCGCAGGTCATTGCTTGCAGCCGATGAGACACCAGCTATGAGCGCCGGGTGCGATACCGCAACGGGCGAAGCAGCGATCACATCCACACCCAGCATCGATCTTTCACGTGGGCCTCATGGCGCACTTTATGTACTGGCGGCATCGCGCGATGCGGGCGGCAATGTGATCCAGCGATTGCACGCGCTTGATGTTGCTACGGGTGCGGAACTGCTTGGCGGACCGGCGAAGATCGGGGCGAGCGCAGTGGTCACACGCTCCGGCAACACGGCGCCGTTCGATCCGGGTGTCGATGAAGGGGCGGGCGGGTTGCTCGTGTTGAATGGACGTGTTTACGCCTCGTGGAGCGCCAACTGCGCAGCCTCGTCCGGAAATATCTGGATCCTGGCGTTTGACGAGGGGAGTTTAGCGGTGACTGGTTCGCTGAATGTCGCCGAGGCCTCCCGCACGATTGCGAGCGGAGCGGGCGGCTCGGGTTTGGCCGCGGATGCGGCGGGGAATCTATATTTCTTCGACGCGAATGCCGCGCTGGCGACTCCGGGCACAATTGCTGCCGCCAGCCTATCGGGCGCGGGAAATGGCGTCCTGCGGCTTTACTCGGCGCCCATGCTGGCGGTTGCGGGTGCGTCCAATTTTTTTGCGACGTTACGCGGTTCCGCGGCGGGCACGCAGACAGGTTTTGGCGGGGCGATGCTGCTGCCTGACCTCGCGGATGCCTCGGGTGCCACGCTGCATCTGGCCGTGAGCACTGGTAAGAACGGGAGCATCTACTTGGTGAATCGGGACGCGCTGGGCGCCACGCCCTACCAGGAAATTAATGGCGAGCTATCTTCGCAGGGCGTTTACACCATGCCCGCTTATTTCAACCAAACGGCTTACTTTGGGGCGGCCGGCGATGCTATTCGGGCATTTGCCATTCGCGGGGCACGGCTCTCAACTTCACCGGTGAGCGCGACGAGCACGATTTTTGGCGGAGCTGGGACCACGCCATCCATTTCGGCGACCGGTAATCAGGGCGGCATCTTGTGGGCAGTGGAAAGCGGCGACACGGCGGTGTTGCATGCGTATGACGCCACGAATCTTTCGCGAGAGCTATATAACTCCGGCAAGGAGGCCCGCGGGCGTGACGCGCTCGGGTCCGGCAACTTCATTGCGCCGCTGATCGCGAATGGCAAGGTGTATGTAGCCGGTGACGGCGGCGTGACGATCTTTGGTTTGTTGAAGTAGCCGCGCGAATACAATGCGGGCGTATTGCCGATATTACTTTCCGGCACCTGAAATCAGCGTAAACTTTTGCACGCGCTTGGCTGTGTCGACCTCTCCAGTGTAGTAATTTCCCTGCGAATCCATCGCGGATTGGTGTACCCAGTGGAATTGGCCTGCATTTCGGCCGTTGTGCCCGAAGCTGGACACCACGGCACCATCGGAGCGCTGCACGATCCAAATTACATTGTCCTCGCCATCGGCTACCAATAGATATTTCTGCTGCTCGTCATGCGAGAAAGTGAGATTCCACACCGAGCCGATGCCGAGTGTGGACTTATGCACGAAGAATTCGCGGACGAACTTGCCTTGCTTGGTGAAGACCAGGATGCGGTCATTGCTGCGGTCGCACACATAGATCAGGCCGTCAGAGGAAATGTGCGCGCAGTGAACGGGGTTGCGGAATTGTTTGTCTATAGCCGCTGCGGAGTCGTAGGGGGCGGGCGGAGCGTTGTCAATCTGACTGAGCGGGATGCCGTAAGCACCCCAGCCGCGTTTGAAGGCGCCGGTATCGGCGTCGAACACCACGACGCGCTTGTTCAGATAGCCATCGGCGATGTAAACCTCGTGCGCGGCCTCGTCCACTTCTATACCGGCCGGCTGGCCCAGAATTGAAACGTCTTGATTGTTCTCGGGTGCCGTGGAAGGATGGCCGATTTCGAGCAGCAGCTTTCCGTCATTCGTGAACTTCAACACTTGCCGATCCTCCGCGCCCGAGCCGCCGATCCAGACGTTATCGTGAGCGTCCACCCAGATGCCGTGCTCGGACGTGGGCCAGTCGGGGACATAGCCGGGACCGCCCCAGGACTTCAGCAGATTGCCGAGCCCGTCAAACTCGAGCACTGCGGGTGCAGCGAAACAGCACTCCGAACGCGGAGGAGTCTGGGCCGCGCCCAACTCGTCAGGTGTTAGCGAGCGCGGACGTTGCAATACCCAGATGTGGTCATGATGATCGACGGCCATGCCGCCGACCTGGCCCATGATCCAGTTCTTCGGCAATTGCTTTGGCCAGGATGGATCGACCTGATATTTCGGCGGGTCTTGGGCGTGCGTCACAAAGGCTGCGACCACTGTCCCCAGGCACAGCAGCAGCACTCCAGAGATGCGCACCCTCGCACGGTACCTTGCGGCGGTCATCGAACTTCCTCGTTGGCAGGGAAAGGTCTGATCACACGAGGACCGAGCCCGCGATGTCTTTCTGCCGAGGTCCCGGCGAGTCGTGATAAGGAGTCTGCTGAAGTAATTCGGCTTGAGCAGCGCGCGTGCTGCCTAAGACTGCTTAATCTCCGCCGAGCCACCGAACCAAACAGGCGATACCGCCAAGAGCGCATACTAGTCCGCCACAAAAGCACGCAAAGATACATAGGTTGAGCAGCAACCTGGACGGCCGATAGTCTGTCGCGGAGAGCATGCGAGCAAGCCCGGCCCCTACCACCGCAAATCCGCCGGCCACCAGAAACCACTCCCACCACGTTAAGGCGGTAAACTCATTTTCGCGGCAATGGTGCCGGGGGGCAGAATCGAACTGCCTACGCCAGCCTTTTCAGGGCTGCGCTCTACCAATGAGCTACCCCGGCACGAAGCGGAATCGAAACATTTTGCCGGAAACACGGAAGGACTGCAACCTGCCCGGTTGCGATAGTTTATAATCTTCGCAGATAGAGTGATGGGCACGCGGCAACCCGAGCGACCGCAGCCACAATTTCAGTTCATTCCAGGAAGGGATTCATGACCCGACGCCTGCTGATGGGAGCATTTTGTGTACTGGCGCTCGCCGCTTCGAGCGCTGCGCAGCGCTTGCCCGGCAATGCCGTTCCGGAAAGCTACGACCTGAAGTTTGCTCCCGACCTGACGAGCGCCACGTTTACGGGTGAGGAGACGATCCGTGTTCACCTGCTGGAGGCCTCGACCTCGGTGGTGCTGAATTCGGCGGAGATCGCGTTTCAGGAGGCCACCATCACGGCCGGGGGGCGCACGCAGAAGCTCGGAGCGTCATTCCAGGAGCAGAGCGATCAGGCCACGCTGACGGCTCCGACCGCAATTGCCGCTGGGCCGGCGGAGATTCACATTCGGTTCACCGGGGTGCTGAACGACAAGTTGCGCGGATTCTACTTGAGCCAGACGGCGCGGCGGCGCTATGCGGTGACGCAATTCGAGTCCACCGATGCCCGGCGCGCGTTCCCATGCTTCGATGAGCCGGCGTACAAGGCGGTGTTTCGCATCACGCTGGTGGTTGATAAGGGCGATACCGCAATTTCCAATGGCAAGATTGTTTCGGATACACCGGGCCCTCAAGAGGGAAAGCATACGCTGGTGTTTTCACCGTCCGCGAAAATGTCTACGTATCTGGTGGCGATGATGGTGGGGGATTTCGAGTGCTTGAGCGGCGGGGCGGATGGAATTCCGATCCGCGTGTGCGCGGTGCCGGAGAAGAAAGCGCTGGGCGCTTACGGGCTCCTTTCCGCCGAAAACATTTTGAAGTTCTACGACAAGTATTACTACACGAAATATCCGTTTGAGAAGCTGGACATCATCGCCTTTCCTGATTTTTCCGCGGGCGCCATGGAAAACGCCGGGGCGATCACGTATCGCGAGACGGCATTGCTGATCGACGACAAGACCGCTTCACTTGGCGCACACGAAGTGGTGGTGTCCGACCTGGCGCATGAAATGGCGCACCAATGGTTCGGCGATCTGGTGACGATGGATTGGTGGGACAATATCTGGCTGAACGAAGGCTTTGCCACCTGGATGGCCTGGAAGCCGATCGAGGCCTGGAAGCCGGAATGGCATTCGGAGCTCCAGGAGATCCAGGAAACCGCCGGCGCGCTGGGCACCGACGCCATTGCCTCGATCCGTCCGATCCGCGCGAAGGCGGAAACCCCAGCGGAGATCGACGCGCTCTTTGATGGCATCGCGTATGAGAAGACCGCCGCGGTGCTGCGCATGCTCGAAGCGTACGTGGGCCCGGAATTGTTTCGCAAAGGCACGAACGCCTACCTCCAGGCGCATGCTTTCGGCAACGCGACGGCGCAGGATTTCTGGAATGCGGTGGCGGCAGCATCGGGCAAGCCGGTGGATAAGATCATGCCGACGTTCATCAACCAGTCCGGAGCGCCGCTCGTGACGGTGAAGAGCGCTTGCAGCGGCGGCCATACGAGCGTCACACTTTCGCAGCAGCGTTACTTCACGGATCGCGCGAAGCTCGAGACGGGCTCGCCGGAAACCTGGACGATTCCCGTTTCGCTGCGCCCCGCAGGGGCATCGAGCGCCACCTACAGATTGCTGACTGAGCACGAACAGACATTCGATCTGCCGGGCTGCGCGACCTGGGTGAATGCTGATGCGGGTGGCAAAGGCTACTACCGGAGCGCCTACGAACCTGACGCTTACGCCAAGATGAGCGCGGAATTGGAGACGGCGTTCACGCCGGAAGAGCGCATCCGGTTTCTTTCTGACGCCTGGGGCATGGTGCGTGTGGCGCGGCTGAATATCGGCGAATTTCTGAAGACTCTGCAGGCGGTGCAGAATGACCAAACGCCGGCCGTGACCGAAACCGCGTTGAACTATTTGCCCACGATTCACGGGCAGATCGCTTCCGAGGCGGAGCGGCCAGCGTTCGAGCAATGGGTCCGCGAATACCTGCGTCCCGTGGCCGGTCGCCTGGGCTCCGAAGCTGTGCCGGGCGAACCGGACGAGCGCCGCGCTTTGCGTTCGCAAGTATTGGTGGTGCTGGCGATCGACGGCAAGGACCCGGAGGCCATTGCGAAGCTTCGGCAGGTAGCCGACGCGTACATGCAGAATCCTGCGTCGGTGGACTCAAATCTGGCAGCGAATGCGCTCGCCGTGACCGCGCAGAATGGCGACGCGGCGCTCTATGACAAATATATGGCGCACATGAAGACCGCGAGGACGCCGGAAGAGTACTACCGCTATTTCGGCGCGCTCGATGATTTTAACGACCCCGCTTTGGCGACGCGGACACTGGAATTTATGATGACGCCCGCGGTGCGAAATCAGGATCTGTTTTTCGATGGCCTGATGGCCGATGACAAGACGCAAACGGTGGCGTGGGATTGGTTCAAGGCGCACTTCGCGGAGATTCAGCAGAAGCAGGGCTCCTCGATTGGTGGCGCGAATTTCGTGACGATTGCAGGTGACTTCTGCGATGCGAAACTGCGCGATGATTCGCAGGAATTCTTTGCGTCAAAGAATATCCCGGGCGCGGAACGGCCGCTGCGGAATGCGAAAGACCGCACCAATGCGTGCATTGATCTGCGGGAGGCGCAGCGCGCGAATTTGGCGGCGTTTTTGGGGAAGTGAGCGCAAGGACGGGATGCATAGCTCGATTGCTGCGCGGATGCGAGTGCGGCACATAGACTCTTCGCTGCGCTCAGAATGACACCGGAGTTAGGGGGCCACGAGGCAAAACTCGTCGGGCGGGCCGTGGCTATCGGCGGCGGCGCGGGATCGCTGGGGAAAGACCGCAGGTCCAAGGACCTGCGCTACACAACCATCGCTGAATGACGCGGATGCAAGTTTGCCGCACGGGCGCCGAAGGCCTCAGTGGCGTCACGCAAGACATGCGCGTCGTGCCCACAGTCTCAGGTACTCCTCTAAATAGCCTCGCTTGAGGCCCGTCATTTCAACGAGGCGTCGAATTCGCGCATCCAGTCTTTCTTCTTGAGGAGTTCGCGCGGCTTGGTGCCGTCGGGCGGCCCGACGATGCCGTCTTTCTCCATGATGTCAATAAGGCGCGCGGCGCGGCCGTAACCAATGCGCAGGCGGCGCTGCAACGTGGAAGTGGAGGCGCGGCCGGCTTCGCAGACCACGCGAACGGCGTCTTGATAGAGCGCGTCGTCCACATCGTCATCGCCACCGGCGCTGCCGGGTTCACCGCCGGAGCTTTCTTCCTTAGGGGGTTCGAGGAGCTTTTCGTTGTACACGGCCTTGGCTTGCGAACGCCAGAATTCGCAGACCGCGCCGATTTCATCTTCCGTGACGTACGGTCCGTGCATACGGTGCAGCCGCGATGAGCCGGCCGGAAGATAGAGCATGTCTCCGCGGCCGAGGAGCGATTCGGCGCCGTTGGCGTCCAAAATCGTGCGCGAATCCACCTTGCTGGCCACGCGGAATGAAATGCGCGCGGGGAAATTGGCTTTGATCAAGCCAGTGATTACGTCCACCGAAGGCCGCTGCGTGGCGAGGATCAGGTGAATGCCGACGGCGCGAGCCATTTGCGCGAGACGCGTGATGGATTCTTCCACGTTGCTGGTGTCCACCATCATGAGGTCCGCCAATTCGTCAATGATGATCACCAGGAAGGGAAGCGGCTTGTGCTCGGCCTCTTCGACGTCTTCAAACAAGGAGAGCGATTCGGCGCGCTGGAAGGTGCGGTTGTACTGCTCGATGTTGCGGACGCCGCGCTGCGCCAGCAGTTTCAAGCGGCGCTCCATTTCGCGCGTGGCGTTCCGCAGCACGTTGGACGCGACCTTCGGATCGGTGACGACCGGCGCGAGCAAGTGGGGAATATTCTCGTAAAGGCCCAGCTCGAGGCGCTTCGGATCGACCATCACCATTTTCAGCTCGTCTGGCGTGGCCTTGTAGAGCATGGAGATGATCAGCGAATTGAGGAACACGCTCTTGCCGGTGCCCGTGGAACCCGCAATCAGCAAGTGCGGCATCTGCGCGAGATCGGTGATGCGATGGCGGCCGATCAGGTCTTTGCCCATAGCCAGCGTTAGCTTGGAGGGTGAGTTCACGAATTCGCTGGATTCGATTTCCTCGCGCAGGGCGATGGTCTGGCGATTCTGGTTGGGCACTTCGATGCCGATCGTGGACTTGCCGGGGATGCGCTCAATCAGAAGGGACTCGGCGCGCAAGGCGAGGCAAAGATCGTCGGCAAGCCCGGTAATGCGGCTGTACTTGATGCCCGCTTCCGGCTTGAACTCATAGGTGGTGACGACGGGACCGGGGTTGATCTGCGTGATGTAGCCGGTAACGTCAAATTCCTTGCACTTCTCCTCGATGGCGCGCGCGCAGGCCTTGAGTTCGTCTTCCGGGATCTTCTGGCTGCGTTCGGCGTTGTTGAGCAAAGTAGCTGGAGGAAGGCGGAAGCCTCCGGCGGTCTTGGCGATCTTGGCGGCCGGTTTCGCAGGGGGCTCGGCTTCCACCTTGGGTTCGTTTGGCTCCTTGAAACGCAAGACGACTGGAGCGCGTTTGGACGAGCGCTCCGAGGTTTCCTCGTCCTCGGTCTCGTCTGTCTGGGCGGCGGCTTTCTTTAGGATTTCTTTCGCGCCAGGAACTTGGGGCGCTACCGGTTGGCGGCCGGAAACCTTTACTTCCTCAAGGCGCTTCTGCCGGCGAGTTTCTTCGCGGCGTTCCTGCCAGTCGGACCAATAGGTTTTGGCGCGGCCAACGAGGTTGAGCTTGGCGATCGGACCCTTGGCCCATTCCTGCGTGGCGATGATGGAGAACCGCGTCGTGAGGAACAACGCCGCCAAGAGCGCCGCAATGGCAACCAACTGGCCTCCAACACTGCCGAGTGCGGCGATCGCTCCGGATGCCAGTAGATCGCCCAATAGGCCGCCTGGAGGCGCCCCGCCGCGCACGCCTGGGAGATGCCACAGCGCCAGCAGCGCGGGCGCGGAGAGCACCAGCAGACCGTATCCAATGAGTTTCGCGACGGCCGATTCCACCGGACGGCTGCGGAACCAACGAGCACCCAGAGCGAAAATCCCAGCGGGAAGCAAGAAAGCGGCGTAGCCGAAACCCTGGAAGAGCAAGTCAGCGCCATGGGCGCCCACGGGGCCAATCCAATTGGTGGCCGCGCGCGAGTCCGCGGACGTGGCGGACACGTTGAGAGACGCGTCATGTGGGTTATATGAAAGCAGGCTCAGGGCGATGAGCAGGCCCACGGTGATCGCCAAAAAGCCGGTCAATTCATTGAACCGGCGGTTTTCTGTCGGGGTCAATAAGCGCACACACTTCTCCTTGCGGGCGGATAGCGGTGAAGACCAGTCCTGGCTCGCGCGGGCGCTAGCGTGCGTTGGCCAGGTGGAGGAATGCAAACAACAGCACGACTATACCAAAGAGAATGCGGTACACAATGAAAACCTTGAGCGTGCGTGTTTGCAAATAGCGCAAGAGAAAACCGATCACGAGATAGCCGACGATGGCCGAAACGGCGATAGCAATCAACAAAGTCGAGAGGGGCAGGTCAAGGGCGCCCGCGCGATGCTGGTGAATCAGTTTAGGCATTTCCTTGAGTCCGGCGCCGGCGATCAACGGGGTGGCCAAAAGGAAAGAAAAACGGGCGGCGCTTTCGCGAGTCATACGCCGGAAGAGGCCCGCAGTAATGGTGATCCCGGAGCGTGACACGCCGGGAAAGAGAGCGAGGGCCTGGGCGGCGCCGATCGTGACCGCATCGGTCATGTTCACTTGCGGGATATGGCGTTCGAGGCGCGGGGTACGCTCCGCCCACCACATCAGCAACGCGACGAGGATCAATAGACAAGCAATCAACACGGGATGTTGCAGCTTTTCTTCGATGGTTTTTTCAAATAGCGCGCCGACAATGCCCCCGGGAATCGTGCCGATCACGAGCAGCCAGAAAAGACGCCGCTTCCAGGCAAAGTCTTCTGATGTGCCGACGAAGTTGGTCCGAACGCCGAAGCCCGCCAGTACCAATTCGACCCAATCCCGGAGAAAGTAAATTATGACCGCAAGCAACGTACCCATGTGGAGCGCCACATCAAAAGCAAGCCCAGGCTCCGGCCATCCGAAAAACCAGGGAACCAGGACCAAGTGGGCGCTGCTGCTAATGGGGAGAAACTCGGTGAGGCCTTGAACGACGGCCAGGACGATGGCTTGATTCAGCGGCATGCGGGATCAAGGCTCCTTGGCATTTACTCGCGCCTCAGTTGCTGTGGCGAGCGTTTTGCGCATGTGAAAGGCGTCCACGCGGTCAAGATAGTAGCCGCGCAAGATGCCGTCGCTACGATAGCCGTGGTGCGTCCAGAAGGCAACGCCGGCGGTATTGTCGGTTGCCGTTTCAAGCTCTATTTGGCGAATGCCGCTGGCGAGCAAATTCTGCTCGATGGCCGTGTAGAGAATCGATCCCAAACCGAGGCGGCGGGAGCCAAGCGCGACGTCCAAAGTGATGATGTAGCCGTCGGGCGGGTCAGCATCGGCCAAAATGAAGCCCGCGATGGCCGAATCAGGCGTTTCGGCCACGATGCAGGTTGCACCGGCAAGCGCGAGGTACCAGCGCAACATGCGTTTGGAATAGGCGATTCCCGGCGGATAGCAGGCGCGGTCGAGAAGATACAGTGCGTCGAAGTCGGCGAGCGCATAAGGCCGCAGGGTAAAGTTCGCGCTCATGATAGCCCTGCGCCTGACGTCAGACTTCGAGGATCACCGGCAGGATGAGCGGGCGCTTCGAGGTTTGCTTGTTGAGATAGCGCTTGAGGTCCACGCGAATCTTTTCCTTGATGACGCCCCAGTCGGATTTTTCCTCGGCGTTCGATTGCTCGATGGTGCGGATCACCACGGCACGCGCCCCGGCGAGAAGTTCCTGGCCGTCATCGGAGGGAATGAAGCCGCGGGTAACGATTTCCGGCGGCGATTCGACGCGCCCATTGTGTTTATCGATTGCGATGATAGGCACGACGACGCCATCCTCGGCCAAATGGCGGCGGTCGCGGATCACTACCTCGGCGATCTCTTCGAGCGAGCCGGAATCGACGCACACACGGCCAACGGTGACCGGTTCGCGGCGATAGGCCTTGCCGTCGGGCGTGAACTCGATGGGCTGGCCGTCTTCGATGAGCAGGATTTCGCCGGAAACGGCGCCCACGTGGTGGGCCAATGCGGCGTGGCGGAAGAGTTGCCGATATTCGCCGTGCGCCGGAATGAAATAACGCGGGCGCACGATGTTAAGCAACAGCTTTTGTTCTTCCTGGCTGCCGTGACCGGAGACGTGAAGCAAGCCATTGTCATTGTCGTAGTAGACGAGCGCACGCCGGCGGAACATATGGTCCAGCATGCGGAAAATTGCCTTCTCATTCCCCGGGATGATGCGCGCCGAGAGAATCACGGTATCGTCCTGGTCCACACTGATGAGCCGGTGATTATCCACGGCCACCCGCGATAACGAAGACATCGGCTCCGCCTGGCTCCCGCTCACCAGCACCACCATACTCTTGGGATCGAACGACCGCAGGTCCTGCGACCGTACGACCATGCCGTCCG
>Ga0209420_1000385_pt1 | contig 24238 bp, 15 predicted proteins | sample BlaSpr_A8_OM1_O1_FD_187972 | JGI IMG/M metagenome (GOLD analysis project Ga0209420, IMG submission 187972) | Forest soil microbial communities from Thunder Bay, Ontario, Canada - Black Spruce, Ontario site 2_A8_OM1_O1 (SPAdes) (version 2) | ecosystem: Environmental > Terrestrial > Soil > Boreal...
ACACGTTCTACGATCCCGCCGTAAAACGCGCGAATCTTGCGGCGGTGCGCGCGCGCGGCAGTTTTACCCTGCACGAGACGGATATTTGCGACCGCGACCGGCTGCGCGCCGCGTTCGCAGCGGCGAAACCCCAAGCCGTGATTCACTTGGCCGCCCGCGCCGGGGTGCGCCCTTCGATCGCCGATCCCGTGGGCTACGAGCGCACAAATATTGCCGGAACGCTGTACGTTCTGGAGTTGTGCCGCGAGTACGGGGTCGAGCGCCTCGTCTTTGGCTCGTCGAGTTCCGTCTATGGGGCGACGAGCCGGGCGCCCTTTTCCGAGGAGCAGACCGACCTTCGGCCCATTTCGCCGTACGCCGCCACAAAGCTGGCGGGAGAACTGCTCTGCTACACCTACGCGCACCTTTACGCGATGCCAATTGTTTGCCTGCGTTTTTTCACCGTGTACGGCCCGCGACAGAGACCTGATCTCGCGATCCGGAAATTCACCGCATTGATCGAGGCAGGCAAACCGATTCCCGTCTACGGCGACGGCCTTGCAGGCAGGGACTACACGTACGTGGAGGATATTGTTTCCGGGATTCTGGCGGCGTGTCAAGTGCCGCTTACGGGCGAGGGCGCGCCGTTTCGCGTGTTTAATCTCGGCAACTCACACCCTGTGACGCTCCTGGAGATGATCGCGCTGCTCGAACGCGCGACCGGAAAGACCGCGATTCGAGAGGCGCTGCCGCCGCAGCCGGGCGATGTGCCGCTTACCTGGGCGGATATTTCGAAAGCCGAACGAGAGCTGGGCTACCGGCCAGGCACGCCGATCGAAGAGGGACTGAGGAAGTTCGTCGATTGGTATCGGACGCCTTGCAGAACCACACAGCCGCAAGGTTAGCAGCTATTTCGAAAACTGAGGCTCGCTGAACAACTATTTCGAATAGGCCGGAAGCGATAGCGGCGAGAGCAGAACCGGCGAATGAGAAAAGCGATCTTCGCGGAGTATCCGGTGCCGTTCGGCAAAATGTCTCTGGGCACGGCGTCCCCAGGAACGCACAAAATAGTAGTTTAGAGTCCCGCCCGCACCTGCGCTGAGAATAGGGATCAGCCGTCCCGACCATTTCTCCGCGATTTCCGCGCCCACCTTGATGGCGATGCGATCCACGATCCGCGGCACGACTTGCTCGACGGCGCGCTTTTCGAGAAACTCGCGGCCGAGGTCGAGTCCTGCCGCGCTGGCCGCGGCCAGCCACAGATCGACCGTTTCGCCTTCCGTGGCATATTCGAAACCGTATAGCAGGCTGAGCTTTTGCAAGAGCCGCACGGTGATCGCCGAAAGCACGCCCATATCCGGAACGATCGTGAGCATTCCGCCCAGGCCGAATCCCGCTCCTTCGAGCGCTGCCGCTTTCGAAGATGCGCGAATCACTTGTTCGGCGTGAGGGCGGATCACCTCGGGATCAAGGCGGAGCATATCGTCCCAAGTACGAATTGGCAGCCTATGCGCGCGGCGCAGGTGATCGAGATACTTTTGGGGATCGACTCGAACCTGCTCGTAAGCGCGGCCGAGCCCTTTTCGAACCGCAGACCGGACGATTTTGGCGGTCCAGCCGGATTGCGGCTTGCGAGAGATTGCTTTGCGGGCCATTGGCTATTAGATGCGGGAAAGCAGCGAAGCGCAGCGCACCCTTGCAAAAACGCAAAGCCTTGTGTGACCAAGCACAATGCCCCGCAGGCTCACGGCTTGGGCGGGGCCAAGTCCAGGTCGGTGAAAAGCTGCTTATCCACCTTATAGACTTCCGACCCTGCGCTGCTCCGGACGTAGGCCGCATCGCCGGAGACTGCGGAAATGCGAAGCTCGAGGGTTTTGCCGTCCTTGCTGGTGATGGTGACCACGATCGGAGCTTTCGCCACGCTCGCCGCAATCGCAGCGGATGGCGCATCGTAAATATCCTGGGCCCGGGCCCCTTCGATGGAATCCACAAACCCTGGGCAAGCCGGCGGCGCGCCTTTCGCGCCGGCGGGCTGCTCCAGCACCAGGTCACCGTTCGCACCTTGCACGCAAGTGGTCGTTCCCTTTTCGTCTTTCAATTGTGCGCGGGAGATATCGCTGGTATTGACGTGGACCAATTGTTTATCGCGCAAGGCGACAAGCTTCTCGCTCAAGGAAGTGTAAAGCGCTTCGTTGACGCGGAAAATGCCCGAACGCGAAATGTCGCGCGCATCGTAATTGTCGTTTTCCTTCTTGCCGGTCTGCAACTCGGCGGTCTTGCCATTGGCAAGCTTCACCTCAAAAGTAACCGCAGGCTTGGCAAGGCCATATTTGGCGAGGTCAGCGGAGGAATCGCTGACGAAGTTCACAATACGCGCGGAACTGACGGAGCTCAACAAGGCGGATACGGCGTCTCCATCCGCGGAACTTGCGTGCGGCTTCTCAATTTTCCAATCGGAGCCGTTTTTTACCACCGAGATTTCACCGGAAGGATTCTTCAAATCGAAGGAGTTTACATTCGCGGAGTCAAAGGGCAGCACGGTGTGATCGCGGAAATCGTCGAGCGGCTTATCGCTGCTGGTGAGAATGGCATCGGAAATCAACGAAATGCTCTTCGAACCATCGACCATGGCATAGACGGAGCTACCCGAGAAATCCTTCGCGCCAAGCTCTAGGCTGTGTTTCGCGCCGTTCTTAAGCGTGAAATCAATCGTCATCGCTGGCTTGGCTAAACCGAAGGAAGCGAGTTGGTCAAGCGCCGGCGGCGGCAAAGTACGGTCTACGCGCAGTGTAGCAAGCTGGGTGGCAATGCCGTCCAGGGCGCCCTGGTCGGCGCGGGCGCCAATCGGTTGCGCAATCGACCAACCATCGTTTGGGTGAGTGAAATCGTCCGTCGTGCCGGCGCGGTCGATTTGAATGGCGTTGATATCTTCGGAGGAAATCGAAAACGCCGGCTTGGATGTCTCGGAAGGCGTTTCCGTGGTTGGGCTGTGCTTCAGATCGTAGAAATAGACAAAGGCAGCCAGCGCCGCCGCTACGAGAAAAATGATGCCGGTGCTCTTCTTCACGATGGCCGCCTAACGCCGCTTCCACCAGATCAAAATCCCGGACAAGACTACGATTCCAGGGAGGAAGACCAAGCTCAGCCAGGAAAGTTCGCGCGCCTGGCTCTCGGTGAGGATCACGCGGCGGTCAGAAGGGCTTTTCGGGCGAATGGAGATCAAGTTTTCATCCTGCGCGAGCCAGTTCACCGTGTTCATGAATAGATCGCCGTTGCGCTGCATCCCGAGCCACTGGTTGGTGGCAAATTCGGAGTTGCCGATTACGGCGAGCCTCGCGTTTTTGCCGCCAGCTTCTGCGCCTGCGGATTGCTCGGCGGTGACCGCCAGCGAAAGAGGCCCGGCCTGGTCCGTCTTCGGATCGTATTTCACTTCATGCGTTTTCAAATTTGGCACGGTGAAGCTGCGCGGCGAAGTCTTCAGTAGCTCGACATCCTGGAGTTGCGTCTTCGACTTATCCGCGATCGAGACCGTTCTCGCCAGCGGAAAAAACGTCATCGAACCATCGAAACCGCGAGTGATAGGGCTCGCGCCATAGTCCACCACCAACGGCACCGCAGGACCCGTGCCAAACAATCGGCCTACGCCGCTGGCATCGATCACCACGTTTTGGCCAAGGTTGATATTCCAGGGCTGAAAAACATCTTCGAGTTTCGGGTCCATTTCCGGATCAAGCAGCAATAATACTTTGCCGCCGTCATCCAGATATTTCGCAATCATTTGCGCTTCTTGCGGAAAGAAGGATTGCTTCGGCCCAGCGTCGATCAACACGCTGCAATCCTGCGGCACGTTGCCTTCGGTGACGAGATTCACCGTCTTCGTTTGATAGCCCTCGCCCTTCAGACCTTTGTCCGCCTCGGAAAAACTCTCCTGATCGCCGGCGGCAATCGCCTTTTCACCGTGCCCCTCGACAAAGCAAACTGTCTTCACGGTGTCCCGCGTGACCTTTACGATCGCGTTGGTAATATCCTGCTCGCCGGTATCCTGCAGCGTTTCGTTGTGATCCCCGGACGAGACCACCACCTGGTTCAGGCGCGTGACGTTATATTGCCGCGCCATTTCCGGCTTGGCCTGCGGATCAACAAACTGGTAATGGACGTGGTGGCCCAGGTTTACATATTCGGTGACCAGGTCGCGAAACGCCGGGTCTTCCTCTTTCGCGAATCGAATGATGTCCACATTTTTATTTAGCCCGGTCACGATGCGCCGGGTCTGATCGGACAGGGTATAGAGTTTTTCTGCGGTCAGATCGAAGCGCTTGTGGTGCCGGTAACCCAGAAAATTAACGAAGCCGAGAATCACCAGCACCAACACCGTTAGCGTCAGAGTGTTCGTGCTCAGCTTCGACGAACGCTTGCCGAAGAAACCGATGATTTCTCGGAAGCTGAGCGCCAGCGCCACGAGAAAGATCGCGCCGCCACCGATCAAGAATCCCTCCGTCAGGTGGGTCAGTTCTCCCTGCACCGAGTAGCGCAGGTATCCGGCCAGGGCAATCGCAGCACCCAGCGCGACAAACCAGCGGCGCCATTCCTTGCTATCAAACTTCATTGATATGATTCCTCCCACACACGAGCGCAGGACAATGGGACATTACGCCCTCCGCCAACGCATCGAATCAAGACTACGCACGGTGAGAAACAACCCGAAGCAAATAAAACTCGCGTAAAAAATGAGACTGGAAGTATCGATCACGCCCCGGGTAAAGTCTTCCACGTGCCGAAAGATAGAAAGGTACTGCATGGTGGAAGCGACGGGGCCCGAACCCGGCTGCCCATAATCCAGCACCCATAAGAGCAGTGCCGCGCCAAACGTCAGAATGGACGCGATGATCTGGCTTTCGGTGAGCGAGGAGAAGAACGAGCCCAGGGCCAGTAACGCGCCGCCGAGCAATAGCACACCTAGATAAGCTGTGAGCAGTACGCGCCACGGAGCGGCCGGCTCGCTGTGAAAGAACATGTACGCGCTGTATAGAAATGTCGGCGCCAGCATGATCACTAGCAGCGTCATGGACGCGAGATACTTGCCCAGGACGATGGCCGTGTCGCTCACCGGCGAGGTCATCAACATCTCCATGGTGCCGCGCTTGCGCTCTTCCGAATAGACGCCCATGGTCAGCGTCGGCGTAAGGAAGAGTAGAATCGTGGACACCGTTCCGAAGAAATACCGCACCACGATGGAAGGGACGTCGAAGGCTCCCCCGCCTCCGCTCATGCTGGCTTCGAGCGAGTTTTCAATCACGGCCGTGAGCAAACGCGTAAAGAAATAGGAGCACAGAAACAAAAACACACCAACGATGATGTACGCCACCGGTGACACGAAATAGTGGCCCATTTCCTTGCGATAAATTGCGTAAAGACCCTTCATTTCGCCTCGCCCCCTAATTCTTCGCCGGTTTGGCGGCGTGCTCGGAATCTTCCGTGGTTAGCTGCAAGAAAACATCTTCCAAACTCACGCTCATGCCCCGCAGCTCGTACAGCGGCCAGCCGCGTCCGACCACTTTTGCGGCGATCTGGCTGCGCACGTCTTCGCCTTGCGCGGACTCCACGGTCGCGGCAATCCGGCCACTGCCTCCTGCGGGCTCGACGTCAATGTGATGGATCGCCGGAATTTCTTGCAGGGCGGCGCGCAACGCGACTTCGTCCGCTTCCGCTTCCAAACGCACGCGTTGGCCGCCCTTGAGCTGCGAGGTCAAATTCGCCGGGGTATCCACGGCCACCACTTTACCGGCGCTGATAATCACCACGCGGTCGCAGGTCATGCTGACCTCGGGAAGAATGTGCGTGGAAAGAATGATCGTGTGGCTGCCCGCCAGGCTCTTGATCAGGTGGCGGACTTCGATGATTTGCTTGGGATCGAGACCAACGGTCGGCTCGTCCAGGATGATCACGTCGGGATCGTGCACCATGGCCTGCGCGATGCCGACGCGCTGCTTATAGCCGCGCGAGAGGCGCTTGATCAGTTCGTCTCGTTTGTCTTCGAGATTGGTTTTCACCAGGGCATTTTCGATCAGCGTCTTGCGCCGCTCCGCGGGCACATTCTTGATGCGCGCAACGAAGTCGAGATAGCTCCAGACAGTCATGTCCGTATAGAGCGGAGGCGCTTCCGGCAGGTACCCGATGCGGCGGCGTACTTCCATCGAGTCGTCGAACACATCGAACCCGGCGATCTTCGCGGTGCCGCTGGTGGCCGGCAAAAAGCCGGTCAGTATGCGCATCGTGGTGGTCTTACCGGCGCCGTTAGGACCCAAGAAGCCTAGGATTTCGCCCTTGTTCACCGTGAACGACACATGGTCCACGGCCGTCTTCTCGCCGAATGATTTCGTTAAGTCTTGTACTTCGATCAACGTCAACCTCCACACAATCAGAGCACCGCGCGTTCGAAATAGCCTGTATGCGATTCAAGCGAAAGGCAGCGCCGTCTAACCAACGCAGAATACTATTTTAACCGGGAATTCCCGATTGTGAATAGGAAACCGAACCGCCGTCGAGATTCCCGCCAGCCTGTCCACAGCAGGCTAGGGCTGGGAGCTTGCGCCATCGGTTTCCGCCGACCAGTAAATCGCGTTAAAGAGCAGCGGAAATGTGGCATGCGTCTGCGCGCGATGCTGCGGCCGAATGCCAAACAGTACGATCCTGCCAGGATTGATCTGGATGGCAACCACGGCCGCGCGGCCCAGCAAGTAATCCTCGCCGCGCAGCCAACCCGAGGCGTTCACGCCCGCATTCGGATAGCGCGCCACCACACTGACCTTTTGCGACGAAAAGCCTTCGGTGAGCGCGAAAAAGGGCGAATTGATGTAAAAGCCGTACGTTTCCGGCGCCACCCCATATCCGATCGGATGCGAGGTGTCCACCTGCAGGTTGACGATCGTTCCCGGTGCGAACTGCTGATCGCGCGTAAGCGTGTGCTTCAACTCTTTCACCGGCAACGGTAGCTTATCGATCAGCAGATTGCAGGCGTCGCCCATGGAAATCAACGTGCCGCCCTGATTGACGAAATCCACCAGCGCTTGCCAACCTTTTTCGCCAAGGCCACCGCGGTATTCCTTCACGGCGAACTCGGAGGTTTGCCCTTCGAGCAAACTCTTTTCAGCCTGATCCGGCAGCAAGATCGCGTCAAAGCTATCGTGTAACGTTCCCGCCTGAATATCAGCGTTGTGCAGCGTCTTGTAGGGGAACTCGTAGTGCTCGAGCACCCACCGCGTCCAGCCTTCGTCGGCATCGGCAGTCCAGGATTGGTAGAGACCCAGTCTTGGCGCCCTCAGCAGCGTACCGGTATCGGTGTTGTGCGCAGAAGTTGCAAACACAACCGGTTTAGACGTGACTTCAAATCCCGAAACGGCGTGATTCCACACATCCGCTTTCGCCGTCACATGAACGACGGGTGGCTCCGATCCGTGCGGCTTTTCCATCGTGACCTTCGCGCCGGCCTTTAGCAGACGATTCACTACGAGCGCGCTTTCGGGTCCGTTGTAAACAAAGCTCCACGCATCGCCTTTATTTTCGGCGGCCAGAACGAATTTCGGCGTAGCGCCGACGGGCTCGAGAGCAATATCGCCGGGTAGGGCCGTCTTCGCAAAAACGGTCTTCACGCCAAACTGCATCCCGATCGACCACGCGGAAACATCGTAGGGCGCTTCTGCGGGAGCGTTGGGAGCGCGCCGCACCTCGGGATAGGTCTGCTTCTCGAGCATGTCTTTCGCGTACCGCCCGAATACTTGATCGAAGGCAATCACGTAGGTGCCTGCGGGATATGTTTCGTTGTCCTGCTTGAATTCCTTCGTTGCGCGGGAGACCTGCACGCCGCCCATGGTCATGCGGTCCACCAGTTCGATTACTTCGTTCGCATCGTGTTGGCCGTTGATGGGTATGATCGCGGCGAAACTTTTCTCTTTGTCGCCAAAGCCCAGCTCGCCTTTTTTCGCCAGGTCGATCGTGTTGCGGTTGATGTCATAGATATTGTGCAGCAGCGTTTCGCGGCGGTCTGCGGCAGCTTCGAGCAGCGCAAACGTCGCCGTCAATTCGTAATCCACGATGTCGCGCAAATGCCAGGTGCCGCCGAGCCATGGACGCGGATATTCCGTGCGTGAGGTGATATCGGTTGGCGGCGGAATTGGCTTGTCGGGACCTTTATCCTGCGGGAAACCGCCGCCCGCGCCGGGTTCGGGTAAGCCGGTGCGGCCATTCTGCGGGCCGCTGCCTGCCGGTGGCTTGTTGGGATCTGCCTTCTCTTGCTCGATCGGCGTGGCAATTCGCGCGCTCGCAACTTCGGTGAGCAAGCCTACCTCGTTGTGCCACCAACCCGCCCAGGCCATCGCGCCTTCCCAGAAATTCGTATAGGTGGCGTTAAAAATGATGCCCTCTTTGCCTTCCGCTTCGAGCGCTGCGGCCTGCGCCTGGCCATAAATCGTATTCAGGCGATAGATGAGCGGGTCCACGTTGGGATTGATCGGGTCGGTAGCCGGCATGGTGAAAATGCGCGGGCCGTTGGTGCCCTGCTGGTGTTCGTCGAGCCATACGGAGGGAAACCAGTTATGCCAAAGCAGCTTGGCCGTAAGTTGGCTTTCCTTCTGGGAAAAATTAAACATGTCGCGATTATTGTCGTGCCCAACGTAGGGGTGATAGATGTACGGCATCGGCCCGCCTTCCTGCGGCGTGCCGACGTATTTGTTGTACCAGTCGGTGACCATGATTTGGCCATCGGGATTGAGCGACGGCACCAACACCAGAATGTCGTTATCGAGAATCTTTTGAATCTCGGGCGAGTTATCGGTGGCCAGCCGGTAGACCGCCTCGATCACCATCTGCGACGCGCCGATTTCCGTGGAATGAATATTATTGGTGATCAGCACCACGGCCTTGCCGTCGCGGAAGATTTCATCGCGCTCGGCGTCTGTGGGTGTTCCTCCCTGGAAATAGAGCTTTCGTTCGAGATCCTTGTAATGATCCAGATTCTTGATGTTGGCGGCCGAGCTGACCTCCAGCATCACAAAAGGGTTCCCGTTCGTAGTTTGACCGAGGGTATGGATACGGACGCGGTCCGAGAGGCTCGCGATTTTGGTCAGATACTCGACGATCTTGTCGTAGCGAACGAGTTTTTTGTCCGCGCCGATCTTGAATCCAAAGTAGTCTTCCGGAACCGGAATCTGCTGAGCGCGGAGAAATCCTGGCGCCATGAGAACAAGCATGGCTAGGCTCAAAGCACGAAGAACTGATCCAAATCTGGCAAACGAATTCATGGCACTCCTAATAGGAATGAATGGACCCGCTGAAACGGCCGACAATAGTGCATTGTGAGAGACTCTGTCAAACTGGTGGTGCCGCCGCGAGGATGAAGGAATGCCTGCGAACATCAAGACCATCGGTCTCATCTCGGACACGCACGGCCTGCTGCGTCCTCAAGCAGTTGCAGCTTTACGCGGCTCCGACCTGATCATTCACGCAGGCGACGTAGGCAAACCGGAGATTCTCGATGAACTTCGAAAGCTAGCCCCCGTGCTCGCCGTGCGCGGCAATGTGGATACCGAAGCCTGGGCGACGGCGTTACCGGAAACGGCCGTAGTCGAGGTGGGTGCGGAGCAGATCTACGTGTTGCACGACCTAAACCAGCTCGATCTGAATCCGGCGGCAGCGGGCTTTCGAATGGTGATCAGCGGCCACTCGCACAAACCGGCTCAAGTCGAACGAAACGGGGTTCTCTACGTTAATCCTGGAAGCGCGGGCCCTCGACGCTTCAGCCTACCGATCACGGTGGCGAGGATGGACGTTACGGCAAGTCCGTGGAAGCTCGATTTCATCGAATTGTCATATTGATGCACTAGAAGTGCTTGCCTGCGAGACGGCAAGCGTAACTGTAGGATTCCACGCCAAATAAGGGCATTTTCCTCCTGAGCAGCGGGTTCTCCCTTGGAACCTAAGTACTTCTGCTCCCTTTACTCGCGGAAATTTTATTCGCTATTCAAAGATAGCGGAACATCTCGCCTGCAGACGTAAATGCGGTGAATCAGCGCCTCCAGCCGGACCTGAATCTCCTGCACAACGTCCCATGCAGGCTGCGCTCGAGCCCGAGCTTGCGCCCATCTCCGCAAGGACAGGACGCCCTGTGAGAAGAATTCGCCTGCGCACCAAGTTCCTGCTGTCGTTGCTCGCTATCACCGCCGGGCTCACGAGCGCAACGTTATTCATCGTGAGTTACCGGGTGAGAAGCCAGGTTCGTGCGGGCATCCGGGAAGACTTGCGGAACTCCGTAAGCACGTATCGTAGCTTCGAGCACCAACAAGATGCGTCGCTTACGCGATCCGCCGAATTGCTCGCCGATCTGCCGAATGTGCGTGCGCTGATGACCACGCGCGATCCCGCGACCATCCAGGATGCCTCCGGTGAGATCTGGCGCCTGAGTGGCAGCGACGTATTGGTGCTCGCCGACCCCACGGGACACGTGCTGGCGCTGCGCTCGGGAAACGTCCCTTTGGACGCCGCGGCAGCCGAAAAACTCTTCCAGGATTCGCTCCAAAAGCAAGAGGGACGCATATGGTGGTTCAACGCCGGGCACCTTTATGACGTGCTGCTTCAGCCGATCTACTTTGGCGAATCCTCCGCGCACACCACGCTCGGCTTCCTGGGTGTGGGCTACGAAATTCAATCCGAGACGGCAAGCAATCTGGGCAATATCGCCGCCAGCGAGGTTGCTTTTGTCTGCGGCGATTCGCTGGTAGCCACGACCCTGCAACCGGCGCAGGCGGAGCAATTCACGCAGCAACTGAAGGCGCGTTTCCAAAACACAGCATCCGAGTCCCAGGAAATTCAGCTCGCTAACGAGCGGTTTCTCTTCACCACCGTCAATCTATCGTCGCCAGGCGAGTTGCCCGTGTCACTAACCGTCCTGAAATCCTTCGATAAGGCCACCGCGTTCCTAAAGGCATTGAATCGCGTCTTGATCGGACTTGCGCTGTTTAGCATTTTGGCGGGCAGCGCGCTCGTCTTCGTGATTTGCGACACCTTTACAAGACCATTGGCCAGCTTGGTATCCGGCGTTCGCGCGCTCGAAAAGGGCGACTTCAACTATCCGCTCGAAAGCACCAGCGGTGACGAAGTCGCCGAAGTCACCGGCGCGTTTGACCGTATGCGTACAAATCTTCAGAAAACGCAGGAGGATCAAAAGGCGCTCGAGCTTCGCCTCCGCCAAGCGCACAAAATGGAGGCCGTCGGCAGGCTTGCAGGCGGCGTAGCGCATGACTTCAACAACCTCCTGACCATTATCCGCGGGCACGGTGATCTATTGCTCGACCGCGCGGCCATTTCGCCATCCGAGCGCCACAGCGTCGAGCAAATACAGAAGGCCGCCGACCGCGCGGTTTCCATGACGCGGCAACTGCTCGCATTCAGTCGCATGCAAGTCTTGCAGCCGCGGGTGCTCGATCTGAATGCCGTCGTCGCCGAGATCGGCAAGATGTTGCCCCGCTTGATCGGCGAGGATGTGGAATATACCTTCATCCCGGATTCAAAGCTCGCCTCGATCAAGGCCGACCCGGGCCAAATCGAGCAAGTCATCATGAATCTCGCCGTCAATTCCCGGGACGCCATGCCGAATGGCGGGAGGCTGACGGTGCGGACCTCGAACGCAATTTTGGATGAAGCGGAGGCGAGCCGTCGCCATCCGATTACTCCGGGGCCGTACGTATTGCTGACAGTCTCCGACAGTGGCGTCGGAATGACGGAAGAAACGAAAGCGCACATCTTCGAGCCGTTTTTCACCACAAAGGAATTAGGCAAAGGTACCGGGCTCGGTTTAGCGACCGTTTACGGCGTGGTGAAACAGAGTGATGGCTACATCTGGGTGGAAAGCGCGCCTGGAAAGGGGACCACATTCGAGATCTATTTGCCGCAGGTGGCGGGCGCAGCATCCGTGGAGATCAAGCCGGCGGCTCCTGCGATACCGCGCGGATGCGAGATGATTCTTGTGGTCGAAGACGAGCCCGGCGTGCGCGAACTGGCCTGCCAGTTTCTCAAGGTGAAGGGCTATTCCGTGCTCGAAGCTTCAAATGGCGTTGACGCGCTTCGCGTGGCAGGAGATTACGCGGGGGAGATTCATCTGGTACTCACCGACATGGTGATGCCCAGGATGAATGGCACCGAGTTGGCCGTCAAATTCAAGGCTATTCGGCCGCAAACCAAAATCCTGTTCATGTCCGGCTATTCCGAATTTTCGAGCACCCACCGGAATCCGGGGCCCATGCCCACCTTTATGGTGCAAAAGCCATTTTCTCCCATTTCTCTTGTAGCAAAGGTTCGCGAAGTACTCGCCGCGCCTAGCGAGCGCGCCCGTGAAGTAAACGAAGAGTGTGTTACCTAAGACGTTTTCGGTTTTGGTATTCGTTAAGGAGTTGGCATGTGCAAACTACGTATTTTCCTCGCTGCTAGTTTTCTGCTGACCACTGGGCACTTGGCTCGCGGACAAGAAGCCGCATCCCCCCCGTCGCACGCTTCCGCGCCGGCAGCCGATCAAATGCAGGCGCTTTCCGAGTCACTCCGCCAGCTACAGGCGCAATTGCAAGCCCTATCTTCAAAGATGGGCGAATTGCAGGCCCAGGAGCAAAGTTCGCGGGACGAAGCTCGCACACTGCGCCGCGAACTGGAGCTAACGCGCGCCGAGCTCGCGGCCTCTGCAAGGAATTCTTCTGCGAATCCGACGCCGGCAGACGCGACGTCCTCAGCGCCGCAGGCTTCCTCATCCACTGTCAGCGATCCTCAAACTGCCAATCCGCAGACACCGACTACCGATGAGCGCCTTTCAAAACTCGAAGAAAATCAGCAGTTCATCGACGACAAGGTAAACGAGCAGTATCAAGACAAGGTAGAAAGCGGCTCGAAATACCGTGTGCGGCTTTCCGGTATGGCGCTCCTGAACGTGTTCAGCAATCGCGGTACCGTCGATAACGTGGACTTTCCGGAAATCGCGCTCGAGCCCGATGGTCTTAGTTCGCCAGGAACCTTCGGCGGATCGCTTCGCCAAACGCAAATCGGGCTGGAAGCCTTCGGCCCGGACATCTTCGGCGCGCATACGAGTGCGAGCGTCAAATTCGATTTCGCGGGTGGTTTTCCGGAAACACCGAATGGCGTGGCGACCGGGCTCGTAAGGCTGCGGACCGGCACGATTCGCTTCGATTGGGAAAACACTTCGCTTGTGGCCGGACAGGACTATCTGTTCTTTGCACCGCTGGCGCCCACTTCGCTGGCCTCCACGGCGATTCCGGCGCTTTCCTATGCCGGAAATCTCTGGGCGTGGACGCCGCAAGTGCGCGTCGAACACCACGTGACCCTTTCGGATACGTCAAAACTTACATTAGCGGCGGGAATCCTCGACTCTTTCTCCGGCGATATTCCCTACTCGACCACCGAACGCTATCCCTCGTGGGGCGAGGAATCAGGCCAACCGGCATACGCTGCGCGCGTCGCGCTGAGCCATAAAGCCTTCGGCGAAGACGTGACTTTCGGCGTCGGCGGCTATTACGGCCGCCAGTATTGGGGCTTTGGACGCAACGTGAATGGCTGGGTAGGTACTGCCGATTTAACCGTTCCGCTCGGCAAAGATTTCGAATTCACCGGTGAGTTCTATCGCGGGAACGCCTTGGGCGGACTTGGCGGCGGCATCGGCCAGGATGTGGTGATGTCCGGCTCATTGTTGGATGCCGGGACGGTAGTTCGAGGACTTGATTCCATGGGCGGGTGGGTGCAGCTAAAATACAAGGCCACGCCCAAGCTGCAATTCAACGCCGCCATTGGGGACGACAATCCCTTCGCTTCGGAACTTCGCCAATACGCGAGTACGCCGGGCTATTATGGCGTTGTTCTCTCTCGCAACCTCAGCCCATTCGTCAATTTCATCTATCAATTGCGCTCGAACGTGATGGTGTCGGTGGAATACCGCCGCTTGCAGACGTTCCAATTCGATAGCGACTCGTACTCGGCGAATCACATAGGCCTTAGCCTGGGGTACATATTCTGATGCGAAAACGTTTCGAAATATCCTGCAACCTGCTGATGTGCATAACGACCCTGGTGATCCTCACGAGCGGCGGAGCCATGTGGGCGCAGGATCGAGCCGTCACCGCGCAGGTGCAACTGATAAAACGGCAAACGGCGGCCAAGGCAGCCAAATCGTCTGAGAGCCAACCGGACGCCTCGAACGTTGTGCTTTGGCTTACGCCGCTGGACGGAAACGCCTCGCCGAATGCGTCTGCACCCGTCCCGCAGCTCGTGCAACGCAACAAGAGCTTCGAGCCGCACGTCCTCGTCGTTCAAGTCGGTGCATCAGTGCAGTTTCCGAATAGAGACCCCTACTTTCACAATGTCTTCTCCCTGTACGACGGCAAGCGCTTTGACCTGGGCCTCTACGAAGCCGGTTCGACGAAGACCGTGCACTTTGATCGTCCCGGCGTCAGCTTCTTGTTCTGCAATATCCATCCCGAAATGAGCGCCGTAGTGATCGCCGTTGATTCGCCTTATCACGCACTTTCCGACCGCGCCGGGCAGATTAGCGTCGCGGCCGTTCCCGATGGCCGCTATCGCATGCACGTTTGGTACGAGCGCAGCCTGCCGGAAGACTTAAAGCAATTGGACCGCGTTGTCACCATTTCTGCGGGCGAGCGAACCCTGGAACCGGTCCGCGTGATCGAGAATCCGGATTTCACCTTGGCACACAAAAATAAATACGGACAAGACTACGTGCCACCCCCGAGTTCAGGATACGTTCATCCGTGAGAGGCGCTCCGAAGATCACGCTAGCTTTGCAGGTTAAAGCGCGTGGAGGCGAGGTTGTAAAGCCTGCGCCATAGCAGCCGGTTCACCAATACAACGATGCTGGCCATCAAGATCGTCGCGGCTAACAAAAGATCGAACCGTCCGTGATCGCTGGCGCGGCTGATGGTGCTGCCCAAGCCGGTGGTCGAAAGAATCCGCCCCTGGAAATGAAAATATTCGGCAATGATGCTGGCATTCCACGCCCCGCCCGAAGCGGTCAGTAAACCCGTGATCAAGTAGGGGAAAATTCCCGGGAGGATCAGACGGCGCCAACGCTCCCAGGAACTGAAACGAAAAATCGCGGCCGCTTCCTTTAAATCGGTGGGAATCGCCATGGCGCCGGCTATCACGTTGAACAAGATGTACCACTGCGTGCCTAGCAGCATCAGCACCATGGCGGCCAGTTCCATGCCGTTTCTCAGTCGAATGAAAAACAGCAAAATCACCGGAAAGAGCGCCGTCGCCGGTACGGATGCGGCAATCTGCGCCAGCGGCTGTGCAATGCGAGCGAGTCGAGGACTGAAACCAATGGCCACGCCCGCAGGCACCGTCCACAGTGCGCCGATCAGCAGCGCCAGATTTACGCGAACGAACGTGGCCGCCGCGCTTCGCATCAAAATGATCCCGTCGAGACGGTTCAACCCGCTGAGTTCCACACCGGCCCGGTAGACACCGAAGCCAAGCCCCCCAACGATCGCCGCAAGCGCCAGGATTGCCAGCCAACGGCGTGATCCTCGCTCGGAGTTAATCTTTATGTTGCTGGCCGCCCGCTTGGCTCCGGCCGCCAACCGCACAATCAGCCAATCGCGCAGCGGTTTTACAAACCTGCGGTAGAGACGCAATACAAACGACGCCCGCCGTAGCAGGCTCAACACGGAAGGACGCGCTTTGCGAGAGCTCTCTACCTGCTCGAACTTGAATTTATCCGCCCAGGCAATCACGGGCCGCCAAATCAATTGGTCAAGCAGCACCACCACGGCGATCATGGCTGCCAAGCCCCAAAGAATCGAGGAAGTATTACCGTTGCTCGCAGCCGTCTGCAGGAAGGATCCCAACCCGGGTAGGCGAAAATCACGGTCGCCGAGCACAAACATCTCGCAGGCCATCAAAAAAAACCAGCCTCCGGCCACCGACATCATCGAGTTCCACACCAGGCCGATCGTGGAAAACGGCACATCAAGCTCCGCAAATTGTTGCCAGCGGCCAAACCGGTAGATCTTCGCAGCCTCTTTCAAATCCCGTGGGATCGTCTTGAGCGACGAATAAAAGCTGAACGCAATGTTCCAGACCTGGCCGGTAAAAATCAGCAGGATCGAGCCCAACTCCACGCCAATTTGTCGTCGCGGAAAGAGAGCCACCATGGCCAGCATCACGCCGGGCAGAAAACTCAGCACCGGAATGGACTGCAACACATCTAACAACGGCACCAGCACCACTTCCGCGCGCCGCGAATGCGCGGCGACATACCCGTAGCCGAGCGCAAAAATCAAGCTCAAGGCGTAGGCGATGCCCAGCCGTACGAGCGAGTAAAAAGCGTAAAGCGGAAGCACCCGCGGGTTTTGCGAGATGAATGCTGTGGAAGTTACCGGGCGCATCCAGTTGCGGCCGATGGCGTAGACGCCGTACACGATTGCCATCACCGCGAGGAACGCGGCCACATTGATCAGCAGATACCCTGCGCGGTGTGCGACGGCCGGCCACCGGAACGCCGGCGGCGGGATTGGCGTGCCGTTGGCAGGCGTCGGCTGGGGCATGGAAAGCTCAGTTTTCGGCGCGCGTCAGGCGGCCCGTGGCGGCATCATAGTCAAAAAGTTCGGCGTAACGCCCCCACTGAATGGCGGTTTCCAGCTGACGCCGGGATTCTTCTTCACTGAAGTGCTCGTCGAGCAGGTCCTGAAAGAATTCGTCGGGCAACTTGCCGTCGGATTTCGTGCGGAGGGCTTGGTCCATCTGCCGCAGCAGCGGCACATTTTCCAGCACCGCTTTCCGAAAAATCGCCTTGCGTTCTTGAATATCCGCCTTTGCAAATGCACCGCCGAGATCGGTCAGAATGGCGTCACCCGCCTCCAACTTCAGAAAGTGCAGGAGCGCGGCGGTTTCCACCGTCGGCAGCAGATCATCCACAGCCAGGCTCAGATCGTCCGCCAAGCGGTGCAAATCGGCTCGGCCACCCTGGTCTTGCAGAATTTCGAGCAGCCCAGCCATTCCGCCAGGGCGAGTGTGCGGCAGCATGAGCGCGCTGTGCGGCACAATCTTTTGCGGCCCGGAGGAGACGACGGCCTTTTCGTGTTCGTCCGGCGTGGTGATCACCTGGTAGATGCGATCCACAAATTCCTCAAATGCCTGTGCCTTGCGGTTCCTGGGATGCGGCAACGCGATTTGAAAATCGGCACGGATGCGGCCCGGATTGTGGCCCAGCACGATGGTGCGGTCAGCTAGTACGACGGCCTCTTCAATATTGTGCGTCACAATGAAAATGGCTTTCGTCGGTACCTTATGATCGAGCCACAGCTCGAGCAACTCGCCGCGCAGCGTCTCGGCGGTGAGCACGTCCAGCGCGGAAAACGGCTCATCCATGAACAGCACTTCGGGCTCGACGACCAGTGCGCGCGCCACACCCACACGCTGCTTCATACCGCCGGAAAGCTCCTTGGGATAGGCAGTTTCAAATCCGTCCAGACCGACGGCATCAATAATCCGCAGGGCACGCTTGCGCCGCTCGATGGTGGGAATCGCCCGTGCCTCTAGCGGCGCCTCGACGTTCTCTAGGACCGTGAGCCACGGAAAGAGCGCAAAGCTTTGAAACACGATGGAAACGTTCGGCGTTTGCCCATGCACCGGTTCCCCATGCCACAGCACTTCCCCGGCAGAGGGCGCGGCGAGTCCGGTCAGCATACGGAGCAATGTAGATTTGCCGCTGCCGGAGGGCCCGAGCAAAGCCACGATTTGGCCGGGATAAATTGCCAAATCCGTGGGCGCAATCACCTGGATGCGATTTCCATCCGGCTGGGTAAAAAACTTTTCGAGCGAGCGCGCCTCGATCAGCGGCGCCATTACGGTGGTGGTTACGCTCATGGGAATTCCGCGGAAGCAACTCAGTGCAACGCCGGCAGCACGTTACAAACAAGAGGCTTCAAGGCGAAGACGCACGCCATTGTACCTTGAACACGAGGTTTTTGCGGAACGGGCCATCATCCCGGCAAAAGGATCGTCACCGAACTTCGCTCGGTGGTCCTGATTGGCGTTACGTTCGGCGCTTATCGAGGCGTCTCGATCGGCTTGCCCACCCAAAGAACGGAGCTGATGCCGTGCTGGTGCATCAACTCGTTCAACTTCGCCAAGTCCTGCTGCGTGAACGCGTTTACCTTGGCGAGTTCGCGTTGCAGATCGCCTTGCAGTTTCGTGAACAATTCGTTCTGCGGCGGTGTGGGCGCGGTGGAAACCGAGTCAACGCCGCGCATAAGTTCGCCGATCTTGTTGGAAATTTTGGGGCCGACGCTGTAAGGCGGCAGGTCGTTCGATTTCGCCATCTCGTCAATCATGGTGTGAACCTGTGTCTTCGCCTTTTCCAAAGCGTCGATCACTTCTTGCGGCGCGCGGGGCTGCATCACGTTGCGCACGGTTTGCTCCTGTTGCTCGAGCTGCGCCTGCGCCGTGTCCAGAGCGCGCAACGCATCATTCGCCGTTGAGGCCATGTCGCGCAGTTTCACGGCCATCTCAAACTGCTCTTGCAGGGCCGCCTGCACCGGCGCGGTATGCGGATCGAACCGCACGGTAACCGGCTTTTCCGTCTCTTTACCGTTCGCGATCAACTTGATTTGATAGGTTCCCGGAGGCACTTCGGGACCCCCTCCCCCTCCAAAGAACCCGGCGCCCGCGGCTTCCTCTCCTTCGCGGCGTGGACGCGGTGCTTCGATTTTCAAGTCCCAATTCGCGCGGTTCAACCCTTGCGCCTTGGGCGAGTCCTTCAGTTCACGAATCACCGTGCCGCGCGCATCGAGAATCTGTATCTTCACGGCGTTCTTCCCTCGCGGCGCGTCTTTTAGATAGTAGGTGATGATCGCACCCGACGGAGGATTGGGCGCGATGTAAGTCTTGTCGCCTGGGAAAAATCGCACCTGCATGCCGGAGGTGTACCGCATAGCAGGGCGTATGTCGAAAAGGTAGGCGTCGCTGTTGAGAACATCGGCCGCCATTTTCTGGATCGGTGTGGCATCATCCAGAATCCACGCGCCACGGCCGTGCGTGGCCAGTAAAATGTCATTCATCTTCGGATGAATCATCAAATCGCGTACTGCGACGTTGGGCAGATTCCCCAAGCTCAACTTGATCCAATGATTCCCGCCGGTGAACGACGCGTAAAGCCCGAGTTCCGTGCCTGCGTAAAGCAAATTGGCGTTCTTGGGATCCTCGCGTACCACCCAAACCCAATTGTGCTCGGGGAGGTCGCCAGTGATGTTCCGCCAGGATTTGCCACCGTCAGTCGTCTTGAAAACGTAGGGATGATAGTCGTCCATCATGTGGTTATCGAACGTCGCGTACGCCACGCTCACACCAGTGTGGGAAGGCTCCACGCTCGATACTTCGGAGTGCGCTGGCACGCCGGAAACGTTGCCAATCACGTTCGACCAGCTCTTCCCTCCATCATTCGTCACCTGCAAATTCCCGTCATCCGTGCCCGCCCACAGCACACCCGCGCGAACAGGAGACTCGTTAAGCGCGATGATCGTGCAGTAGTATTCGGCGGTAGTATTTTCGGGCCATACCGGACCACCGGCGTTACCTGTCTTGCCGGGATCATTTGTCGTCAGGTCCGGACTAACGGCCTGCCAGGTCAAGCCGAAGTCCGTGGACTTGAAGACCACGTTTCCCGCGAAGTAAACGGTATTCACGTCATGCGAAGAGGGCAAAATCGGCGTATTCCAGTTGAAGCGGTACTTCAGCTCGTCCACCGGACCGCCATCGTTCCGCTCCGGCTGCGGTCCAATATCGAGCACTTCGTGCGTCATCGTGTTAATACGCGTGATGTTTCCGCCTTGGGTATCGGCTAGATAAATTTCCGGATGGCTCAGGTTGTTGACCCCGTAGAACCCATCGCCAAACGCCACGATGGTCCAATCGCTGTTCTCGATGCCGCCCTCGCGGGTGCCGCTGGGGGCGGTAAACACACCGTTATCCTGCAAGCCTCCGGTTACGTGGTAGAACGGCTCTTCGTTGTCCGCATAGATGTGATAGAGCTGCGTCGCCGCGTAAGCATCCAGCGCCTCCCACGTTTTCGCGCGATCGTAGGACACGGCGATCTGCCCGTCGTTCGCTTGCCAGACGCGATTGTGATTCTTCGGATCGATCCAGATGGCATGATGGTCGCTGTGTACGTTCTGCGCAATATTCTTCCAAGTGTGGCCGCCATCGATGGACATGAAGAGGCTCATGGCAATTGCGTAGAGAGTGTTCTCGTCTACGGGGTCGATGCGCATCTGCGCGTAGTAGGGCCCGCGTCCCAATAAACCCGCCATTTTCGAAACCATGTGGAAAGATTCGCCGGCGTCATCCGAACGGAACATCGTGCCTTCATTCGACTCGGCCACCACATACACAACACTCGGATTGCTCGCTGAGACCTGCACGCCGGTGCGCCCCATCAGCTTCGGCAAACCGTTGGTGAGTTTGTTCCAGGTGAGGCCGCCGTCCACGGACTTGAACACGCCGCCCTTTTCGTCGCCGCTCGTGTAAGTCCAAGGCCGCCGCAAGAAATACCACATTGTTGCGTAGAGCACGTTCGAATTGCTCTGGTCGATCGCCAGGTCCGCGGCGCCATGCTGCGGATCGAGATAAAGCACCTTCTGCCAATTTTTTCCGCCATCAGTGGTCATGAACACGCCACGTTCTTCGTTTGTGCCAAACATGTGGCCGAGGGCCGCGGCAAACACGATGTTGGGATTCCGCGGATTGATCACGATCTGCGTAAAGCGATCGGCATCCTTGAGCCCCATGTTCTGCCAGCTCTTGCCGCCATCAGTCGATCGGTAAATTCCGTCGCCAAAGGAAACGGTGTTGCGCGCCGTGCCCTCTCCGGTGCCCACCCAGACCACTTCGGGATTATTGGGTTCGATGGCGATCGCGCCAATCGACAAGGTATTCTCATGGTCGAAAACCGATTGCCAAGTCACGCCTCCGTCGACCGTCTTCCAGAGCCCCCCGGAAGCACTGCCGGCATACAGAATCGAAGGATCGCCGGGCACGCCGGCGAGGGCGACTTGGCGGCCATCCACCGCGGCCGGGCCGATGTTTCGCCATTTCAGGTTTTCAAAGGTCTGCGAAGTGATTGCGGAGCCGCCTTCCTGCGCGCGGGCCGCCCCAGGCAAGATAGCAAGCGTGAAAAAGACGGCCGAGAGCAGCGTGAGAACTCGTATGGCGCGACAAAACAATTTGCTTCGCATTCGATCACTCCTGGATGAACGGACTTGGCCTCAAGCCTCAGTGAGGCGTAAATCGGCCGCACCGGCCAGCAGAGAAATAGGTCAGGTGTGTTCCCGTGTCAAGCGGAGATTGCATCAGCTTCGCATGCGGTGAGGATCGAGACGCCGGTTCATTCGCATGGCGGCAAAGTCATTCGAATACTCGCGCGGCAAAGTGATATTATCCCGGCTCAGCCATGAAAAAACGAAAGCCATTTGCTGTTTTTGCCGCAGGTTTGATCTGTCTGGCCGCTGCGACTGCTGTCGCACAATCGCAAGGCCAAGCTCCGACGAGCACGCATGCCACCGTGCTGCACGCCGCCCGGCTCTTGAATATCGAAACCGGACGCATGACGGCTCCGGGCGAGGTCCTAATTCAGGGTGAGCGTATCGCCGAGGTCGGCGCCACCGTAACACATCCAGCCGGTGCCGAAACCATCGATCTGGGCGACACGACGCTGATGCCCGGGTTGATTGACGTGCATGTGCATCTCTTCTTGCACCCAGGCGCCGAGGACTTGCAGACCGTCGAAGAGTCCGTCCCGCAGCGCACCATCACCGCTACCCTGGCCGCTAAAGCCGATCTGATGGGCGGCTTTACCGCGGAGCGGGATATGGGCACGGAGGGCGCAGGCTCCGCCGACACCGCGGTGCGCAATGCCATCGACCAGGGGCTGATTCCCGGCCCACGGTTACGCATCAGCGGCAATGCCGTCAGCATTCTTGGCGGCCATGAGGACGCCATTAATTACAATCCCGCCCAACACGTTTTTTCGAACGCAACTTATGCCAACAATCCCGAGGAATTGATTACCGTCATCCGCGAGGAACTCAAAGAAGGCGCGGACTTCATCAAGATTTATGAGACGGGCCGCGACTCTTTCCGCGACGGCCAATTTTCCACTCCTTATCAATACAGCGAAGCCGAGCTTGCCACCGCGGTTCAAGAAGCCGCCCGCCAGGGCAAGCGTGTGGCCGTGCATGCTACCGGCGAACCGGGCACGCTTTACGCGGCGCAGGCCGGCGTCGTTACGGTGGACCACGCCGATCAGCTCAGCGCGGAAACCATGCGCATCATGCGCGAAAAGCAAATCTTTGCGGTGCCTACGTTTGCTATTTCTGAATATTTTGCCGACCACGCGGCTTCAGCGGCCGCAAGCACCCGGCAGCACCAGTCTCTGGAATACCACGCGCAGGAATTTCGCAAGCAATTAACCGCGGGGGTACCGATGGCCGTCGGCTCGGATGTGGGTCCGTTTCCTCATGGCACCCAGGCCCGCGAGTTCGTGCTGATGGCGAAATACGGGATGACCCCACTTGCCGTGCTACAAGCAGATTTGTTAAACGGAGCAAAAGTGCTGGGTTGGCAATCGCAGATCGGCGAACTGAAATCGGGCTATCTGGCGGATATCGTCGCCGTTGCCGGGAACCCGCTCGACGATATCAGCGCCGTACAGAAAGTGACGTTCGTGATGAAGGGTGGCGTAGTCTATCGGCGCTAATCTTGCGGCTACTGATTTCCCGTGTCTGCAATGGCCTGTCGCTCGGACTGTTGGCTCGAAATCACTTTCTGCAGAAAATTCCAGTCGCTCTGCAGCCCGATGCCGGAGGCTTTTACGCTCCCCCTGCGCAATTCCTGGCGAAGCCGCGTTTCGAGCAGATTCTCCGTCAGCTCCAGTGAAGTGCCGCGATCGAAGACGTTCGAGCGCGAAATGCCCACTTGAACCGTGCCTGCGTCCGAAGGTACCTCGAGTATCGGCCGTCCCTGGGGATCGAGTCCGAGCCGCGCACCCGCTTCTACATTTTTCCAGGGCTCCGCATCATTGCCCAGTTCGGAATTCCCACGCATCAAACCGCTCAAATCCCTGCTGTAAGCTCGCCGCTGCTGCGCGCTGAGCGGCTCCTCGAGATCGCCGGTAGGATCGTAAACCAGCGCGCGATGCGCTGGGTCAAAACGGCCGCTCAGCAGATAGGCGGATGCGAACCCCACCGCGATGAAAGGATGGAAGAACATCAGCGGTGCCTCATATTTCTTGGCCTTAAACACCGATTCCACAAGCCCGTGCACCGGCCGGCTCCGGCGCAGGCTGCCGGGGACCTGCGGAATCACGAGACTCGAGAAATGCAGATCCGGGTGCCGTTTGCCGTACTGCACGAGCGATTTCGCGGCCTGCTTTGGCGTCATCACGTCCAGATCGGCGATGATGTTTCGCTTCACCGCGTGGGGATAGTAGAAGTTCGCCGCCTCGCGAACAAAGTCCGCGCAATTGCCAGAAACGAGTTTGTAAGCGGCAACATTCGAGCGCGAATTGTAAGCGCGGATGAATTCGTCGTCTTGCGCCGCAGTGGTTTCGATTTGGAACCCATATATCGTGCGGTCGTAGGCCTCGCCGATCAGTTGTGGCCAATCGCCTCGTTCCGCCTCACCGTCTGAGGCGTTGGGCGCTACCGATTCCAGATGCGCCCTCCGGTAGCGGTCCCGCAGCAGGGCCACGAGCTTGGCATCTGCGTACAGCGGTACATCTTCAGGATTGTCCACGGCGTAAAGGTACGGCGTCATGGGGATGGCGATCCAGTCATACCCGCCGACCCGGTGGTAACGGCTGAGCACAACTCCGTTTTCCCCTTCGCGGCATCGCCTTAATTCGACAGGGCTTGCCGCGCATACCCGTGTGAGGTACACGGCGCTGTGTCCGGTGCCAGCGAAGGCCCCGTCATAGCTATAGGGCTCCTCGAGCAGGATGGCGATATCGCCCTTCGCTTGTGGCGCAAGCCATAGCAGCAAAAAGACTAAGCCCGATATTGCTCTGGCGGTTCGCATGTCTATGCAGTTAGATTCGTGCTTCGACTCGGTTAGAAACCCTGAGTTAGGGTAGAGTTGCCGGGGATCTCGGGTATGTTCCAGAGAGCGCTGTAAGGACTGTAGAATCAGTCCGTTAGATTAA
>Ga0209420_1000386_pt1 | contig 24209 bp, 20 predicted proteins | sample BlaSpr_A8_OM1_O1_FD_187972 | JGI IMG/M metagenome (GOLD analysis project Ga0209420, IMG submission 187972) | Forest soil microbial communities from Thunder Bay, Ontario, Canada - Black Spruce, Ontario site 2_A8_OM1_O1 (SPAdes) (version 2) | ecosystem: Environmental > Terrestrial > Soil > Boreal...
CCATCGAGAAGAGAGTAGTCCGTGTGTAAATGAAGATGAACAAAGTTTGAAGAATTCATGCGTGAACTATTCTAAACCAGTTAACAGATTCGAGCATCGCCATTTGAGCGGTTAACAAATTGTCTTCTGAAAACGGGATTGGGGACTTACTCTTTCTCAACGTCGTCCCGATTTTTTTGTTGAGCGCGACTTTGCCTTGCCGCTTCCAAGCGACCGCTTCTTCCCCGCTGACGCTTTCGATTCACTTTCAGCCTCGGCATGTTTTGCGCGGGCCCTGGCGCCAATCGCGGCGGAGGCCGACTGCGATTGTTTGGCAGCCTCCGGTGCGCTCTTGGCTGAGCTCGCCGATGCTGCAGCCGCGGCCGGCGCGGGCTTAGACTTATCGTGCTCTTTGGTTTCGCCAGCAGCAGATTTCCGTTCGCCCTTCTCTCCCTTGCGCTTCTTTTCCGGTTTCTCGACTTTCTTGGGTTCATCCTTGATTCCCGCAAGGTTTCGAAGGATTTTTGTGCGCTCTTCGGGCAACTTCCCTTTCCCACGCAACTGCATCTCGAACAATTGCTCGATCACTTTGTCAAACTTGGGGCCGCGTGCAACGCCCAGCGCGTCGAGTTCTGCCATGGGAAGTGATTGCCGCAAGGGACGCCATTTCTGGACGTAACTGCGAAACTTTGATACCGCTTTCGGGTGGGGCATTTCTGTTTCGATAAAAGCCATCATTTCAGCCGGCAGCGACGCGATGTAGAAGTACGCGTCCTTCGGAGCATTGGTCTTCCTGCCTTTCAATATCTTGACGACTTTCTGCGCCTCGGGTACGAGATTCGCAATCGCCTCAATCTCACTCGATCGAAAGTCCATGTTGCGCATTGCCGACGCCGCTTCCCGTGACTTCAAACGTCCGAGCGTGTAGTACAGCACGGGATATTGGAGACGTGGACGCAGCCCCGCGGAGTAAAGATTCGTGCGTACCTTCCCCAGTTTGTTCAAGCTGTCGTAATCTGGTTTGCGCTTCTGGAGACTGGGATGAATCAGGGCAAGCAGGCCGTGCTTTTCCCACTCCTTTAGCGTCGCGACAGGGTTATCCTCGCGAGCCAATGCGCGCAATTCATGTCCCACGTCTTCTGTCTGAATATTTTTCTGCATGTCGCGCTGCATGGCCAGATCAAACCATTCCTGAGTGCGCGGCTCCATTTTGAATCCCATGCGCGCGCAGTAACGCAGGATGCGCATTAAACGAATGGGCTGATTCGTGAATCCATGAATGGATAACGAACGAATTTCCTGTTTCTCAAGGTCGGCAAGTCCATTCATCGGATCGAGCAATAGCCCGCGCGATTGCGTGTTCAACGAAATAGCGATGGCATTCACTCCGAAATCCCGCCGGCGAAGATCTTCCATCACGCTGGAGAAGCGATACTCCGGCTTGGCACCCGGCCGCTCATAAACATCTTCTCGCGCAGCGCATATCGATCCGTCCACATCGCCGGCGAAAATTAACTCGTAGTGCCGCAGCTTTTCGGTTTCCCAAACGATGCGCGCACCGCCTTTTTCCAGTTCTTTCACCATCCGCAGCGGATTCCCTTCCACGGTAAAATCCAAATCGCGGATGGGCATGCCGGAAATCAAGTCGCGAACGGCGCCCCCGGTGAGATAAATATTCACGTCCTGCGACCGCGACAGTTCTTGCACGCGCTCGAGTACAGCGCGCTGCTCGGGCGACAAGCGACTTTCCAGCAAATACATGTAATCGGGCATGAGTTCCTATGCCTCCTAAGGGCAAGCCAATGATTCAGGCGCGCGGATGATGCGCCTTGTAAACTTTCTTCAATCGCTCTTCGACCACGTGGGTATAAATCTGCGTGGTAGAAATATCCGAATGGCCCAACATCAATTGCACGGAGCGAAGATCGCCGCCCCGATCGAGAAGATGCGTGGCAAAGCTATGCCGCAGCATGTGGGGCTTCAGCGACTTTCGAAGTTCCGCCTTGCGTCCATACAACGCCAACAATTTCCAAAAGCCTATGCGATCCAATTTGTTGGCGTTGCGATTCACGAACAGATATTTTGAGCTCCGCTCTGCGAGAATTTCCGGCCGCGCCTTTTTCAAGTATTCCCGAATGACCGCTAGCGCTCTGCGCCCAACCGGTACCAGGCGTTCCTTGTTTCCTTTTCCAATACAACGCAACGATCCTGCTTCCGCGTGCAAGTCATCTACGCCGAGGCCGCAGAGTTCTGAAACGCGCAGGCCAGCCGAATACAGCAGTTCGATCATCGCTTTGTCGCGCAAGCCAATCGCCGTGGACACATCGGGCTGCGCGAGTAGCCGCTCAACTTCTTCCACGCTTAGAAATTCCGGCAAACTTTGCCGGAATTTTGGCGACTCCACGCTAATCGCTGGATCCTCCTGGATCAATTCATCCGTTAAAAGGAAGCGGAAGAATTGGCGTATGGAAACGAGATGACGCGCCACCGACCGCGCATCGAGTTTTTGGCTGTAGAGAGTGCCAAGAAAATCAACGATATCACCCCGTTTTACTTGCCTGGGCTTCCGCAATCCCTTTTGGGCAGCGTATTCAACGAATTTAGAAAGATCTCGGCGATAGGCGTCGATGGTATTCTGCGAGAGGGCCTTTTCGACGCGCAGATAGTTTAAGAACGATCGAATCTCAGGTTCCAACGCTTCGCTTTCCTTTTCTCTTGGACTTCAGAAAATCAAATTCAGACTTCCATTCCTGCGGCGGAAACAGCTCCGGGCTCCGCACGACGCAACATTAGAAATAGTTCGGGCAATTCTTCACATCGCAAAATCCAAGCCAAGCCAAAGTAAATCGCGACTGATCCCACGATCAGGGCCGCCAGGAGCCCGGCCTGCGACATAACGTGCTCTATGTTTGCAAAGCCGGAAAACCGAAGTGCCGCGAAACAGGCGCCGGCCATCACCGCGGCGCAGATAGCCATCTTCGCAATCGATGCCACCATCGCACGCGCGCCCAGAGCTCCGTAGCGTCCGCGGAAAATATAAAACAGAAGCGCGAAATTAAAATACGCGGCAAGCGAACTGGCCAACGCCGGGCTTGCGTTCCACAAATAGCGCGAGAAAGCGAAGAGCAAAATAACGTTGAGCGCGATGTGCAAGCCGAGCGAGTAAACGCCCACGCGCGTCGGGGTCATGGTGTCGCGCGTTGAATAATACATGGGCGTAATCAACTTGATAGCAGCGAACGCCGGCAGCCCCAGCGAGTAATACAGCAGCGCATGCGCGGTGAGCGCGGTTGACTCCGCCATGAACTTGCCATGTTGGAACAAAACTTTGGTGATCGGCACGCGTAGCAGAATCAAGCCCACGGCTGCCGGGATGGTGATGAAAGATACCACGCGGACCGCAAACTCAAAGGTTCGCTTCATTTCGTCAAATTTTCCATCCGCGACCTGGTGAGCCATAGTCGGAAAAATAGCAGTCGATAACGCGATTGCATACGCGCCTAAAACCAGTTCCATCACACGATCCGCGATGTACAGAGATGTCACGCTGCCCGTCGGCATCCTTCGGGACGTTGCAAAAATAGTGTCCACGAAGAAATTCACCTGAAACACGCCCATGCCGAAGAAAACCGGCGCCATTAATTTTCCCACCTTGCGCACGCCGGGGTCCTGAAACGAAACATGCGGGCGAAAGCGCATGCCCCGTTTGCGCAGCGCCGGGATTTGCATCGCCAGTTGCAACGCCGATCCCAACAATATTCCGATGGCCAAGGCCAGTGCCGGCGTGCGATATGCTTCCGGAGCTAGGCGAAGGATCGGCTTGTAAACAATCCCGAGCGAAAAAACAATAAAGACTAAATTAAACAGCACCGAGGTGGATGCGGGAAGTCCGAACACATGAAAGCTGTTTAGAATCGCCGCCGCCAACGCCGCCAGGCCCATAAAAAAAATGCATGGGAAGATGATGCGATTCAAAAAAATCGCCAAATCCCAATGAAGACTACTGGCACCTAGCAAAGTAAAAATGCCCACCACTTGCTTTGAGAACACGCACCCCAGCACAGCGACGAGGGCCAAAATCACCGCCGTATCCCAAAAGATCCTTTGTGCAAATTCCCAAGCTTCGGCCCGCGGTTTGCCCCGAAGGTAGCCGGTGAAAACCGGGATAAATGACGCTCCCAGCGCTCCCTCCCCGGTCATTCTGCGTATCATATTAGGAATGCGGAAAGCCAGGATGAAGGCGTCAGCCGCGGGCGTTGTACCTAGTAGCAAGGCCACCCGTTGATCCCGTAAGTAGCCGAAAATACGGCTGATAACGGTAACTAGAGCTATCAGGGAGGCAGATTTTAGAATCTGTCCTTTAACGGTCAATCGGCGGTTGCTCCGTCGCTAACCCTTTAAACACCAACGACTTGACAAAAAATCATGTAAGGATAACATAACCTGGGTGAGCATAGCAATAAAATGCCCCCTCAACAGCGTTTTCATGCCAGCGCTGGCGTTACACTGAAGAAAAGCATGCCGCGTGCGAAAAGCCTAGCCACCGCTTCTACTCATAAGAAAGTTATCGTGCTGCTCCTCGACAGCAGGTCCGTTAAAGGCTACCTGAATCCGGGTACCTTGGGGCCGGCAGAAAAGATTGACCTGCTGACCGCTGACGGAGAGCATCGAGCAATCGAGCTAGCGGACGTTAAGTCGATTCACTTTGTGCGTGAGTTCGTCGACGCGCCTGCGCCTGAACGCAAAACTTTCTTAAGCCGCCCTAAACTCGACGGGCTTTGGGTACGTCTGCAGTTTCGCGATGGGGATGTAATGGAAGGCATTATCGCCAACGACTTGCTTGACCTGTTGGACAAAGGCGTTCAACTTACCCCGCCGGATCTACACGGCAACACGCTGCGTATCTTCATTCCTCGCTCTGCGTTGGCGGAAGTGAAAGTCCTGGGCGTGGTGGGCGTCGCCCGCCGTGCGCCAGCCGATGCCCGGGCCGCTGCGTCTCAATCCAAGCTCTTCACTGAGTAACGACCGAAGCCGCTTGCGATCGCCGCTTAGCAGCGGACGCTCGTCTTGTTATACATTGGCTGTGGGCAACGAGCTTAGGAGGAGAATCCAATCATGAAACTTGGTGATATCGCCCGAAAGCTGGGCTGCGAACTTAGCGGTGACTCGGATATCGAGATCACCGGTGTCGCGGGAATTGAGGATGCCGAAGCGGGCCAGTTAACGTTTCTCGCCAATAGCAAATACCGCCCTTTGCTTGCGACTACGGGAGCCTCCGCGATCATTGTGGCCAAAGAAAATTCCGGCGCGGGTCATGCCGCCACATTGCTTTCGGGGAACCCACAACTGGATTTCGCAAAAGCAATCGAACTGTTCCACGCCGCCCCTGCCTATGCGCCCGGCGTTCACCCGACTGCTGTGATTGCGAAATCGGCGAAGATTGGAGCGGGAGCTCACATCGGGCCTTACTGTTTTATCGACGAAGACGTCCAGATCGGGTCCAACGCAGTGCTGCACAGCCTCGTCAGCGTTTATCGCGGCACACAAATCGGCGATGATTTCTTCGCCCATTCCCACGTGACGGTGCGCGAAGGCTCGCGCGTCGGAAATCGCGTCCTTTTGCAAAACGGTGTTGTGATTGGAAGCGACGGCTATGGGTTCGCGCGACAAACCGACGGCCACTGGTACAAAATCCGCCAATCCGGTGTAACGGTGATCGGAGACGATGTGGAGATTCAAGCCAATAGTGTAATTGACCGCGCGACCATCGGTGAAACACACATCGGTCGCGGCACAAAAATCGACAACCTGGTGCAAGTGGGGCATGCATGCAAAGTTGGCCAAGATACCCTACTTTGCGGCCAGGTTGGACTCGCGGGCACGACGCGCGTCGGAAGTGGGTGCATTCTGGCAGGCCAGGTCGGCGTCGCCGGTCATCTCACGATCGGTGACGGTTCTACGCTGACGGCGCAGAGCGGGGTCCCCAATGATGTGCCGGCTGGTGTAGTTTATTCCGGTTACCCGGCTATGGACAATTTGGCTTGGCGCAAATCGGTGACAGTATTTAGCCGGTTGCCGGAGCTTCAGAAGGAAGTGCGTGAATTGCGCGAAGCTGTCTCAAAATTAACGGAGCAGCGCTAATTGGCGGAATTGCCATCGGCCTCGCGGTCGTTTACCTCCTCGGTAAGCTTACTCGGCGACCTTGTCGCCTGCCTCTTTTCGCGGCTTTTGTTCCTCCGGCAACCCCGCAGCGACAAGTTCTTCTACACGCGCAAGCAAGTTCGCACGCTGTTCCAAAGTGTAGGCCGAGGCGTCCACAGCAGGTCCAAAACGTATCGCGACTTCTCCCGGACGCACGGCCCATTCTCCCGGACGCATTAAATCCTGTGCTCCGACGATCGATACTGGCACTACCGGAACCTTGGCGCGTACCGCCATCAGGAAAGTTCCCTTCTTGAACGGCTGCATGCGCCCGTCACGGCTGCGCGTTCCTTCCGGATACACGGCAAACGATAAACCTTCTTTCAGATATTGCAGCGCGGTCTCTACGCTGGCCGCGGCCGCTTCCCTGTTTTCGCGCTGCACCGGAACGAAGTGGGCCATACGCATTGCTTTCGAAAGGATGGGGACGCGAAACAATTCGCTTTTAACCAACAATCCAACGCGCCGCGGAATCATGGGAACGAACGCCAGCGGGTCCACATTTGAAACATGGTTCGCCGCAAAAATACAGACACCCGCGGGGATATTTTCCGTGCCTTCGACCCGCACGTGAACACCCGCGAGTCGCACCGATGACGCGACGACTTTCATGGTGGCTCGATACATAAAATCCGCGCTGCCTGTCAACAAGCTCCACAGAATTAGCCACGGCATCACCAGAAGAATTCCAAGCGCGAGGTAAACGACAGCCAGGGTTGTGCGAATCATGAATCTTGCTTAATTTACAGTGCCGCGAAGCCAGCCTTCCCGGATACGTTTCTGCCTGTCAGAAACGTGAACGAGTTCGGAAATCAAATATTTCTTCGTTTCATTCGATCCGAGAGCGAAGGAAATATCCAACTCTTTGCCGTCTCTGTGTATGCGCAACTTTACGATTTCTCCCGGCGAATGCTGACGCACCCACTGCGGAAAAAATGCCGGCACCGCCTCGCCGTTGAGCTCTAGTAGGACGTCACCGACCAAAAGCCCCGCCGCTTCCGCGGCGCTGCCGGGGACGATCTGCGACACCACCGCAGTGGCGCCTCCACCTCGCCCGCCCACGGTCCAGAAACCAAGGTCCGCCATGCTATGCGTTTCAACTCTTAGTTCTAAACCGGCAGCGCCTAGAAATTTGTCGTACGGTATCGGGTCCACGCCGGAGATATATCCGCGAAAGAAGTCTTGCAAACTCCTACCGGCAACTTCTTCAGCCACCGCTCGAACGCCTTCTGTGTCCTCATAATATTTCCCCTGCTTCGCATAGATCTCGTTCATGCGCGTCATCACACTGTCGAGAGATTTGCGTCCTTCGGTGGCATCGCGAATCAAAAGGTCCAGCATTTCTCCGACGATCTGGCCTTTGTTGTAGTAAGAAATGCTCCGCTCCGGCTGCCTATAATCGTCGTACTTTTCAAGCCAGGCATCCAGGCTGGATTCTTCCACACTCTGCCACAGGTGCGCGGGGCGCGAATCCAGTTCGCTAATTTGCGCAGCTAAATCCGCATAGAACCTTTCTTTTGGCCAAATTCCCGAGCGCTCCAGGGTGTAACTGGCATAGGTATTGGTCACACCTTCGGCAAACCAAAGCGCCCGCGTGTATTGTTCCTTTGTGAAATCCACGGGCTCAAGCGTCTGCGGACGTATGCGTTTTACGTTCCAGGCGTGGAAAAATTCGTGCGCCGCTATGGTGATGGCCCCTTCGACCGAGGAAGCTCCAATCGCGGTGCAGTTGGCGTGCTCCATGCCGCCACCGCCGGCTTCGGCATAGGGCCCCAGGTGAAAAAAGAAGGTGTACTCTTGAAACGGCGCTTCGCCCATCAATTTCATTTCATACGAAGTAATGTGCCGCAGATAATTCTCCAACCGGTCGCGACGCCACTCTTTCGCATCCACTACCACGCGAAAGTGCGCCCCGCCTTCATCGAATCCGAAGTCTTCAAATTTCCCAATTTCGGCCGGGGCGTCCACCAGAGTGTCGTACTTCGTGCCCGCAAACGAATTGGGCGACTTTCCGGCTGGCAATTCCGCAATGGCTCGCCAGCCAGCCGGCAGATCTTCAAATTCGACAGTAGTGTCTTCGCCGCGCCGGTCCGGGATGTACATCAAAACTTCTGCAAAGTTCACGAAGGCGTGCTTGCTGTTCAACTGCGAATTAAAGGGTCCCGCATCGTCCCATAGGATCGAATACTGGACCTGTATGGACCTAAGCGGACCGGCGCCTGCGCCATCGTCGCCAATCTCCCAGGTCTGCTTATCCAGCTTGCGAATTTGTAATTTATCCCCGACATTGCCGGGATCACTCAACGGATTGGCTTGCACATCGCGCACCCGATATGAAAAATCGCGCACCTGGTAGAGCGCGTTCCATGCCGGGATCGCCACTTTAATCCCAGGAGCTGGCTGCGGAATGGTCATGGTCACTTTAAAGCAGTGCTGCTCAGGATTCTTCAACGAGATTTTGTACTCGATCGTTCCGAAAGCGGGGCACGCGCTGAGAAGGAAGATAGAAACGCAGCAACAAGATAAGCCCCCAACGAAACTCTTTTTCATCGCCGGGTTCCCGCGAGCGATTCCAGTCTTGCAAGGACCTTGCCGGAAAGGCCATCGAAGCTTCCGTTCGACATCACCATCACCACATCTCCGGATTTCGCATTTTCCGCCAAGTAGTCAGCAATTTCGTCAGCGCACTCAAATGCCTTAGCCGGGCGCCCGCGCTCGAGCAACGAATCCGCGATCTGCTCGGGAGATAATCGCTCATCATCTTCCAGAAGTTGCGCGCGGTTCACTGGCCCGATTAACACCGCATCGGCAACCATCAGCGCTTCTGGAAGCACATCCTGAAATATTTTGCGGCGCATGGTGTTGGAACGCGGTTCGATCGCAGCCCAAATCTTTTGTCCCGGCCAACGTGTGCGGGTGGCCTCCAGCGTCAGCTTGATGGCAGTTGGATGGTGCGCGAAATCCTCCACAACCAGTACGCCACGTGCTTGGCCTTTGATTTCCATGCGCTTGCGGACGCCTTGGAATGTGGCGAGGGCCCCTTCGATGGCCTCGCACTCGACCCCGCGTCCGTACGCCAGAGCTGTTGCTGCCAGAGCGTCCAGCACATTATGTCGGCCAGCCAGGGGCATTCGTATACGCGTCACTTCACTTCCGCGAAAAACCACACGAAATTCCGTGGCCGAATCTTGCCACAAGAGGTCGCCCGCCTGCCAATCACAACCGGCCGTAAGTCCAAATGTTTCCACCGGACAAAACGCTTTCTCGCTGACGCCTCGGAGCTCCGCGCTCTCGCCCCACATCAACAGACGTCCACGCCGAGGAACCAGATTCACCAAACGACGGAATTGCAAGGCGATCGCAGCTAGATCCGAAAAGATGTCCGCGTGATCGTACTCCAGCGAAGTAAGAATCAATTCGTCTGGATGGTAGTGCAGAAATTTGGGTCCGCGATCAAAGAAAGCCGTCTCGTACTCGTCGCCTTCGATGATGAACTCTTGCCCGCCGCCAAGTCCGTAGCTTTTGTCGTTGAAATTCGGGACCACGCCACCCACCAGAAAATCCGGCCGACGGCCGGCCACATGAAAAATCCAGGCAAGCATCGCGGTGGTGGTGGTTTTACCGTGCGTTCCAGCCACCACAATAGAGGTATGCCCGGGAATGAAATATTGCTCCAGAAGCTGCGGCATCGAGCAATACGGAATTTTTTCGTCCAGAACATACTCGATCTCAGGATTTCCTCTGGCCACGATATTGCCGACCACTGCCAAGTCCGGCGCCGGCTGTAAATTCTCCTCACGAAATCCTTCGTTCCATCGAATGCCCAGTGAGTCCAGCAAGGTGGATGCAGGCGGATACACATTCACGTCAGAGCCTGAAACGCGAAATCCGCTCTCTTTCAACATTCCCGCCACCGGTGCCATCGCTGAACCAGCGATGCCCAGTACGTGCACATGTTCGGGTCTCTGGCCTACCATCTGCACCTCTCTAAGCGTTGCGTTCTTCATCCGCTGCATGCCGGTTCCAGCGTTTCGAGCCTTGCGCCTTTGCCGTCCGCATCATTGGCAAAAAGTCGCGCGCGAACGCCTAACGGCAGAGTCAACATGGGCCGCCTGGTGTGCCCGATAGCCGCGCCCCACACGACAGGAAATCCAAAGAAATTCAGTATGCGCTGCGCGACGTCTTTGACGCTTTCTGTTCCAGCGGGCCCTTCGCATTCTGGAAATTCTCCGAGGACCACGGCGGAAACTCCGCGAAATTTCCCTGCTTGTTTAAGATGCATCAGCGCGCGGTCCACTTGCCACGGCTTCATGCCTCGATCCTCAAGAACAAGAATGGATCCGTGCGTATCGAGTTCCCAAGCGGTGCCCAAAGTCGTTTCAATCAGAGTAAGACAGCCGCCGAGCAGCGTGCCGTCGACTTTTCCGGGAACCAATGTTTCCGTACCCTGCAAGTCGATTACCCACCCATGTCGCGTTTCGGAAATGGCATTCGTGAAACTTTCACGATCGTATCCTTCGGGAGCACCTTCTCCCTTGTCGAATCCGGAAGCGACCATAGGCCCATAAAAAGTAACCCAGCGGAATTTCTGCCACAGAAAAATTTGCAGCGACGTGAGATCGCTATAACCCTGTAAAATTTTCGGCGCAGCAAGCGCCACGCTCAGCCCATCGAGCAAATAATTCGAACCGTAGCCACCGCGGGTGCAGAAAATTGCGCGCGAATCAGTCTCTGTAAGCGCTTCTTTTAACGCCGCCACGCGCTCGGCCGCCTGACCCGCAAAAAAACCATCGCGTGCCAGAGTGCTGGCTTCGTCGAATTTTATCTTGTAACCCAATCGCGCAAGTTCGCGAGCGCCTGCTTCGAGCCGATTGCCATCCACCGGACTCGCCAGGGAAATGATGCGAACAACATTCTCTGCTTCAAGCGCGGGAGGCTTAAGTGTCTGCGGCATGGGCGCAAACGAGAATAAGGAATTTCCGAGAGCTAGTCCAGCCGACAAGCGCGTCAGGTTTACATCCCAGCAGCGCTATTGCATGCCTTAGAAGGTAGTCAGGATGAGCACTACGTCCCCGTATCCGCTGGTAGGAGCTGTGGGGACAGGCGAAGTGGAAGAAAAAGCCGCTACGCGGCCGTTTGAAATGATGGGCACAGGCGAAAATTGATCCACGCTTAACCCCGCGGTGTGCGAGGCCTTCGCTGGAGTTGCCACCGCGACGGTGCGAGCGGTGCAAGAGCTGGTCGCGCCGAAGCAGCTGTCGCGCACAAAAAGATATTTTTCCACAGAGTAGCGGCGCTGCGCGCTCATCGAAATTCCGGAAATGAAGCTGATATAGCGTCCTGAGGAGCTGATCCACGGCGCGAATGCATCGGAATTCGTAGAAACACCGGCCGATTCAGGGCCGACCAAAGTCGTGGCGGGAGTGCATCCATCAGACGCCGTTGCGCCTAAACAGGTGTCGCGCAGAAAAACATTCGTCTTTGATTTCGCCGGCTCGCCTACGAGATTGGACGCGCTGGACTGAAAGACAACGAAACGGCCATCACCGTTCACGAGCGGTGCTGCGCTTTGACCGTCAGCAGGCTGGCCCGCAGAAGATACTGAGATTTCTACAGTCGATGAGATGCAAGACGCTGGAACACTCACTCCCGCACAAGTATCGTGGAGCAGAACCTGAGAGGGCCCTGACCATGAATTCGTTCCGAAAACCACAAACGCGACATATCGCCCGTCGGCGGAAATTGACGGATTTTCACCCTCCGATCCGTTGGCGGCATACTTAGCTTCGATCCCAATCTCTTCGGTTCTTGCGACGCAAGACTTCGCGGCGGTCGGTCCGGAACAGGTGTCGCGCACGAAAATTTGAGATCCCGCGCCTGTTTGCTCGGCAACGAGATTTGCAGCTGAGGAAGCGAAGGCGATGAAGCGGCCGTCGGCGCTGAGGGAGGCCCATCCGCTATCCCCACCGCTAGGTAGTGCCCCGGAGGCATCTAGCGATACCGGCTCGGTATGCTTTCTACACCCAGAGGGCGCGTTCGCTCCGTTACAAAGGTCGCGAACAAAAAGATTCTTAGTGCGAGCGGAGGATTCCGAAGAGTTGTTCAAGCCCAAGACCAGATTGGTGGCCTTAGATTCGAAGACGACGAATCTGCCATCCGCGCTCATGGCCACCCGCTTGTCTGCGGCTGCGTTGGGCCCGCTTCCATCAGGCGCGAGATCAACAGCATCGCTCTTAGCGGTACAGCCGGTAGCTCCCATACAAGTGTCTCGGACAAAAATATTTCCATGCGCGCCGTGCGCCACTATATTTCTTGCCGTGGAGAAGAACGCGACGTATCGCCCATCGGTGCTTACCGCCGGCGCCGCACTCGTTCCGTCAGCGGCACCACTCGACGCACTCACGGAGGCCACCTTGGGGAAAGCGGAACTGCTCGTCGTGTAGTTGAAATCCACGGAAGGTGAATACAGCTGCGTGTCGCCGGGGGTCGTGTTGTAAACGCTTATACTTGCGAATCCAGGAGAAGCGACATTAGATCCCGGCACGCTCGCTGTTAATTGAGTCGAATTTACGAACGTAGTCGTCAGCGGCGCGCCGTTCCAGGCCACAGTTGAACCCGCTATTTGCGTCACACCGTTTACAACCACGGGCGCCTCGTATCCCGAACCGTTCACGGTGAGAACGAAATTGCCACTACCGGGAGAAACGCTCGTTGGCGATAGACTCGCGATGAAAGGTGTGCCGTTCTGGACCGGATTAATTACAAACGTGGCCGCAAGCGAGGGACCGCCGGGTTCCGGATTCGATACCGTAACCGAGCCGATGCCAGCAGTAGCAACGTCGGACGCCATAATGGTGACGGCGAGTTGCTCCGTGGTGTTGTTCAGAACGCTGGTGCGCATGGAGCCGTTCCAGAAGACTTGCGACTGCGGGCTGCTGATAAAGCCCGTACCGGAGATAAATAAAGTGAACGTCTGGCTGCCCGCTGTGATGCTGGAGGGAAATAGGCCCGTGATAACCGGCGTAGGATAGACAATCGCTGTGGTGCCCGTGCTCGAGCAGCTTCCGAGCGGCAGGGCGCATCCTAGGAGTGCCAGCAAAGCAGTCCACCGCAAACGCATCAGTTACGTCCTCCTATAATTTGCACGGAACCCTGCGGCCGCTCATGGTGACAAACTTGTCGAGCGGAACGGGAAAACCGAAACGCCTGAAAATATAACAAAGGCCTAGAATTGATAGCACCCCTTTGCGCAGTCCGTCAACTCGGATTCAATTTTACCGGCATTGGTTGGCCGTCAAACCATGTGTCGTGCCGTGTGCCTACGGGACATCGGAAGAATGTGTCCCTCAAACGGGCCGCACATCGCAGCGAACTTTCAACGTCGCTAGCTTTTCCATCAGATCGCGTTCTTGCGGATAGGTCACGTCTGCGTCGAACTCCACAACGATCCCTTCATCACTGCGATGATTGTGCCAGCGCTGGGCCCGAATCCCGGACTGTTCAACGATCTGATGCGCTCGCGGGAGCACGGTGGGATCCTCGGTGGTCAATCGGAAAGTCACAAGACGCATGTGCAGCCCGAAGCGCTCTTCCGCGGCACTGAGAAATACAAGCGCAACCAGAAGAATTAGCGTCGAGAAAATGGCCGTCATCAACATGCCGGCGCCAACCGCCATGCCCACACTGGCCATTACGAAAATTGTCGCTGCGCTGGTGATTCCCACCACGCCTCCGCGGCCGCGAATCACCACGCCGGCCCCAATAAATCCGATTCCCGGAATAATTTGCGCCGCAATGCGCGTGTGATCGCCGCCCACGCTTCCCGCCATTTCGTAGGAAATAATCGTAAACAGGGCGGCGCCAAAACAAATCAGCATGTTGGTGCGCAGGCCAGCCGGCTTGTGGCGCAATTCCCGCTCAAGCCCGACCAATCCTCCGAGCACGCCTGCGAGCAATAGCCGGGCAACGATGTAAGAATTCAAATCATGCAGCATAAATCCACTCGACTAAAGCTTGAACGTTGTAAGTTTCAGAAAGCGACGCGCGCGTGCGGTTATGTCGCGGCGCGTCAGATTTCTGAGGCGCTCAACACCGAAACGTTCAACGGCAAAGCTTCCGAGCACGGAGCCGTAAACCATCGCGCGACGAAGCGTTTGGTCATTCATTCGCCCTTGGCCCGCCAAGTAGCCCATGAAACCACCCGCAAAACTGTCTCCAGCACCGGTAGGATCGTGCACCTCTTCCAACGGAAATCCTGGTATCGAAAACAGAAAGTTATTGTGCACCATCAAAGCGCCATGTTCGCCGCGTTTGATCACCAGCGTCCGCGGGCCCATTTTAAAAACGTGTTTAGCTGCCCGCATTAAATTGTGTTCGCCGGTTAGCTGGCGCGTTTCATCATCATTAATCATCAAAATCTGGGTATGTTTAAGAGTTTCGCGTAATTCGGCAGGCGTGCGCTCGATCCAATAATTCATGGTGTCGAGCCCGACCACTTTCGGTTTGCACTTCATTTGCTTCAAAACGGACCGTTGCAGCGTCGGATCGATGTTCCCGAGAAAAATAAATGACGAATCGCAATAGGCGCCCGGTAAGGTGGGCCTGAAATTTGCAAACACGTTTAAATCAGTCACCAGCGTCGTGCGCTGGTTCATATTCTCGCTGTAACGGCCGGACCAGAAAAACGTCTTCCCCGTTGCGTGTTCCAGACCTTGCAGGTCGATTTTCCGACCGTGAAAGACAGCCTGGTCTTTAGCAGTGAAATCATCTCCCACAATAGCTACCACGCGAACAGGCGCGAAATAGCTTGCAGCCAGCGCGAAATAACTCGCGGCCCCTCCCAAAGTGCGTTCCACCTTGCCACGCGGTGTTTCCAGCGCGTCGAAAGCGACCGAACCAACCACCAGTAGTGACATGCATTCTCCGTTTAGGAAATGTATTTGCCGATGATGGGTGCGAGCCTTTTTTTCGCGGCGGCAGAAATAGCGTTCCGGTCGGTAAGAATCGCGTGCGCCAGCGCCTGTCCGCACTTGCAGTTTCGTGCCTCCGGCAGTTCGCGCACTACTTCGCGCAACACGCGCTGCACGTTGGAAGTATTGCGATTTAAATTCTGAATAACTTCGTCCAAAGTAACGGCGTCGTGATTTGGATGCCAACAATCGTAATCCGTAACCATCGCGATCGTTGCGTAACAAATCTCCGCTTCACGGGCCAGCTTGGCCTCCGTCAAATTGGTCATCCCAATCACGTCGAAGCGAAGCTGCCGGTAGGTATGCGATTCGGCCAAGGTGGAAAATTGCGGCCCTTCCATGCAAACGTAGGTTCCGGAGCGATGCGCTTTCACGCCGGCCGCGTCGCACGCATCAGCAATGTGCGCCGCCAAAATCGTGCAGGTAGGTCTGTCGAATCCGACGTGCGCCACAACTCCACCGCCAAAAAACGTTGCGACACGCAGGCGTGTGCGATCAAAGAATTGGTCGGGGATCACGAAATCGAGCGGCGGCAAATCATCGCGAAGCGAACCGACCGCGCTAACGGACAGAATTCGCTCCACTCCGAGCATCTTTAGCGCGCAAATATTAGCGCGATAATTGATCTCGCTCGGCGTTAACCGGTGACCGCGTCCATGTCGCGCCAGGAAGGCCACCCGGCGTCCTTGCAGGGCACCCGTCACGATTGCGTCCGAGGGATCGCCAAAGGGCGTCTTTACCCGAATCTCGCGGGTATCGGTAAGTCCTGGCATGGAGTAGAGACCGCTTCCCCCCAGAATCCCAATGCGCGTCTCTTCCTTCCCGCTTTTGTTCTTTTTCTTTTTAGGTCTTCTCGCCATTTTCACCTTTCGTTCGTCTTGCTAATCGATCGTCACCGGTTCGGCTTCCCATTTTCCGTCGCGCTCACGCAAATACGCCGCCGGCATATTCGTATCGTGAGCGAAAAGTGCAATCCATCCTTCTTTGATCGCCTCCGGAATCCATTTCTTTTTGTTTTCGAGCGTAGTCACCGGATACAAGTCGAATCCCATGATCCACGGAAGCGCCAGGTGAGCCGTAGTTGGCACAAGATCCGCGAAGAAAAACGCAGTTTGACCGCCGCCGCTGAGCTTCACGCACTGCATGTTCGCGGTGTGTCCGGGGACCCGAATCAATTCCACTCCTGGGGCGATCGCACGGTCATCTACAAGAAGGGACCATTTCCCGGCCGCCTCGAGCGGAACATAATTTTCGAGCATGTAGCTTGCGCGATCTCGCTCGTTCGGATTCTTGGCGTGCTCGTATTCACCGCGCTGAACCACATACCGCGCGTGCGGAAAAGCAGTGACAACTTTATCTTTTTCCACGCGCGTGTTTCCGCCGCAATGATCGAAGTGCAGATGTGTGTTGATCACGATATCGATTTCGTGGGGATGCACGCCGTAATCGCGCAGCCTTTCGGTCAAATGCGGACCATCCAGCGCATAAATATCGCGCTGCTTTTCCTCCCATTTCTCACCGGCACCGGTCTCTACCAAAATCGTTTTGCCACCGGCGCGCACCAGCAGACAATTCATGGCCAACTTGATTCGGTTCCTGCCATCCGCAGGAATTTTCTTTTCCCACATGGGTTTGGGGATGACGCCAAACATTGCGCCACCATCCAGCCCTAAATGTCCGTCCACTAAAACGTGAAATTCCAGTTGCCCAAGTTTCAAGATTTATCTCCGAGCCCCGCGCGCGCTAAAATCTCATTCACCGCGCCGTAAGGATCCATTTTTCGTTCCGCCACCTGCGAAGCAATTCTATCCAACTCGCGTTCCCCAAGCTGATCGCCGACTACGCGCTCCATCAATCGCGCCTCCAGAAGTTGGAGAATCCATTCTTTCCAGTGCGACACTTCCCGCGCCTTGCGGTCGTGAGTTTGCTCGAAATGCGCTTTGAAGAGTGCAATCTGTCGCGCCAGTTCGTGCACCCCTCTGTTTTCTGTGGCGACCGTGCGCACGACTGGCGGCTTCCATCCCTCGCGTTCAGGCACCAGCTGAAGGATGGCTCGCAATTGCTGTTCGTAACGGTCCGCGCCTTCCCGATCGGATTTGTTCAGCACAAAAATATCGCCAATTTCCATCAAGCCGGCCTTCAAGCTTTGCACATCGTCGCCCATTCCAGGCATGAGCACCACGATCGTACAGTCCGCGAGCCGCACGATTTCGATTTCGCCCTGCCCCACGCCCACCGTCTCGATCAAAATCATTTGCTTGCCGGCCGCGTCCATCAAAAGCGCGGTGTCTCTGGTCGCTTGGGCCAATCCCCCCAGAAAACCTCTGGTAGCCATCGAACGGATAAATATGCCCGAGTCGGTTGCGTGCCCTTGCATCCGCACGCGGTCACCCAAAATTGCTCCGCCGGTGAAAGGACTGGAGGGATCAACGGCAATGATCCCCACTGTCTTTTTCTCTCCGCGATAATGGCTCGCCAAGCGATCCACAAGAGTGCTTTTGCCCGTGCCAGGTGCGCCCGTGATTCCCACACGATAGGCGTGACCGGTATGAGGAAAAAGCTGACGAAGTATTTCCTCCGCCTCCTGCGCTCTATTCTCAATCGCAGACACCGCCCGCGATATCGCACGCACATCTCCGGCGCGAACTTGCTCGGCCCAATTGTCGACAGAAACGGTCATTTCACGGAGACGATCACTTCAAGAATTGATACCGCAGAGTACGGGCGGTGAAATTAGCAGAGGTGGCCTTAGCAGTCATCAAGTTTTAACCGTTTCCCAAAATCTGCCGCGCGATTACCAGCCTTTGGATTTCGCTGGTGCCTTCGCCGATGGTGCACAACTTCACGTCGCGATAGAATTTTTCCGCCGGGTAATCCTTGATGAAACCGTAGCCGCCGTGAATCTGCACGGCTTCGTTCGCCACCCGCACAGCCACCTCTCCGGCATAGAGTTTCGCCATGCTCGACTCGCGCGTAAACCGCGCATCGTAATTTCCCGCGGCCATTGCTTGGTCCGCAAGCCAGGCAGCTCGATAAGTGAGCAGCCGCGCTGCTTCGATCTCCATGGCCATATCCGCGAGCTTGAACTGAATCGCTTGAAATTCGGCAATGGCCTTGCCGAATTGTTTGCGTTGCTTGGCATAACGCACAGAGGCTTCGTAGGCACCCTGCGCCATTCCCAGCCCGAGCGAAGCGATCGAGATGCGGCCGCCGTCAAGAATTTGCAGGCTGTTTACAAAGCCCTCACCTTCCTGGCCCAGTAGATTTCCCGCCGGCACTTTGCAATCACTAAAAACCACTTCACTGGTATCGCTGGCACGCAGACCAAGCTTGTTTTCTTTTTTTCCAGCGTGGAAGCCAGGAGTGCCCTTCTCGATGAGGAAGGCTGAGATCCCGTGACTTTTCTTCGCGGGGTCCGATACCGCCATGGCAACGCACACATCTGCGTAATGGCCGTTTGTAGTAAATGTCTTTGCGCCGTTGATCAGCCATCCGCCATCTTTCTTCACCGCGGACGTGCGCGTCCCCCCGGCATCCGAGCCGGCTTCCGGCTCCGTAAGCGACCAACAGCCCAGCTTCTTGCCCTGCGCCAACGGCACCACGTATTTCTTTTTCTGCTCTTCGGTTCCAAACTTATAAATGTGATTGGTGCATAGCGAAGTATGCGCGGCCACAATAATTCCGACAGAACCGTCCACTCGCGACAATTCTTCAATAATGATGGCGTACTCGATATAACCCATTCCCGCGCCGCCATACTTTTCGGGGAAAATCACGCCCAGCAAGCCCATCTCTGCCAGCTTGGGAATAATCTCGGTGGGAAAGTGGGAGACCTCGTCCCACTCCATCACATGAGGGAGGATTTCACCTTCAGCAAATGCTCGAACCGTTCGCCGAAGCTGCTGCTGTTCGTCGGTTAGCGAAAATTCCACATCACCTCGCACAAGACGGCGCATTTCATAGCAGGACGCATGTCATTTATACCATAGGAGTTTGCACGCCGATAAGCGCCCGGCCGGCAGCGCTCCTCGCGGAAGGCTGCGGAAATCCTCAAGCGTCGCGCTGCCCGATTTACCAATCGACTTTGTGGCCCTTGTTCTGCTCGTCTAGCCACTGCTTCAAGGGCGCGTAGTATTCCAGAATCGCGGTCGCATCCATTTGCTTCTCGCCGGTTAATACTTCCAAAGCTTCCGGCCACGGACGGCTCTGTCCCATCGCCAGCATTTTGTTCAGCCGCGCGCCCGCTTCTTTATTGTTATAAATCGAGCAGCGATGTAGCGGTCCCTTATAACCCGACTCGCGGCACAATGCGCGGTGAAATTGGTATTGGAGAATTGCGGCAAGGAAATAACGCGCGTACGGAACGTTCGCGGCCACGTGATACTTCGCGCCCGGATCGAAATCCTCCTCGCTGCGTGGCGAAGGCGGCGCGATGCCTTGGTACTTCTCGCGGAGCTCCCACCAGGCTTTATTGTAGTTTTCCGGCGTCACTTGGCCAGAAAACACTTCCCAGCGCCATTTATCAATCAGCAGGCCAAAGGGCAGGAACGCGACTTTGTCCAAAGCACGTTTCATGAGCAATCCAATGTCAGAAGAGGCCTGCGGAACATTCTCCAGCAGACCGATCTGCTTCAGGTATTCCGGCGTGACGGACAGCGCTATGGTGTCGCCAATTGCCTCGTGGAAGCCGTCGTTCGCGCTGTTGCGAAATAGCGGGGGCTGCGTATCGTAGGCGCGCTGATAAAAGTTGTGGCCCAGCTCGTGGTGAATGGTCGTGAAATCGTCCGCCTTTTGCTCGATGCACATCTTGATGCGCAGGTCTTCCAGGTAATCAATGTCCCAGGCGCTGGCGTGGCAAACTACATCGCGATCGCGTGGCTTGGTAAACATCGAGCGTTCCCAAAATGTTTGCGGAAGCGCGGCGAAGCCCAAGGACATGAAGAAGCGTTCACCGTAGTGCACCATTCCCACCGGTTCGATTTGCTTGGCTTTCAAAATCTCTGTTAGATCGTAGCCCGGATCGGCGTTTGCGGGCGTCACCAGCGGATAAATATTGGTCCAATCCTGCGACCACATATTTCCCAGCAACTGCGCGGGAATCGGACGGTCTTCGCTGACCACACCTGGACCATATTTCTTTTGGAGATTCCAGCGCACGTAGGCGTGCAGCGAAACATAGAGCGGTCGGACCTGCTGCCAAAGACGGTCGAGTTCGGCGGCAAACGCATCCGGCGCCATATCGTAATTCGATCGCCACATCGCTCCGACATCCGCGAACCCTGTTTCGCGCGCGCCTTTATTCGCCAATTCAACCATTCGCGCATAACGTTTGCGCATCGGCGGCGCGATGGCATGCCAGGCTTCCCAAGCACGTTCAAGTTCTTTGGGATCGCGGCTCGTGGCCATCAAGTTTTCTATATCGTTCAAGGAAACGCATTTTCCCTGCGAACCATCGGGGCACCACTTCCCTTTTCCGTAATCGCTTTGCAACGACGCATTGAGCTGCGAAAGCTCGGTGCTTTCAGCCGTGTCGCGCGGTGCCGGAATGTCCACTGAAAATTTTATTAATTTCAGTTTGCGCGCTACGTCTTCAGGAAGTTGCAAACCCTCGTAACGGCGGGCCTGCGCAGCAAGTTCGGCAGTGGCCGCCTTCACGGATTGGTCCGCCTCTGCGGCCATCTCCTCGGTGTCTGGAGTAATAAACGTCTCTTGCACCCAGGCCGCGCGTTGTGCCGCCACCCAGAGCGGCAGCAGACGGTTTTCCGCGCCCTCGACAAATTGGCGGGCCTCTTGCGCGGTGGGCGCCGCTGATTTCATTTGCGCGGGCTTCGTTGCTGCCGCGCTCTTAGGATTTGCAGTATCAATCGTCATTATGTTGTTATTTCTCCTCGCTGCTGCTAGACCAGATGCGATGATCAGGCAAAATATTCCTCCCGTTGTTGCCGTCCGCCGGGCATGCTTTTGAGAAATCATCGCTATGGTCGCTCCGGTCCAGCCGATTTACGCAAAGAAACCCCGATCAAGCCCCATCAGTGATGTGCTGCTGCAGGCGCGCTTGCGCGCAGGCTCAGAACATCGTTCATGGCCGCCAACGCTCTTGCGATCCCAGCGCGCGGCACATCGCAATGTGTGACCATGCGAATGGAGTATTTATCTGTGGGGCCGCAGAGAATTTTCTTCTTGCCAAGTTCAGCAGAAATGTCCGCAGCTGTTTGTCCTGTTCCGCGCAGGTCAAAAATCACGATATTAGTGACGACTTTCTTCGGATCCAGCGAGATCCCTTTTATGTTGGCCAGTCCGTTCGCCAGGAACTTCGCGTTTTCGTGATCGACGTACAAATTCTTGGGCGACTCTTGCAAGGCAATGAGTCCGGCCGCAGCCAGGACGCCAGCCTGGCGCATCCCGCCACCCAGCAGCTTGCGCGCGATATGCGCTTTCTGAATAAACTCCTTTGCTCCAACCAGCATGGAACCCACGGGCGCGCCCAAACCCTTGGACAAGCAGAACATAACCGAGTCACAACTCCTCGTAAGAGCTGCCACGCTTTTCCCCAGCGCAACGGCGGCATTGAAAATTCGCGCCCCATCCAGATGCACTTTGAGCCCCGCCGCATGCGCCCGCTGGCATACCTCCTCGGTCACAGCGGGCGGATACACCGTACCGCCATGCATGTTGTGAGTATTCTCCAGCGCGACCAGTGCGGTCTGAGAGTAATAGTAGGTTTTCGGACGGATCAGCGGCTCAATCAAGTCCCAGGTAAGAATTCCATCCGGCGCAGGAGTCGTACGCGGCATGCATCCGGCAACCGCGGACATCGAGGCCAGCTCATACTGATTCACGTGCGCGCGCTGCTCGCATATTACTTCCATGCCAGATTGCGTCCACGTTTTGATCGCGATCAGGTTTCCCATCGAACCGCTGGGGACAAACAATGCTGCTTCGCGTTGGAAAATTTCGGCGGCGCGTTCCTGCAAGCGATTAACGGTCGGGTCCTCGCCGTAAACATCGTCGCCGACTTCGGCTTCCGCCATGGCGCGACGCATAGCAGCGGAGGGTCGCGTCACCGTATCGCTGCGAAGATCTACAAAATCCGCTGTACTTTTGTTTTCTTGCGAAGCTGTGTACACCGGAGCTCCTTATCCCAGCAATTCCACAAAAACATCATTGGAAATAGACAAACGGTCAGGCGCGAGCCGCAACTGCCCACCATTCAATTGCAAAAATCCTTGTTCAGCCAGCGGAGCGATGCGATTCCGTAGGTTTACGTCATACTCACGCTCGATCCGCTCCAGGTCAACTCCCTCAAGCTGACGCAGGCCGAGAAACAATTCCTCTTCCAACGCTTGCGCCGCTGTCACCATTTCAATCTGTTCGCGCGGCGAAATTCCCTGCTCGATGCAGGTCACGTATCGGGTTGAATCGTGCACGTTGGACCAACGCTTCTGGCCGTCAAACGAATGCGCCCCGGCGCCGAAACCTAGATAAGGTTTCCGTTGCCAGTACTTCGAATTGTGCCGTGAGCGCATTCCCGGTAGCGCCCAGTTTGAAATTTCGTAATGCTCATATCCCGATTGCGCCAGACGCGCGCACGCCGAGTCGTAAAAATCTGCGATCGAATCGTCGGCGGGAATCTCGGTCGCGCTGTAGCGCTTGCCGCCTGCCAAAGATTCCGCACCCAGTCTGCTTCCCTCATCAATTTCAAGCATGTAAATCGATAAATGGTTCGGCCGCATTTGTAAAATTTGCCCGACTGACTCTTCCCACGTTTCGGCGGTTTGATGTGGCAATCCTGCAATCAGGTCCAGGCTGATATTTTGAAACCCGGCCTCGCGCAAAATCGTGTTGGCCGAAAAAATATCCGCACGCCGATGCATGCGCCCAGCCGCCCGCAATTCAGTGTCGTTGAACGATTGCGCCCCTAGACTAATCCTGTTAAATTCCGCGTCGGCCCACGCGCGCGCTTTTTCCGGCGTGACGGTTTCCGGGTCCGCTTCCAGCGTAGCCTCCAACGATTTGGCGGAAAAGTTGCGATAAAGCGTATCGAGGATTTTTCCTAGAAGCGTTGCGTCAAGCAGACTCGGGGTCCCGCCTCCAAAGTAAACCGTATCGACGGTCAGCGGACGCGTCGAAGGGACCGGGCCAATCTCACCCGGGAACCCGGAACCGTCCGCACGACCGTATCGTGATCGGTGACCTTCCATGTCGCGGCAAACCGCTTCGGCATAAGGCAGATAGCGGTCGCGCGACACCACACCCGTGTGAAAATTACAGTAGGTACACTTGGTCTGGCAGAACGGCACTTGGATGTATATACCCTGCGTCATCGCTCGCTATCGATTGTACATCACCTCGATTGAACCACGGTCTGGCACGATCTCTAGGCGAAAATCAATCCGCGACCTTGGGGACGGTTGCGCTAGGCCTGCGAAACGATTTTGACGCGAAGTTCACGGCTCCGCGGGCCATCGAACTCTGCAAAGAAAACAACCTGCCAACTCCCCAGCATCAATTTCCCGTCTTCGATCCACAGGGTTTGGGAGCGCGAGGTTAGGGCGGTCTTGATGTGGGAGTCGGAATTTCCTTCGTCGTGTTTGGAATTGGCGACCTTGGGAACCAGCCGGTCGAAGGCTGCTTCAATTTCGCGGGCTACCGCTGGATCGTAGCCTTCATTGATCAGTACCCCCGCTGTGGTATGAGGGACATACAGATAGCAGAGGCCATTTTGGCAATTTGACTCGTTCACCGCTGCGCGGAGTTGTTCGGTTACATCCTGGAGTTCGGTTCGCCGCGTAGTTTTCATCTTCAGCGTGAAGGTCTGAGAGCCTTTGAGGTGCTTGGAGTTTTTCATGAATTTCGCCTCACTACATTTTACCTTTGAACTCATAACCTCCGGAAAAATAAGGCGCTGGTATGCCATTTGCAGGTTGATTCCCCGATACAGTAAACTTCTCGACTCGATTCAGCACAGGGGGCTTTCATGCTGGTGGTGATGCAATCTCAGGCGACCGAGGAGCAGATCCGCGCGGTCTGCGATCGTATCGAGTCGTTGGGATATAAGGC
>Ga0209420_1000390_pt1 | contig 23967 bp, 15 predicted proteins | sample BlaSpr_A8_OM1_O1_FD_187972 | JGI IMG/M metagenome (GOLD analysis project Ga0209420, IMG submission 187972) | Forest soil microbial communities from Thunder Bay, Ontario, Canada - Black Spruce, Ontario site 2_A8_OM1_O1 (SPAdes) (version 2) | ecosystem: Environmental > Terrestrial > Soil > Boreal...
CGCTTGCGCGTAATGCCCCAGTGATAGCCGGTAAGGTCGCCGCTCTTGCCGACCACGCGATGGCAGGGGACCACGAAGCAGATGGGGTTTTTGCCGACCGCGGCGCCGACCGCGCGCGCGGCCGCCGGCGTGCACACCGCCGCCGTGGCATGGTTGTCCGGGGCTTCCTCGCCGATCAGCCAGAACGCCTTAGGCGCGTACCTGCTGACATCGGCCTTGATCGCCGCGGCGCGCGTCGGGATCGAAACTCGAGATTTCGTTTTCATGGGTCAGTTCTGATTTGGCGCCGTCGACGAATTCGGGAAAATATTTCAAGTCATAGCGGCTGACTGGATGTTCCACGGTCAGCGCTGCGAGCGTTTTCGCATCGATGAATCCCCGCAGCATGTATTGCAGCTCGCGAATGACCGACGATGGTTCAAGCCGGTCGCCCGTTTTCGCATCGCGAGAGATGTATGAGAAAAAAATCCGCTCGCGCGCGGCCAGGATTGTCTCGAGGAACAAATATCGGTCGCGCTCGGCCGGAGAAACATCGCCGGCGACCCGCTTGAGGGTCCGCAAATCAAGCGGATCGCTATGCTCGCGCTCGGGAAAGATGGCGTCGTTCAGCCCCAGTACAAAAATCACTTTGAACGGGATCGAGCGCAGTGACGAAAGCGATCCAATCGCGACGCCGCGCCCCGAATATTGTCCGCGACGCGATTCGAGATCGGTGACCTGCGCCGCAACCATCTCGCGCGCCGACTCGTACGACATCGGGCCGACCCTTAGCTCCGAGCCGCCAATCGCTTCGATTGCCTCGAGGAACCGGTCCCTGACCTGCTCATCGAGCGCGCCCGCTGGACGGATGTATGCACTCACGAATTCGCCGAGCATCAGCGACCATTCACGGGGCGTGAGGCGCGCATCGCGGATCGAGAGCGCGTCTGCGATCAGCGCCCGCGCCACGCGTATGAATCGCGCGGCCGTCTCAAGTTCATCCTGCGCGACTTCACCCGGAATGTATCCGGGTTCGCTCGCTCCAGCCGCGTAAAATTCGGGATTTCCGCCGCGCTGACCGGTCATCATAGCGCCCAGCGCGAGGCGCTTGATCGCCTGGTCCCAATGGTAGAGGCCGCGCGGGATGTAGGTGTCCTTTAGATCGCGATCGTCGGCGCCAAAGAAAATCCCCAGCGCCTCGCTCCAACGCCGCCACTTGTCGAGATCGATCCCAGCTTCGCCTTCGTTGTTCAACGCGGGATGCGTCAGTAGCCGGATCATTTCCGCGCGCGAGAAGCGGCCACTCGGCAATTGAAGCAACAGGTCGACCGCTTCCGCGACGCGACTCGCGCCGGCGATGCTGCGGCTGACGAGATCGATGGGGATGCGGTGTTGCTTGCGAAAGACGCTGTCGATCTGCGCGACGTAGTCGTCGACCGCCGAGTCTGGAATCAGCACTGCGATTTCGTGAAAGCGGATTCGCTCGGCGCTGCCATCGGCGGCCAGCTTTTCGTTGCTGCGAAGGAGCGACCAGATTTCGTTCGCGACGATCTCCGCTTCGCGTCGAATCCCCGGGCAGGCAAGAAAACCGATTCGCCCTTCCGATGGCATCCGCTTGCCGTCCTCGATCGGCGCGGGCTGCGGAGCGCGATCGAGGATGTTTTGCTGAAGCTGTGCGAGCATCGTAGGCGTTTCACCGGAAACCGGATCGGAAAAAAGTGGCACGAAATCGCACTGAGAGAGTTCGTTGAGCAACCGGATGTATTCACGGCCCGGCCGCCCCCAGAGCCGCAGAGCCGGCGGGTCGGACGCTCCATTCAATGAGAAGGGGTCTTCGGACTCTGCGAGTTGGTCGCCGATTTTGTCCTGACGATGAGCCCATCCGGCGATCGCGTCGCGGCGCGAGGTGTCGACGTCGTCCCAAAACTCGCGACACGGATTGAGTGCGTATATGTAAATGTCGCTGAGCGTGCCGAGCCGCGCGAAAATATCCGCGTAGGCATTTCCCGCATAAGAGGAACCGAACACGTGAAGCGTGCCCGGCATCGAGGCTTTCAGTTGCCGGTCGTCGATCGCCTCGAATGCGTCGGGCAACATCATTAGTCTGGTCTCGCGCTGTTGCAGCCATTCCTCGCGCACGCGTCCGTGCGAATCGAACACCAACTGGAACAGATGCCTCTGCCATCGCTCAGTCTCGCTCATCGCGTCGACGTCGGAGCGCGCGGCGGCGCGCCACTTGCCAATCATGCGCCGCCGCGAAATCGAGTATTCGCGAAACAGACGCGCCAACTGCGCGGCCAGCAGGAAGGTCCTGAGCTCGACGTCGGCGTCAGTTTTGGATCCCCCCAGAATGTAGTCGCGCGCGGGTTTCAAGCCGAGATCTTCGCGATGGTTCGCACTTCGCAGGCACTCGAAGAGAACCAGCTGGAGCTCGTCGGCCTCGAGGATCCTGAGGTTCTTGTCGGTCGATTGGAGAAACTCGGCGAGATAGCTGCGCAGAAACGGGAACTTCAGATTTGCCGCGACGCCGATCGATTCGGCCAGCCGATAGCGAACGAATTGCTCGACCACGCGGTTGGGCACGACGATCGAGACCCGTTCGAGCGGGTCTCGTCGCTGATGCGCGGCGACGGCTTCAGCAAGCGGCGCAATCAGATTTTCGAGTCGATTTGAATAATGAAGACGAATCATCGCGGCACAACTATGGATCGCGGCTCAGCGTTTAGGAATCTATATCGGCATAATGACAACGGTTGTCATTCCATAGGTGAGATGATTCCATGTGAACATGAAAAAACTTCGCCGCAAGCCGACCTATGGAGCCGCGATTCGGCTGGCACGAATCGCCGCCGGGTTATTCTCGAAGCCGTACGGCTGGAGTTTCAAATCGATCGCCGAGAGCCTGCAAATTTCCGAGCGCACGCTTGCTCGTTACGTGTCGGTGCTCCGCGGCGACCTGCTCGACTGGCATGGCGGACCGCTGGTCGAAGTTGTCGGCACTGGCACTGAGCGCAAACTTCGCCTCGTCAGTTCGATGAAAGCTGCGGAGGCGTCCTCGTACCAGGTCGCGCTGCTGTATTTTTCGCTGACCGTGCTCAAGTTCCTCGAAGGCACGGTACTAAAGGAAGGCGTCGAGGGCCTGTGGGAGAAGGTGTATCGCAACCTGAGCCTGACGCAGCAGACGCGGCTGTCCGACCTCGAGCGCAAGTTTTACGCCGTCCCATACGCGCCCAAAGATTACACCGATTTCAGCGAACAGCTCGACGTGATCCTGCGCGCGTTGCTCGACCAGAGCCGGCTCAAGGTCGATTACGCGGGCCTGACCGGCGAGGGCCATCAGCACGATTTCGACCCGTACTCGCTGATTGCCTATCGCGGCGGTCTCTATCTGATCGGCCACAGTCATCGCCGCAACGCGATCATTTATCTCGCGGTCGAGCGAATCCGCACGGTAGAATTTATTCGCGAGCCAGACGGCACTCCGACGCGATTCATTTTCCCGCGCGGCTTCGATCCGGCGGCACACACCGAAGGGACTTTCGGAATCGTCGATGGGCCCGAGACCAAAGTCGAGCTGAAGATTCACAGCGAACAAACCGAGGCGTACGTGCGTTCGCGCACAATTCATCGGAGCCAGCGTTTCGCGCGTCGTCGCGACGGTACGACGCTCATGACGATGACCGTCAAGGGCACGACCGAGCTGGCGAACTGGATAATGAGCATGGGGCCGTGGATCGAAGTGCTCAAGCCCGCCGCGTTGCGCAAGGAAATCGCGCAGCGTCACGCCAAAGCCGCGCGCCTCTATCGCGTCGGTTAGCATGCTTGCAGGCGCCCGATTCGCGGTTCATCCTGTCCACAAGATTGCTTAGTCATTAGGTGTCGGCGGCCAGCGTGAACGCTGTGGGTGTCGGGAGGAACTCCTATCAATAGATCGCAGTCGGACGCTCGTCGTTTTATTCGATCCACATTTTTGATTGTTCGCGTCTGCCTCGTTGTTTTGGTGTTCGCCGTACCAGCGAAGGCTGCTGGAGCATCGCCGTCGGTGGTGCGCTTCTCGCCGCAAGGAACGGTGAAACAGGTTCGGCAGGTGACGGCGCGATTTTCCGGGCCGATGGTTCCGCTCGGCGATCCGCGCGACACCACGGCGCCGTTCGATATCGATTGTCCAGCACACGGTGCGGGCCGATGGATCGACAGCCGCAACTGGTCCTACGACTTCGACCACGATTTGCCCGCGGGCGTGCGATGCACTTTCAAGCTGCGCGCGGGCCTGAAGTCGCTGGCGGGAACAGCCTTCAGCGATCTGCGCGCGTTCAACTTCGACACAGGCGGACCTTCGATCGTCGATCAGCGGCCGTGGTCCGACAGCAACAATATAGATGAGGAGCAGGCGTTCGTGCTGATTCTCGACGCCGAGCCGGACCCCGCGTCGATTCTCGCACACGCCGGCTTTTCAGTTGAGAACATGCCGCAGACACTTGGCGCGACAATCATGAGCGGCGCCGATCGTGAGATTCTGTTGAAGCGATTCGCGGATCTGACGGCGAACAAGCCGGTCGTCATCCTCCAGGCCCGGCAGCGTTTTCCGAACAACACGGCGGTGACCCTGATCTGGGGCAAGGGCATCAAATCGAAGACCGGAATCGCGACCGCCCAGGATCAAACGATCAGCTACAAGACGCGCAAACCTTTCGAAGCGAAAATACAGTGCGAGCGCGAAAGCGCAAACGCCGGATGCATCCCGCTGACGCCGATTACGCTTTCGTTCTCCGCGCCGATCTCGGCCGCGCAGGCGCAACAGATTGCGCTGGTCGATCCGGACGGTTCGCGGAAGCTCGCTGCGCTCACCGATCCAGGCGAGACTTCGTCGCTGTCGTTCAACGGTCCGTTCAAGGAATCGTCGCAGTACAAAATCGAGATCCCGCCGAAGCTGATCGATGGCTCCGGGCGCGAGCTGGCGAACGCGTCGCGTTTTCCGATGACGGTCGAGACCGGCGAGTTCCCGCCGCTCGCCAAGTTCTCGGCGCGCTTTGGAATTATCGAGCAAGCCGACCCCGTGCTGCCGGTCACGGTGCGAAATCTCGAGGCGCAGATTGCCGGCGCTCAGCTGAAGATCGGCGATGACGCGGAAAGTTCTCTGCTGACCAGAATCGAGGCGACGCTGTGGCGCGTCCCGCAGCCCAAGGCGGGCGACGTTCTTTCGTGGCTCAACCGGGTGGCCGTGGCAAAACGCGCGGAGTCGGTGTTCAGCGGTGAGAGTGCGGCCGGTGCAAAACAATTCGCGATGCCGAAGCCCAACGGCCCCAAGGCTTTCGAGGTGATGGGCATTCCGCTAAAGCGGCCTGGATTGTACATCGTGGAACTGAAGAGCACTCGCCTCGGCACCGTTCTGCTCGGCGCGCCGAAGCCGATGTACGTGCCGACCGCGGCGCTGGTCACCGATCTCGCCGTTCATTTCAAGCAGGGGCAGGCGAACTCGCTGGTGTGGGTGACGACGCTCGAGAGCGCGCGTCCTGTGCGCGACGCGGACGTCGCGATTGCGGATTGTCACGGGACCGAACTGTGGACCGGCCGCACCGACGCGCGCGGTCTCGCGATGGTTCCCACTTCGGCGGCGTTCGCCAATCTGCCGCAATGCGATTCCTCGCAGACGGATTACGAGAGCGACTACTACTCGAACCAGGTTGAAGCGTTGAGCGGACTGAATCGCGGCCTGCTCGTCACCGTGCAGTCGGGCGACGATTTCAGCTTCGTGCATTCGAGTTGGCAGCAAGGAATCGAGGCGTGGCGCTTTCATCTGCCGACCGACTATCAGCCGTCGCCGTACATCGCCGACACGGTTTTCGATCGGACGCTGCTGCGCGCCGGTGAGACGGTTCATATGAAGCATTTCATCCGCGCCAGGACCGTGAATGGATTGTCGCTGGTAGGGGAGAATGAGCTGCCGGACACGATGTCGATTCGTTTCGCGGGTGGCGATCAGCACTACGATTTCGATCTCAAGTGGAACGATTCAGGCAGCGCCGAGAATGATTGGCAGATTCCGCAAGCGGCAAAGCTCGGCACCTACAACGTCACGATGTCGCGGCGCAAGACTGCCGCGCCGAGTCCGACACCCGGCGCCGATATGGGCGATCAATCAACCCAGGAACTCACCACCGGCGATTTTCGCGTCGAGGAGTTTCGAATCCCGTTGATGAAAGCCGCGATCAGAATTCCGGCGCAGCCGCTGGTCGCTGTAACCGACATTCCGATCGACTTGAGCGCCGAGTACCTGTCGGGCGGCGCCGCCAAGGGCCTTCCCGTTACGCTTCGCAGCCAGATCAACAAGAACGCTTCTCCACAATTCCCCGACTTCGACGATTACGCTTTCGCCAACGGCAACGTGACGGCGGGGATCGTTCACAGCGAAGGATACTCGGAAGGCGGCGCACTCGAGCAGAATCCCGGCGTGCATCAGCGCAAAGACCTGACGCTAGACGCCGCCGGCGGCGCGCGCACGGATATCAGCGACATCCCGCGCGCGCCCACGCCGATCGAGGTCCACGCGGAACTCGAATATCGCGACCCCAACGGCGAGAGCCAGACCGTGTCGAACAATATAATGATTTGGCCGGCGAAGCGGCTGGTCGGAATCCAGGTCGAGGATTGGGCGTCGTCGCCGGGCGTTGTTCGCGCTCATCTTGCGGTGGTCGACGATTCGGGCAAACCTGTCGCGCAGGTGCCGGTGCGGGTCGATATTTTCAGTCGCCTCCAATATTCGTATCGCAAGCGCCTGATCGGCGGATTTTACGCGTACGAGAACACGCAGGAAACGAAACTGGCCGGCACATTGTGCTCGGGCGTGACCAACGATCGCGGACGGCTCGCATGCGAAGCGAAACCGCCCGTGACCGGCCAGGCGATTCTGCAAGCGACGGTGACCGACGACGCGGGCAACTCGAGTTCGGCCAACAGCGAAATTTATATTCCTGGAAGTGAACGCGAGTGGTTCGCCGGCCGCGACGACGACCGCATGGACTTCATCCCCGAGAAGCCCGCTTACGAACCCGGCGACGTCGCGCGCTTCCAGGTGCGGATGCCGTTCGCGGAGGCGACCGCTCTCGTCACTGTCGAGCGCGAGGGCGTGCTAGCCGCGTCGATCGTGCACCTCACGGGACGCGATCCCGTCATCACGATCCCCGTGCGCGACTGGGCGCCCAACGTGTTCATCTCCGCGCTGGTGGTCCGCGGCAGAATCGCCGGCGTACTGCCGACCGCGATGCTCGATCTCGGGAAGCCGGCGTTCAAGCTGGGCATCGCCGAGATTCGCGTGGGATGGCGGGACCATCGGCTGAACGTGAAAGTCGCGCCGGAAAAATCCGTCTATCACGTGCGCGACAAGGCGCTCGTCAGGATTTCGGTGCGGACCTTCGACGGCAAGGCGCCTTCGCCCGGTGGCGCGATCGCGGTCGCCGCGGTTGACGAAGGCTTGCTCGAACTTCGCGCCAACGACAGTTGGAAACTGCTCGACGCGATGATGGGACGGCGCGCGTACCAGGTCGAGACTTCGACGGCGGAAATGCAAGTCGTCGGCAAGCGCCACTTCGGAATCAAGGCGATTCCACCCGGCGGCGGCGGAGGCCACCAGATCACGCGCGAACTTTTCGATACGCTGCTGCTGTGGAAAGCGTCCGTGCCGCTCGATTCGAACGGCGACGCAACGATCGAGGTGCCGCTCAACGATTCGCTGACCAGTTTCAGAATCGTCGCGATCGCCGATTCCGGCCCCGATCAATTTGGAACCGGCTTCGCCAGCATCCGCTCGACCCAGGATCTGATGTTGTTGTCCGGCGTATCTCCGATCATTCGAAACGGCGATTCGTTTGCCGCCGAGTTCACCGTGCGCAACGCGTCGGAGCGCGCCTTCGACGCGACTGTCAAAGCGAAAATCGACGGACTCGCGCAAACACCGCCGCCGCAAAACATCACGCTCGGACCCGGCCAGGGCACGACCATCTCGTGGAACGTCAGGGTGCCCGAGGTCGTGCGCGAACTCAAATATCACGTCGACGCGAGCGTCGAGCACGGCCCGTCCGATCATTTGCTGATCGCGCAGCGCGTCATACCTGCGGTTCCCGTCCGCGCGCTTCAGGCCACGTTGTTACAACTCGACCAACCGATCGTACAGCCGATCGCACGCCCGGCGGACGCGATCGCCGGCGTGGGCGGTGTGCAAATCTCGCTCAGCCCTTCACTTGCTGCGGGACTCGACGGAGTGCGCGACTGGATGCGCCAATATCCTTACGGATGCCTCGAGCAACGCGTGTCGGTCGCCGTCGCGCTCGGCGATCCCAAGTTGTGGAGCGCCATCATTGCGGACCTGCCGTCGTACACCGACTCCGACGGTTTGCTCAAATACTTTCCAATCATGGACCACGGAAGTGAGGTACTCACTGCCTATTTCATTTCCATCGCGCACGAAGCCGGACTGACTATTCCGGCAGACTCCGAGGCAGCGCTGGAGAAGGGCTTGAGCGACTTCGTCGAGGGCAAAATAACTCGCGACGGACCAATCCAGGCAGCCGACCTGACGTTGCGCAAGCTCGCCGCAATCGACGCGCTCGCAAGCGCAGGTCAGGCCGATCCCGCGATGCTAGGCAGTATCACGATTGACCCGAATCTGTGGCCCGACTCAGCCGTGATCGATTGGTGGAGTATCCTGCTCCGCCTACCGCAGATTCCCGATCGCGATCAACGCCTTAAGGACGCGGAACAAATCATGCGCGCGCGGCTCAACCAACAGGGCACCGCGATGCATTTGTCGAGCGACGCGCGCAACGACATGTGGTGGCTGATGGCCTCGCCCGATTGCAACATGGTCAAGCTCGCGCTGCTGTTGATCGACAACAAATTGTGGCATGACGACTTGCCGCTCGTGATGCGCGGTGCGCTGGCGCTGCAGACGCGCGGAGCGTGGACCGAAACGATCACCAACGCATGGGGCACGCTGGCGGTCAGGAAGTTTGCGAGCGCCTTCGAATCGACTCCGGTTGCGGGCATCACGAGCGCGTCGATTCAGGCGGCGACGCAAAAGCTGGACTGGGCAAACGATCCGAAGGGCGGAAATCTCGCGTTCGATTGGCCGTTCGCCGAATCAGATCTGAAGCTCGATCATTCCGGGAGCGGCAAACCCTGGGCGCAGATTCGCGCGCTCGCAGCAGTGCCCATCACGCAGTCTTTTTCGAGCGGTTATCGAATCACGCGCACGCTGCTTCCGGTCGAGAATGCAAATCCTCACGGATGGAAACGCGGCGACCTGGCGCGAGTGCATCTTAAGATCGAAGCGCAAACCGATATGACGTGGGTGGTCGTGAACGATCCGATTCCCGCGGGCGCGTCGCATCTCGGTACTGGCCTTGGGCGCGATTCCGCGATCGCAACCTCCGGCGAGAACGTCGGCGCCGAGAATTATGTGTGGCCGATTTATTCCGAGCGCGCCTTCGACGCCTTCCGCGCCTACTATGACTACGTTCCGAAGGGGACGTTCGAAATCGAGTATACGATTCGTCTCAATCAATCGGGGACGTTCAAACTTCCCGCGACGCGCGTCGACGCGCTCTACGAACCGGAAATGTTCGGCGAGCTCCCCAATTCTCCATTCGAGGTCGCGCCGTAAATGCTGCGCCGTCTCGCAATTTTCTGCCTTCCTATCGTGGCAATCGCGGCGCTGATGCTGGCGATGAAGGTACCGCCGCTGCCGAGCTTCGCCGAGGTGCGGGCTCGATGGCGACCGTCGGAAGCACAATTGCTCGACCGCAATGGCGATCCGATTCACGAATCGAGAATCGATCCACACGGCCGGCGCTTCGCGTGGACCTCGCTCGATGAAATCTCGCCAGCGCTCACGCAAGCGATTGTAACCTCCGAGGATCACCGCTTCTGGAGCCATCACGGCGTCGACGTGCTCGCGCTCGCGACTTCCGCGGCGCGCGCTATCTTTGGCGGACGGAGCCGCGGTGCAAGCACGATCACGATGCAGCTCGCTTCGATCCTCGATCCCTCGCTCGGAAGATCGCAGTCGCGCAAATCGATCCTTCGAAAGTCCAGACAGATCTTTGCGGCGCTGGCCCTCGAGCGGCGATGGTCGAAAGCGGAAATCCTCGAAGCTTATCTTAACCTCGTCACCTACCGCGGAGAGTTGCAGGGCATCGGGGCGGCGTCGCGCGTCATGTTTGGCAAACTGCCCCAGGGAGTCGATTCGGCCGAGGCCGTGGTGATGGCCGCTTTGATCCGGGCGCCGAATGCGCGCCGCGAATCCGTCGCGATTCGCGCGAATGGACTAAGCCGCGCGCTCGGAAAGTCCGGCCCCGCGCCAGCCGAGATAGCCACTGCGCTGGCGAGTGCATTCTCGAGCCCCGGCAACGACTATGCGCGAGTCGCGCTCGCGCCACACCTCGCCGAACGTTTGCTGAACGGCGCGAATGCTTCCGCGCGATGCACGCTCGATCGCGAACTCCAACGCTTCGTCATCGACACACTACATCGCCAGGTGATCGATGTTCGCGATCGACGGGTTGATGATGGCGCGGTGATCGTCGTCGAGAATTCCACCGGCGAAGTATGGGCGTATGTCGGCGCCGCCGGTGATCTCTCGAACGCGCCGGAGTTTGACGCGATCCGCGCGCCACGCCAGCCAGGATCGACGCTCAAGCCTTTCCTCTATGCGCTCGCGCTGGACCAGCACTTGCTCACCGCAGCATCACTGATCGAAGACACTCCGCTCGAATTGCCCGAGCAGCGCGGGATTTACCGTCCGCTCGACTACGATCGCGAGTTCAGGGGCCTGGTTTCGATTCGCACCGCGCTCGCATCGTCGCTGAACGTGCCTGCGGTCCGCACCACGGATATGGTCGGCGTCGAAGTCTTCGCGGACCGTTTACGCCGCCTTGGTTTCAGCGGTCTGGTCGAGGAGGGCGACTACTACGGCGCGGCCCTGGCGCTCGGATCAGCCGACGTGAGTCTCTGGCAGTTGGTGAACGCATACCGCACACTGGCTAATGGCGGTAGATACTCACAACTTCGACTGACTAATGATTCAGATACTCAGATGACTACTCGGGTATACTCACCCGAGGCAGCTTTTGTGATTTCCGATGTACTATCCGACCGTGCCAGCCGCAGTACTACGTTCGGGCTGGAAAACAGCCTCGCGACCCGCTATTGGAGCGCGGTCAAGACCGGCACCAGTAAGGACATGCGCGACAACTGGTGCGTCGGCTATACAGATAAGTTCACGGTGGGGGTCTGGGTCGGCAATTCTTCCGGCGCCCCGATGCGCGACGTGACCGGAATTACCGGCGCCGCGCCCACCTGGCTCAACGTGATGAACTATCTGCATGACCGTTTCGGAAGCGGCCAGATTGTGCGACCGCCGGATGTGACTGTCGGCGAGGTGAGCTTCCCCGGCGCGGTCGAGCCGCCGCGCCAGGAATGGTTCCTCGCGAACACCCAACCGGCTGGCTCGCCTGGCGGTCTCGACGGCTCGAGCCCTCAAATTCTCTCGCCCGCGCCTGGAACGATCATCGCGCTTGATCCCGACATTCCCGGTCGTGCGCAGCGAGTCGTTTTCGAAGCGAGCCGCAGCGCGCGTGATTCGCTGTGGATTCTGGACGGACGCACGCTGGGTCGAGTTCGAGGTACGCGGCTCTGGACGCCATCGCCCGGTGCGCACACTCTCTCAATTGCTTGCGCCTCGGGAAACGTGGTGCAGACAATTCAATTTGTGGTCCGCGGCTCGAATAACCCGCTTGCGGATAGTGATCGCGGGCTCGACCAGCAGCTACAATGAGGCGAGACGTGCGCGATATTCGGGACCGTGAACCAGGGAAGCGATGATCATAGTTACCGGCGGTGCAGGCTTCGTCGGCAGTAACCTGCTCGGCGCGTTGAATGCCAAGGGCGTCACCGACGTGATCGTGGTGGATCGCCTTGGCGACAACTTCCGCAACCTTTGCGATCTGCGGTTCTCGGATTTCATGCAGCCGGGGGAGTTCGCGCGCGCCATCGAGCGCAAGTCCCTGCCCGATCGAATCGAAGCAATCTTTCATCAGGGCGCGTGCGCCGACACCACCTGCACCGATGGCCGGTACGTGATCGAAAACAATTTCACCTTCTCGAAGTTGATTCTGCATTTCGCTATCTCGGGCAAAGTTCCTTTCGTGTACGCGTCGAGCGCGGCAGTGTACGGACCGTCTCGCGCGTTCGCGCCGTCACGCGAAAATGAGCGCCCACTCAACCTCTACGGGCTGTCGAAACTTGCCTTCGACAATCACGTCCGCAGCGTTGCCGCGAAATCCGCGAGTACCGTGGTCGGTTTCCGATATTTCAACGTCTACGGTCCGCGCGAGTCTCACAAAGGAAAAATGGCGTCGATGGTGTATCAGCTCTACCGGCAGTTGAAGACGAGCGGGCGCGCACGACTGTTCGAGGGCACCGATGGATACGCCGACGGAGAGCAGAGGCGTGATTTTGTCTTCGTGAATGATATCGTTCGCGTGAACCTGGCGCTGGCCGAAGGTCCCGTGCGCAACGGTGTCTTCAACGTCGGCACCGGACAAGCGCGCAGCTTCAACGACGTCGCGCGAATACTGATCGCGCGGCTTGGCGCCGGTGCGATTGACTATGTACCATTTCCTGCGAGCCTGGCGGGTAAGTATCAAAGCTTCACCCAAGCGGACGTCTCAGCCTTAAGGAGCGCCGGCTACACTGAGTCCTTCTCGACGCTGGAAAATGGAATCGCGCAGTCGATGGATCAGTGGAATCAAGAAGGCGAGCCAATCAGCGACTGACTATTCAGAGGACAGTGAATATGGAAACTCCCCGAAACCATCGAATCGAAACAGTCGCTCAACTTCAGGCCCTGATGGGCGATCCGAATCCGATGACTCCGAAAAAAATTCGTCCGGCGCTCGATGAGGCGGCGATGGATTTCATTCGGCGGTCCCCGTTTCTCGTGCTTGCGACCGCTGACGCACAGGGCAACCAGGACGCTTCACCCAAAGGTGACGGCCCGGGCTTCGTTGCCATCGAAGACAATCGCACGCTATTAATCCCTGAACGCAAGGGTAATCGGTTGATGTTCGGTCTGAAGAACATTCTGGCCAACCCTCGGGTCGGAATGATTTTTCTCGTGCCCGGCACTGACGAGACCTTTCGCGTCAACGGGACCGCGGAGTTGAGTGACGATCCCGACGTGCTCGTTCGGCTCAGTGCTCGCGGCGCGCCCGCGCTGCTGGCGATTCGAGTTACCGTGCGGGAGTGTTTCTTCCACTGCGCCAAGGCTTTCATCCGCTCGCAGCTCTGGAACCCTGAGTCGTGGCCCGATCGCCAGAAGATATCTTTCGGTAAAATGTTGACCGCACTCGTTGGAGGCGACGAAAAACTGGCCGAGCAAGTCGATAAGGCTATCGAGCACGATTACAAGAACAATCTCTAGCTAGTAGCGCGCGCGCGACGCCAGTTCGCGGCATCGTTTTCGATTCGCAACGATTCCAATGACGCAGCGCTCGGTGAACAGCGCGACTGCTCGCGCCATCATCTGGATCGCATCGAAGACGTTTACCGCCGCCGCGCCCTCGAAGACGTTCAGATTCAGCTCGCCACGCTCGAGCGCGAGTCGCGTCGCGCGTTCGCAACCCAAGACCTGAAAGCAGCATTGGATCATCGTCTCCGGAATCACGGGATTGATCTTCCCGGGAAAGATCGACGAGCCCTCCTGAACCGCCGGCAGAATAATTTCACCGAAGCCGCCCTCCGGACCCGACGCAAGCAGGCGCAGGTCTTGCGCTATCTTGATCAGCACCTCGGACAGCATCGCGATCTGCGCGGACACCGCGCCAAGGTCGTCGATATTCTGCGCCGCGTCGTAGAGGTTGGCTCGCAGAGCAAATTTCTGACCGCTGATCTCATTCAGCCGCTTCACGATCTCGCGCCGATAGATCGCCGACGCTCCGCTTCCAGAGCCAATCGCAGTGCCTCCCAGGTTTATTCGCGCGAGCGCTCGCACGCTTTGCGCCAGTTCGCCGGCGCGCCGTTCAATCACCTCTGCGTGACCGCCGAACAATTCCCCGAGCGATACGCGCCCCGCGTCCTGCAAGCAGGTGCGCGAGATCGTGACGACCGGCCGCAGCTCGACCTCCTTGGCGCGAAATGCCGCGACGCATCTGCCGAGCGCGCGCCGCATTCCGGTCCAGCGGCTGAGCACCGTCATCCGAACTGCCGTGTGGCAAACGTCCGCTGTCGATTGCGACGCGTTGACGTGTTCCTTGGGATGCACGGGTTGATAAGTTCCGCGCGCGCCTCCAAGAAATTCGCTGGCGAGATTCGCGATGACCTCGTTCACATTCATGTTGACCGCGATACTTCCGCCGCCGGCGAGCATGTCGACCGGAAATTGCGCGAGATGTTCGCAGCGGATCAGGGCGTCGCAGGCGCGTTCGATCGCGTCCAGTCGCCGCGCGTCGATCACGTGCGCATCGCGATTCGCGCGCGCCGCGGCCTTTTTCACCGTCGCGAGCGCGCGAACATAGTCGGGATAGTGCTCGAGGATGCGCCCCGAGAAGCTCAGGCTCTCGACTGCTCTGACCGTGTGAATTCCGTAGAGCGCGTCGGCCGGAACCGCGCGTTCACCCAGCAAATCTTTTTCGATGCGAGTTTCAGTTGGCGCGGCTGTTCGATTGCGAGTCGAGCCGCGCGAGTTGCGCGCCGTGACAGCCCTACGCGATTCGGCCATAGCGGGCCATCTGCAGGCCTTTGCTGCTCCGCGTTCCGTCTTTGGTGTCGTACGCGAGCAGCGCGACCAACCGTGTCGTGCGCCCGCTGATCGGCGTCACCCGATGTATCGAGTTGCGTCCTTCGAACAGCAGCAGCGTTCCCGGATGCATCGGCACGCGCACCACGCCTTCGCCGGAGCCTTCGAGCAGTCGCTGTACGTGCGGATAGTTTTCATCGGTAGCGCTGCGAATCAGCGGAACGTACTCGAAATCGCCGCCCGCCTCCGAGGGTCGAAGCGCGATCGAGGTGACGAAGTCGGTCTGATCGAAATGCCAGTGCAAGCGTTCGCCGTCGCCCATCACGGCGAGATTGAGCGCGCCCATCGGATCGGCATAACGATAGAGGCGATCCTTTTTCAGCGCCGCCGCGATGAATTCCATGAGCGGATCCCATTCGAACAGTTGTCGCATCGGCGAATCGGCGGGGAATTGATCGTAGGCGACAACACCTACCGAGGTCGGCTCGAAAAATTTACGGGGATGATCCGCCGGCCAGGAAGCGTCGGGAGCTTCAAGGTAGGGCGTGCCCGTCACGACGCTGTGATACGCGAGCGCCGCCAGCGAATCGCCCTCGCGCACCAGCTTCGCAACCGCTTCAGGCTTGAGAAAGCCGGGCAGTTCGCACGCGCCAGTGCGATCGAGCTGATCGCGGCAATGACGCGTCAGCGCGCGCGTGGCCTCACCGCTCAAGTCGAGGATCGGATAGCGCGCGAGATCGATCAGCTCTGCGGGCGACCAGGTTTCGTTGGCGATCTTCGTTTGCATGCTCTCAGCGACCTCGTTTTTCGACCTTACGGCCACCTTCTGATTAGCACAACCGCGGAAACTGATTACCGTCCTATGGCGCACTCTTCAGCGGATGCTGCCTGAAGAAATCCAGCATCGTTGTCGTCCATTCCTTCGGCCACCGCATGTGATTGCCAAGACCGACCATCGATCCTCCGGCAGTTGCCGTCGATTCTTCCGGAGCCAGCGGATCGGTACCGCACGAATCCGTGCACGCGTGAATCCGCTGATGATGATTGTCGAGGATCACGTCATCGACAACTACTCCGGCAGCGTTCAGCTCGCTCGCCATCAGCTCGCCGTTCGGACAGATGCCGCCGACGTCGCAGGCGTTGTGGACATGCATCGTTCGTGCGCCCGGATTGAAGATCTGAATCTGTTTGATGCTCGCCGGCGGTCCGGCGACCGGCGTCTGCGGGCAAGGATCGTCGAACGCACCGAACGGATTGGGTGCTGAATAAACCGCCGCCGCGGCGATTTTCGGACGATTCACGGCGTACAGCAAACCCATCGCGGCTCCGTTGGACCAACCGGATATATAAATGCGATTGGTATCGACCTTGCCAGTTGTGATCTCGCCCGCGATGAAATGATCGATCGTTGCCGCGTCCGCGTTTTCCCGCCAGACCGTGTTTCCAATCTTCACGTCACCGGCGGGATTCAACTGCCGATACCAGTTGTCCCATCCAATCCCTTTCTCATCCGGATATGGATAGTAGTGCGTCGTCTTGCGTCCCTCCGGCGCGAGAACTATGTATCCGACATTTTTGGGATCGTCGGTGAGTGAGACGGAATCCTGCAGGTCAAGTATATTGGTCTGAGTAATCCATCCGGCGGAAAATAGTGACGGATGTAAGTATACGATCATCGGTAACTTACTATTCGATCTGGCAGCTTTGGGCTCGTAGAGGCAGGCGTATCGATCGATTTTGTCCGCGTCCTGCCATGGTCCGAGCAGCTTGCCGTCACCGCAGTTGGGCGTGACCTCCGAAATTACGGCCGCCGACGGAGCGCCAAACGGCCCGCATGCAGTCGGCGAATCCTTGGTCGCGCTGCACGAAAAAAGGAGCGCGATCGTTGCCAGGAAAATCGCTCTATTCACGGCTCTGCTTTGACATATATGAAGGACGGCGCACGGAGCGGTGAAGAGCGATCCATACCATCTGTAGCGATTCTGGGGTGCTCCGCTACCATCGGTGGTTTCGTTCCGTCAGAAATTGTTTTTGGCTCATGCCGTTTGAGGAACCTAACCTCTAACCCTACCCTCGAGGGAAGGGGAACAAAATTGGGTGAGCGGTCGGCAGTGGGCATCTTGACGCACGACCTACAGGTAGCACAGAAAGTCTGCGGGGGTCAGGTGGTTTAGTTCATCGGTGCTGTCCTAATTCGGCGACCGACTGACCGAAGGGTAGTGTCCGGATTTGGGGTGCGGGGTGTCCGGATTTGGCCGATTTTCGGCAACTCCGGACAGTACCTAGTTCATCCCTTGACTGCTTCATCGAAACTGAAACACCGCGTGGATTAGCGTTTGGTTGTCAGCCTCGACTTTGGAGCGTTAAGGTCGCAATGGGTGGCGCTGTTTCTTGCGACCTGGAGGTTTCACCAGATGAATCTTGGCACCGTCGGCGTCGATGCATTGTTGGATTCCATGGCGGGCACCGAGCTTGCGCAGTTCGCGCGCAAGATTGAAAAGCTCGGTTACAGTGCCCTCTGGTTTCCGGAAGCCTTCGGCCGCGATCCGTTCGCGCTGGCGGCACATCTGCTGACAGTTACCGAAAAATTGATCGTCGGCACCGCGATCGCAAATGTCTGGAAGCGCGAGCCCATGACAATGCTGAGTGGCGCCCACACACTCGCTGAAATGTTTCCCGGGCGCTTCGTCCTGGGCCTCGGAATCAGTCACGGGCCGATGATGACGCGGGTGGGAATCAACTATGCGAAGCCGCTGACCTTCATGCGCGACTACCTGGCCCGGCTAAAGACGGCTCCATACGGCGCGGCGCGGCCGTCGTCCGAAGCGCCAATCGTGATCGCCGCTCTGCTGCCGAAAATGATCCGGCTCGCGGCGGCTGAGGCGGACGGAACGATCCCGACCTTCGTCACACCGGAACGGACCGCGCAGATTCGCGCCGAGATCGGACCGGACAAATTGGTCTGCGTGCAACAAATCTCGATGCTCGAAAAGGACGCGAGCAAGGCGCGTACGGCGATTCGCGGGTTGATCGCCTTTTATCTCGGACTTCCCAACTACCTGCAAAGCCTCAGGCTGATGGGCTTCGACGATTCGGACTTCGCCAGCGGCGGCAGCGATCGCATAATCGATGCGATGGTCGCGTGGGGCGACGAGCAAACCATTCGCGATCGCGTCGCGGCGCAGTACAAGGCGGGTGCGACGCACGTGTGCATCACAGTCCTCAGACCACAAGGCAGCGCCGGGGCGTGGAGCCTTGCTTCCAGTGGCACTCGGGAGCGCGCGACTCCCGAGGAGCGCGCACTCGAAGCGCTCGCACCGCGATGAACTGGCTAGTCTTGATTGATTAGTCGAGTAGTCAATCAACTCGCGACTGACTACCGGAGTCAATATGCAGATCGATCACGATGAAATCATGCGCCGCGCCGCCGCGATTGCACCGACGCTCTCGCGACATGCCCACGAATGCGACGCCGCCCGCAAGCTTACCCCTGAGAGCATGGCGGCCCTGACCGACGCCGGCATGTTCCGCATCCCGCAGCCGCGCCGGGTACGCGGCTACGAACTGAGTCTGCGGACGCTCGCCGACGCTGTCACATCTCTTTCAGAGGCGTGCCCATCGAGCGGCTGGGTGCTGATGGTCATGGGTGCGCATCACTGGTGCATGGGTTCGTTTCCCGAAGCAGCGCAGGACGAAGTTTTCGGCGACGGCCGCGAGGGCCTGGTCGCGGGAACATTGTCGTCGCAAGGCGCTGCGAGCGCGGTTGACGGCGGCTTCCGCGTCGAAGGGCGTTGGCAATTCTGCAGCGGCGTCGATCATGCTCACTGGGTACTCCTGGGATGCGCCGATCCCTCGACGCACCGGCCCGTTGTTCATCTCGTCGTGCCGCGCGCGGACCTCGAAGTCGACGACACATGGCACGTGATGGGCCTGCAGGGCACCGGCAGCAAGGACGTTGTGGCGCACAACGTGTTCGTGCCCTCGCATCGGGCGATCGATACGCGGATTCTGTTTCGCGGCGCGAGTCCTCACGCCGGCAATCATCCGACGAATCTGTATCGACTTTCGGCTGAAGCGATGTTGTCGGTGTCGGTCGCGACAGCGGTGCTCGGTTCCGCGAAATTCGCGCTGCGTCAATTCATCGAACGCACGACGGAGCGGCGCGTCATTTTGACGGGCGCGCGAAAAGCAGAACATGGGCCGACCCAGGCGCGATTGTCGGAGGCCGCTGCCGAGATTCATTCGGCGGATTTGTTGCTCCACGACACCCTCGCCGAATTCGATCGCCTGATGACGACCGGCGAGACCTTCGACAACGAGCATCGCGTGCAGGCGAAATGGCAGGCCGCGTACGCCGCCGAGCTATGCCGCCGCAGTGTCGCGCGGATGTTCTCGGGTTCGGGCGCGCATGCCGTGTACACGGCGAGCGCGCTTCAGGCCGCATTCAGGAACGTCAACGTCGGCGCGCAGCACGCCAGTATCGACTTCGACAGTTCCGCTGAGGCCTACGCCCGCGCGCGGCTCGGCTTGAGTTAGTGATCTATTAGAAGATTCTACCTGGCAGCTCTGAAGCCATCGAAACCCGAGGCGCTCGCTCTGATACTTTGGATTCCCCTACCACGGCGTGACTCGAGCAGTGGTGCGGGCTCAATTTCAGCCGCCGTCGCATCACTTATCTCGACGAGCACCAAACCCTCGAGCATCGCGTGCAACACATCGACGGAATTCCCCCATGAATCGATAGTACGGTTCATCGCTTCCTCGCAGCGGCGCGGCTTCAGGGCATTTCCAGCAGGCAATTCGCGCACAATGCCCAGCGCGCATGCCCGCCCGCCGGCACCACCAGGATTGCCGCGATCGACACCTTTTCGTCCCCGCAGCGCCGACAGATCAAGTCGTCGCCCTCGCAGCGGGCTTCGAATCCCAGCTCGGCAATCTTGGCCGGATCGTCGATTAACTCGACGCGTATCAGGTTGAGTTCAGTTTCCAAAGCGTCCCCCGTCGAAGTGTCCCCCCGGTCAACTCGCGGTCACACGGCGCGCGTCAATTCAGATGCGCACCTGCTTGCGCATTCATCGAATCGAACAGCTTGGCCACCTGCACGACCATCTGTCGTCCCTGCCGTATGACGAACTTTTCGCGCTCGAGGCGCGCCAGATGCTCGGTCACTCGCGGCCGCGACGCGCCGACGAGGTTCGCGATGTCCTTGTGGCTGAAAGACACCCGCAGCAGCGTGCCGCGCGATTCCTCAATTCCGAAGTCGGCGCATAGTTCCAGCAGCGCTATCGCGATTCGCTCATGCAGGCCGAGGTTCAGGAAGCTCGAACTGCGCAACAGCAGGCGATACCACTGCTTCAGATCGTTGCGATGAAACTGCTTGAAGGCGGACTCGGAAGCGTTGACGGTGATGCCGTCGAAATCGGCCCAGCTCACCGTGCCGACGCGGCAGTCGTTGTAAGCTTCGCACTGAAAGCCGGACTGACTGAGCGGTAGCGCGGGAAACTCGGGAATCGGCCCCGGCGCGAGCATCGCCACCGTGACGCGCTCGTTGCGCGCGTTGCGGCAGGTGATTCGCGCGATTCCTGCTAACAAAATGTGAGCATCCTGGGCGAGCGCAACCTCGCGCAGGATCACCGAGTGTCGTTTATAGTTGGCCAGCACCAGCGCGCCAACGAGAAGTGTGAGCTCAGAGGGGGAGAGCCACGACAGAGCCTTGAGCCGGCTCAGCCTGTCGAGATCGGTTTCACGTGCAGTATTTCTTTCATTCAAATTTGCACCGTCCAGTCCTTCAACATACCCCCTTTGCAGGCTGGAGAGGAAATGAAATGTTACCTGCATAACAATCGCTTCGTGCCATAAAGAACGTTAAATGCAGGGAGGAAGGAACGAGATGCCGCGGTAGGCTTCAGTCGCCAACTACGCGTTGGGGTAGACTGCGACGCGCTTTCCCGAACTCTATATCACCGGCGGCGATGTGTGCTTGCGCCAGGAAGGTTTCCAGTCGATCGCGATTGACGACCAGTTGGCGGCTATTGCGCGAAATCAGATGCTTGCGCTCGAACTCGATCAAATGTTCGGTGATTCGCGGCCGCGACGCGCCGACCAGTTCAGCGAGATCTTTGTGCCGGGCCGGCAGCGTCAGCCGGATTCCCTTTGGATCGGGGATTCCGAAATTTTCACTTAGTTCCAGCAGAATCAGCGCCAGCCGCTCCTCCAAAGTACAGCTCATAAAGTTTGCGCAGCGCAATTGAACCAAATCCCAGCGGCCCAGGTAGCTCTCCGCCATCCGCTTGAAGTCCGCCGAAGCGACCCCAAGGCATATTTCAACGAAGGCCTCGAGTTCGATCGTCCCGACCCGGCAGGGAGTAACCGCTTCGCAGCGAAAATTGTAACTGATGCCGGCTACCGGCGGCGGGAAGCCCGGAACCATGCCGGGCGCGACCATGATCACCAGCGTGCGCGTCCCCTTGCGATTGCGGCAGGTGATTCGCGCCACGCCTGCCAGCAGGATAAATGCGGTGTCGTGGGAATGTTTCTCGTCGATAATGATCGCGCGCTTTTCGACCGAGCTGGTCGTCAGCGCGTTGGAAAGTTTGTCGAGCTGGCGCGCGGTAAGCCACGAAATATTCTTAAGGCCCCGCAGTCTTCGGGCGCCAGATGCTCGCGCAGGACTCATCCTCGCAATGTATCAGAGGCATTGCTGCGCGAACGGAATAACGCACGCGCATAACGTTCATTCGACGTATCTTGTTATCTGTGTAACAAATGATTCCCACTGACGGGCGAGGCCCCCGCGTCACGCCGCGCGATCCATACCAGCAGCACCAGCGCCGGAATCGTCGCGACCGTCGTCAGCAAAAAGAACTGTACCCACCCGAGCCGGTCGGCCAACACTCCACCCGAAGACGCGACCAGCGTGCGTCCGACCGCTGCCAGCGACGACAACAGCGCGTACTGAGTCGCGGTGAACGCCGGCGAGCACAGGCCGGAGAGATAGGCTACCAGCGCAGTGCCCGCCATCGCGCCGGTGAGATTCTCGGCCGCAACGCACAGCGCCAGGTAGTCGAGCCGATGCCCGCCGACCGCCTGCAACACGTAAAACAAATTGCCGGCTGACTGCAGGACTCCGCACAGAATGAGCGCGCGCATCACGCCCAGCTTCGAGGTCACCACGCCACCGACGATCGCGCCGATCACCGTCGCAAAGAATCCGACCAGCTTCGAGACCGCGGCAATCTCGTTGAGCGAGAATCCGATCGAGATGTACAGCGGCGTCGCCATCACGCCCGCCATCGCTTCGCCGAGCTTGTAGGCGACGATGAAGATGACGATCGCCGGCCACATCGGCCGCCGCATGAAGTCGGCGAACGGTCCCGTCACCGCAGTCGCCAGCCATTCGCGCACCGCGTCGAATCCATGCGACACGGAGTGCGGCTGCGCGTCGGGCGGCACCGCCGGCTCAGGCCCGAAGATAAACACAAGCATTCCGGTAGCCAACAACGCTGCCATAGTGGCGTACGCAGCGAACCAGCCGAAGCGGGCCGCAATGATCAGCGCGCCCGCGCCCGCCACCAGCATCGCGACGCGGTAGCCGGTCTGGATCATCGCGGCGCCGGGACCCTGCTGATCGGGCGCCAGAATCTCGACCCGGTACGCGTCGATCACGACGTCCTGGCTGGCTGAAAGGAATGCGACCAGAAGAGCCAACGCTCCCATCCGCGCGAGATCGGTTTTCGGATTGCATGATCCCAGCGCGAGCGTGGCCGCGATAAGTGCGAGCTGAATCGCGATGCCCCATCCGCGCCGGCGGCCTATTGGAATAGGCGGCGGCAGACGGTCAATCAGCGGCGACCACAGGAATTTGAACGCGTACGGCGTGCCGATCAGCGCGAATGCGCCAATTGTCGCGCGGCTCACACCGGCCGTAGCGAGCCAGGCCGACAGGGTGGAAAACGTAAGCAGCAGCGGGAGTCCGCTGGCAAATCCCAGCGGCAGAATCAGCAACACGCGCCGTTCGGTGTACTCCGCAAGCGAACGCCGCCACGCACTCATGCCCCTCGCTTCCACCATCACCCTCCACTCCCCGGCATTGGTGAATTCATAGCACGTAAAACCGCGAGATTCTTGCAGTAGCGATTCTAATGTCGAGGTCAGGCTGTTTCCTTGATAACGACTCCCGGTCTGCTACCATTGGCGGCGATATGGGCGCCTCTTCACCCACCGGAACCAACTTCAGACCACGCCTGACGCAGGACGAAAAAACCGCCGAAACTCGGCGCCGCCTGCTCGACGCAGCAATCGGGTGCCTAATAGATCGCGGCTACGCGAACACCACCACTTCTGAAATTGCAGAACGCGCCGGCCTTTCGCGCGGCGCTCAGCTCTATCATTTCCCCAGGAAAGAAGAACTACTGACCAGCGCCGTCGAACATCTTTACCACCTGATGTTTGGCGAGATGAAGGAGAAGGTCAGCCGGCTGACGAATGAGGACGATCGACGGGCAATGGCCATCGACTTGATGTGGGAGATTGCCAACGGCCGGTTCATGACCGCCTGGATCGAGATATGTGTCGCGAGCCGCACTGATTCGTTTCTTCGTGAGTCGGTTAGCGCGGCGAAGGATCGGGCGGCGGAACTCATCGATCGATCGTTCAGGGAGCTGTTTCCGCGGCCCGCCAGCGCCCCTGGCGAGTACGATCTGATTCCGGAAATCGTGCTCTTGATACTCCAGGGGATGGCACTCGAAGGCCGGGCGCTCAATGCGGAGTTCACGACGAGAGTGCTGACCGCACTCAAGACTTTCAAGCTCTAGCGCGTTCCTGCCGTGAAATAGCTGGTGCTACGCGCTCTGCGCGCGGACCCATTGCGCCTCTGACAACTGCGATGCAGACTGCGGCAACCAAGGCTCCGGAAATCATGTCGATCAGATAGTGATGTCCTTCAGACGGGATCCCCAGCAGCATCAGCCCGTTGAGAATCGCGACCGGCACGAACGATCGTGACGGCGGCCGATGTACATATATGAAGATGATTGCCAGGACGGTGTGGTACGACGGAAACGTGATGATCCCCTGCAGGCGGTCGATCGCAAAAGTATGCGCACCACCAGCCCGCAAACTCATGAGCACCACGATGTCCTCGGTCTGACGCCCGAAAAAATGAACGTACGGACCAACCGCGGGAAGGAACCCCGAAA
>Ga0209420_1000391_pt1 | contig 23917 bp, 21 predicted proteins | sample BlaSpr_A8_OM1_O1_FD_187972 | JGI IMG/M metagenome (GOLD analysis project Ga0209420, IMG submission 187972) | Forest soil microbial communities from Thunder Bay, Ontario, Canada - Black Spruce, Ontario site 2_A8_OM1_O1 (SPAdes) (version 2) | ecosystem: Environmental > Terrestrial > Soil > Boreal...
GGACCGCCTGCTTGAATTAACCGGATCCCTCACCGCGCGCGAGATGCAAGCCCAGGTCCTCGACTCCATGGACCTGGAGCGCGAGCGCGGTATCACCATCAAAGCTCACGCCGTCCGCATGATGTACACCGCGCACGACGGCCAGACCTATCAGCTCAACCTGATCGACACTCCCGGACACGTCGACTTTTCCTACGAAGTCTCGCGCTCGCTCGCCTCCTGCGAAGGCGCGCTGCTAATAGTCGACGCCTCCCAGGGCGTCGAAGCCCAAACCCTCGCCAATGCCTACCTTGCGATCAATAACGGCCTCGAGATTATTCCCGTCATCAACAAGATCGATCTGCAAAGCGCCGACATCCCGCGCACCAAGGAAATGATCGAAAGCGCCGTCGGCCTCGATGCAACCGACGCCGTGCTAATCAGCGCCAAGACCGGCCAGGGCGTCCCCGACGTGCTCGAAGCCATCGTGAAGCGCATCCCGCCACCCAAGGGAAATCCTGACAGCCGTCTGCAGGCGCTCGTTTTTGACTCCTGGTTCGATGCCTATCGCGGAGTAGTCATACTCACCCGCGTTTTCCAGGGCACTCTCCGCAAGGGCCAAAGAATTCGCCTGTGGTCGAACGGCACAACCTTCGACGCGGAAACTCTCGGCGTGCTAACTCCTAAGCCGGTCGAGATTGGCGAACTCAAAGCCGGTGAAGTCGGATTCCTCATTGCCAACATCAAGACGGTGGCCGACGTGAAAATCGGCGATACAATCACCGACGACGCCAACCCTGCCTTCGAAGCGCTCCCCGGCTTTGAAGAAATCAAGCCCATGGTCTTCGCCGGTCTCTATACCGTCGACGCTCATGAACACACCCGCCTGCGCGAAGCACTCGAGAAACTGCGCCTCAATGATTCATCGTTTTTCTTCGAACCGGAAAGCTCCGTAGCATTGGGTTTCGGCTTCCGTTGCGGTTTCCTTGGCTTGCTTCACATGGAGATCATTCAGGAACGCCTGGAGCGCGAGTTCGCACTCGAACTCATCACCACCGCACCCGGCGTCCGTTACAAAATCACCAAGACCGACGGCGTGTTGATCGAAGTCGATAACCCCTCGCGCTGGCCCGATCCGAGCGAGATCGCAAAAGTGGAAGAGCCTGTGATCCTCGCCACGATCCTCACCAACGAAGAATATGTGGGCGGCATTCTGAAACTCGTCGAAGACAAGCGCGGCAAGCAGAAAACTTTCGAGTACGTCAGCTCCTCCCGCGTGATGTTGCACTATGAGTTACCTCTGAACGAAATCGTCCTCGACTTTTACGATCGCCTCAAGTCAGTCTCGCGCGGCTACGCTTCGCTCGACTATCACCTCGCCGACTATTGGGAGTCGCCCATGGTAAAGCTCGACATCCTGGTTGCCGGCGAACCAGTCGACGCGCTCTCCATCATCGTCCATCGCGATTTCGCCTACGAACGCGGCAAACTGCTGGTCTCGAAGATGCGCCAGCTCATCCCCCGGCAAATGTTCGAAGTGGCCATCCAGGCGTCCATCGGCGCCAAAATCATAGCCCGCGAGACCGTCTCCGCCATCCGCAAGAACGTCATCGCCAAGTGCTACGGCGGCGATATTTCCCGCAAACGCAAGCTGCTCGAAAAGCAGAAAGAAGGCAAGAAACGCATGAAGCGAATCGGCCGTGTCGACATCCCCCAAGAGGCTTTCCTGGCCGTTCTAAAAGTCGGCGAAGACAGCAATTGATATCGGGAGCTAGGTTCAGCAAGGCCGGGTTCAGCAAGGCTAGGTTGAGCCGCGAAGCGGCGTAAGAATGCAGCCCAGGGCGCGAGCCCTGGGTCGAAATGCGCCACGGCAACAAAGCCCTGAAAGGGCGAAAGAGACCTGGGAAAGGCCGCCAACTCGAAAGATCGCAACCCGCGAAATGTGCAAATCCACAAAGCGGGAATAAGCTGACTTTTCGCGGGTCTTAACAATGTTAATGCGGAGTGAATTGCCTAACTGGTTACTATTCAGGGCCTTAGGAGCTGAAAATCAGGCCTGGTAAATGTGCTGACAAATCTTTACCCGCAGCCATTTTTCAAGCAGCCAGCAATTCCACAAGCTTTTCCACAGCATCTCTGCTCCGCGCAACTCGAACCCGCTAAGCTACTTACACCGCAGAACTACAGTCATCCCTGTACCCGGCGGGCGCTCCAGAAACGCGCAGAATCACTCCTCCGGCGCCATCCCGCCCTCCGCCATCATTTCAAACCGCGTACAGTTCTTACGGAAAGCCAGCACCAGCTTGCCCGTCGGTCCATTGCGCTGCTTCGAGATAATGATTTCCGCCTTCCCCTGCAGATCAGGATCGTCTTGCCGGTAAACTTCTTCGCGAAAGATAAACATCACCAGATCGGCGTCCTGCTCAATCGACCCCGACTCGCGCAAATCAGAAAGTTGCGGACGATGATCCCCACCCCGGCTCTCCGGCGCGCGGCTCAACTGCGAAAGCGCCACCACCGGCACGCTAAGCTCCTTAGCCAGTGCCTTCAATCCCCGCGAAATCGCCGACACTTCCTGCGTTCGATTCTCGTACCGCTTGCTCCCGCCCGACATGAGCTGAAGATAATCCACAATAATCAAATCCAGCCTGCCCTGCGATTGCTTCAGCCGCCGCGCCTTGGCCCGCATCTCGCTCAGCGAAATACCAGGCGTGTCATCGATAAAAATCGGAGCGTGCGCCAGCTGCTCCATCGCCCGCACCAATTTCTTGGTGTCGTCCTGCCACAACGACCCGGTCCGCATCTTGTGAGCATCCACTTCCGCCGTCGAGCACAGCAACCGCAGCAGCAACGCCTCGCGCGACATCTCCAGCGAGAACACTCCCACCACCTGCTGATCCTTGATCGCGGCATTCTCCGCAATGTTCATGGCGAACGCGGTCTTGCCCATCGAAGGCCGCGCCGCAATAATCACCAGATCCGACCGCTGCAGTCCGCTCGTCATCTCATCAAGATTTTCATAGTGTGTGGCCAGCCCCGTAATACGCTGCCCGCGCTGTAGCAAAGCATCCACCGATCCAAACGATTCGCGGACAATCTCCTGCACCCCCATGAACCCGCGCCCAATGCGCTTCTCCGAGAGCTGGAAGATCGCAGCTTCCGCATCACTGAGCACCTCTTCCGCCGCATCCGACTGATCGGCCGCCCGCGCAATCGCCGTATTCGCCGCATGAATCAGCCCGCGCAACAGCGCCTTGTCACGGACGATCTTGACGTAGTGCTCAATGCTCGGCCGGTCCGGAACCCCATCGAGCAAGCTCGACACATAACCCACGTCGCCAATCGCCTGCAGATCCTTATGCCGATCCAGTTCCTCGATCAGCGTGATCATGTCAATCGGCCGCGAAGATTCCTGCAGATCAACCATGCGCGAATAGATGCGCCGGTGCGAATCCAGCGAGAAATCCTCGATCCGCAAATGCTCCGCCGCCTGGTTATATGCAAAGTTATCCAGCAGAATAGCGCCCAGAATCGAGCGCTCAGCTTCTATGTTCGCGGGAAGAGTGCTGAGGTTGTAATCAGTAGTCGCCATATTTCTGTACACCACTGTGTCCGAAACTCTCCGCTAGCATAAGCGAACACAAAGCGAAATGCCAAATGATTTGTGGAGAAACTGTGAAGCCTGAGCAATATGCTGTGGAAGCCCCGCGAAAACAGGTCCTTAACAAAAGTTGGCGCAGTGAGATTGAGAGACTTGGTTTATCCGCGCGAATTCGCGCAAATCCGTGGCAAAAGGCTCTCCAAAAACAAATGCGGCGCAAGGCCAGCCACCTCGCGCCGCATCGTTTCGTGGATCTCTCGTCCTGCCTTCCCGCCGCTAGGAGCAGCGGGACGACGGTACTGGTCCGACAGCGCTCGCGAAGAGTGCCGCATTTACCAGTACTGGCTGCAGAACATGATTCTGAGAATATGATTCGGAGAATCGTCTTTCTGCATCCCTGCGTTAGCCAGCGGCCCAGCCTGCTCAAGGAGCAAGCTGTAGAGGAGGCCGCAATGCCCGGGCAACCGGTTCGCGCTCGCGCGCGTTTCCAATTTCCCCCAGCAATTCACCCTCGAGAATTGCCAGCTGCCACCGGCGTCACCGCAATCATCATCCGGCAAGCTTAGAGAATTCCACGTTTCGCTGCACCCACTCTCAGTCACAATGTTGCAACCCGCAACTGAAAAACATTTCCCCCTTGTGCAGAAACTGTGGACGATAGGACTTCCTTGTGGAAGCCTGAGGAAAACTCAGAATGAATTTCCAGCCTCATTCAATGCAGTCGGATGAGACCTCTTCCGCGCAGCCCTGAATGCTATCGATGTGGCCCGGGACAGGGTCGCGATCGGCGCCGAGCTGATTCCATCCTTCGCGATATTTCTCGTATTTGGACTTTGGCGACTGAGGGTAGAGCATTACGCCGTCCTGCCCGCAAATTTGTTTCTCTGGGATGATGTACCAAGCGTTCTCGTGGACTACATAGGCGGCAAGAAAGTCGAAGGAGCCGGGCGGATAAGGCTTGTGTCCGCCACGCACGGTGCAGAGGTAACCGGTACCCACTTCGAAGATTGCGACCGACGAGATACCATCACAGGGCGACGATTGCTAGGAGGTCCAAGTCGAAGCGCCGGGGACTCGACGCGCGACCCGAACAAGCAGTGCTGCAGCGCTGAGAAGTAACCCAAGCCTGAACGTCGTCAAGCCGTAACTGCAGAGTCCCTTGGTTGCTGAAAGCCACTCGAACGCGTTGACCAGGCGTTGCCGGGCATATTGACGCTAACGTAATGCGGCAGTACCGTCCTCCCAATGACGTTAAACCTGTGATGGTATTCGTTACACGTTAAGAACCCACCGTGACTAGGACGCTGTCGGTTAACGTCAAGGGGACCAGAGAAGGACATTTCTCTGGTCCTTGGTCCTTGGTCCTTTATGTCTTCGGTACCAAACGACGCCTGTTAGCTCAATGCCGCCAAAACGCACAGTGTATGAAGCGTCAAGTGCAGGGGTTCGAGCGACATCAGAGGGTGAAGGAGCCGCCCGAGGGCACCATCCTTCAAACGACCCTGTTGCGTGATCGATTGTATTTTGCGGGTGAATTCATCTCACGGCCGAGAGAGGAAATATTTCGATCCCGGATGCCAATTCGGGAAATACAAGAGCCCACCCGCGCATACGTCCCAGGCGCTGCTAGGGATCTTTCGACTCCGCAGAACGATTCGCTTTCGCGAATCATTCTGCCCGCTCAGGATGACAGAGCTAGTCCCTGACCCCATCCATAAACGCCCGCAGCTTGCGCGACCTCGACGGATGCCTCAACTTCCGCAGCGCTTTGGCTTCGATCTGGCGGATGCGTTCACGCGTTACCGCGAACGACTGGCCGACCTCTTCTAACGTGTGCTCGCTGCCATCTTCCAGGCCGAAACGCATCTTGATTACTTTTTCTTCGCGCGGGGTCAGCGTGCGCAGGACCTGTCCGGTCTGGTCCTTGAGATTGACGTTGATCACGGCTTCGGCCGGCGAGACTACGGCGCGGTCTTCGATGAAGTCGCCGAGATGCGAATCTTCTTCTTCGCCAATCGGCGTTTCGAGCGAGATCGGCTCCTGCGCGATCTTCAGCACCTTGCGCACTTTCGCCACTGGAATATCCATGCGCTTGGCGATTTCTTCGCTGGTCGGCTCGCGTCCCAGTTCCTGCACCAGTTGCCGCGAGGTGCGGATCAGCTTGTTGATGGTTTCGATCATGTGCACCGGGATGCGGATGGTACGCGCCTGATCGGCAATGGCGCGGGTGATCGCCTGCCGAATCCACCACGTCGCGTAAGTAGAAAACTTGTAGCCGCGGCGGTATTCGAACTTGTCGACAGCCTTCATCAAGCCGATGTTGCCTTCCTGGATCAAATCGAGGAACTGCAGGCCGCGGTTGGTGTACTTTTTCGCGATCGAAACCACGAGGCGGAGGTTGGCCTCGATCAGCTCGCGCTTGGCCTGCTCCGCATCCATGTCGCCCTGGATGATTTCGCGCTGGGTGCGCTTGATCTCCTGGAACAACAGTCCCGCTTCGACTTCGAGCTTTTCAATTTCGCTGCGTACGGCGCGCGCCTGGCGGCGATATTCTTTTTTTTGATCCTCGCTGCGCGTGGCGTCGGCCTTGCGCTCGAGGTTCCCAGCCTGCCGGTCGAGCGAACGCATGCTATCAACCGTCTTATTGACCCGCTCGATCAGCCGCTTGCGTTCGTTGTTCGTGAAACCCAGCTTGCGCACGGCGAGCGAAACCTTCACGATGCCGCGCGCCAGATTGCGGCGGGCGCGGCGATGATCCTTGGGCCGCTTCTTCTGCGACATCGTGGCGTATTTTTCCTGCAGAAGGCCGGCCTTCTTGTACAGCTTGGCCATGGCGTCGATCTTGCCAGTAAATTCGTTCAAGCGGTTCTGCAGAATCTCATCGGTAATTTCTTCCTCGTCGAAGGTGACGACTTCTTTAATGGAGCGCACGCCCTTCTTCAAGTCTTCGCCCATAGCCAGCAGTTCATGGATGACGATAGGAGAGCGGGAGAGCGCCTTGAGCACGCGCAACTGGCCGCGCTCGATGCGTTTGGCGATTTCCACTTCGCCCTCGCGCGTGAGCAAAGGGACGGTCCCCATCTCGCGCAGATACATGCGGACGGGGTCGTTGGTTTTCTCGAGCGCGCCGGGTGTGAGGTCGAGTTCAACGTCTTCGCCCTCTTCGCCTTCGTCGAACTTCTTATCGAGCGCGGCGGAAGGCAGCTTGGGGCCTTCGAGCACGTCGATGCCTTGCGTGCCAATGGTCGTGAGCAGGTCGTCCAGATCGTCGGGACTGACAACGTCTTGAGGGATTAACTCGTTTACCTGGTCGTAAGTGAGATAGCCCTTCTCTTTGCCGGCATCGACCAGCTTTTTTATGTCGTCGTACTTGTCTTCAAGAGCCAAGAGGTGTTCCTCAAATTCTTCAATTCGCCCGCGAGGAGCGTGTGATACGGCCTTAAGGTGGGAATCTGGGGTAGCGCGGAGTTGTGCGCCTAGCACAAACCTACAGATTTTAGCAGGTAAGTGCTGACCTGTCTATTACTTGCCCCGCAGAAATCCCCGCCATCCGCCGCTATCTATAACTCCGCTAAATACTTAGATGATTTTAATGGCTGTTTTGTTTCACGCACTTTTCTTGTTTCCGGGAGCGTTTCTCAGTCCGTCTTCGGCCAGGCTGGGATCTCTGAGGGCCCGGCTGAGGCGATCTTTTTCCAGGAGCAATTCGTTCCTGAGCACCTTATCGACACTCACGGCTGGCTTGGTGAGTTCGCGTTGCACCTGCTCGAGGCGGCGGCGCAGGTGAATGCGGCGCAGGGCGCGGACGGCGCCCTCCAGGCGCTCGGCGCTGAGTTCTTCGTCCTCTTTCAACAAGATGGACGCCAGCATCCGGCGTTCATTCTCGGAGCAGGGCACCTCCATTACATCGGCAACTTCGGATCCGGCATTGAGTAAGGCCTCGACCAGCGATTCGGTCGTCAGACCGCGATGCAGACCTTCGGTCTGGAGCGCGGACTGCGCCCGGCGCGCTGGATCGAACTCTTCGTCTTTTATAACTTCATGGGCGCCATCGCGAGCAGAAAGATGTCCGGCGCCTGGCTGCATCTGGCGAGCCGAAGCAAGCGCTCGGATGAGAATCCGCTCGGCATCTGTGGCTTGTGCTTCTGCCGGAGCTTTCACCGCCGTCGCCGAACGTTCTGATGCCACATGGCGCAGTTCCTGCCGCAAGAGTGCTGAATCGATACCCAGCTTCTGCGCGATCTCCTGGCCTAATTCGTCGCGCACTATACGGCTCGGCACACGTTGAATGTGCGGCAGCAGGTAGTTGACCGCCTTCTGTTTGCTCTCGCCGCTGCGCCCTGGGAAATGACTTCGTGCACGGTCGATCAGATAGTCGAAGTACCGTTGCGAATGGCGCAGAGCCTCGCCGTAAGCGTCTTTGCCCTTGCGGCGGATGAAGAGATCGGGATCGAATCCCTGCTCGAGCGTCAGAACTTTGATCTGAAATTCTTCTTCCACCAGTAAACCGAGCGTGCGCTCGGTGGCCTTGGCTCCAGCGGTATCGGGATCGAAGTTGACGACCGCGTTCTTGCTGAAACGCCCGAGCAGCTTGGCCTGGATCTCGGTGAAGGCTGTGCCCGAGCTGGCGATAACATTGTGAAAGCCGGCGGCGTAGACGGAAATGCAATCCATCTGACCTTCGACGAGGATGGCGTAATCCAGTTTACGGATTGCTTCTTTGGTTTTGTCGAGATTGAACAGGACGCGGCTCTTGGAATAAATTCCGGTCTCCGGCGAATTCAAATACTTTGGACCGGATTTGTCGTCGGTGGCTAACGTTCGGCCTGTAAACGCGATGATTCTTCCCGCATCGTTGGCGATGGGGAACATCACTCGGTTGCGGAACTTGGAATACATCGCAGATGCGGGCTTCGGGCTTCGGCTATCGGGCTTCGGGGGCGGATCCAAGTCAAAATCCCCGCCCTGTCCGTCCAAAGAACGGACGGACGAGGACGGGGCACCCTCTTTCCACGAAAACAATCCGCTCTCTCGTAGCACGTCTTCGCTGAAGTCGCCGGACAGGCGGTCGCGGAGCAGGAAGCCGGAATCCGGGGCGTAGCCGATGCGAAAGCTCGCGATCGTTTCCTCATCGAGGCCGCGTCCGGCCAGATACTCGCGCGCTCGCGCGCCTTCGGGGCGATTCAGGCATTCCTGAAAAAACGCGGCAGCCCGCTCTTGCGCGTCGAGCAACTGGGCACGCAGCTTGGCGTCACGGGCCTCCGCCGGACTTGAATACGTCGTCTTGGGCAGCGGAATTCCGAGTTTCTGCGCGACCAGCCGGACTGCTTCGGGGAAGGTGATATTTTCGATCTTCTGGACGAAGCTGAAGACGTCCCCCGAGACTCCGCAGCCGAAGCAGTGGTAAAACTGGCGCGTGGCATGCACCGAAAACGACGGCGTCTTCTCTCCGTGAAACGGACACAGTCCGGAATAGTTCTGGGCGCCAGCTTTCTTCAGCTTGATGTAGTCGCCGATGATGCGGACAATATCCGCCTGCTGCTTCACCGTCTCTTTGAAATCTTCCGTGGGCATGGGTGGAGTGATGCTGACACTTCTCCCTTGGCATTGTGAGCCAGAGAGGCGCTGATGGGAATATACCGGACTTGGATTGCTGTGGAGAAGCTGTGGAATAGACGGCTATCACGTTAATGCCATAGGAAAAGCGGGCCTTATTGACTGCTCTTACCGGCTGTCATGCTGAGCGGAGGAGGATCGTCCAAAGGACGAACCTCCGCAGTCGAAGCATCGCTACTCTTTGTACTGCTGCCGGTCATCCATGGGTACCACTCGTTAGCCAAATCCAGCCAATGCGGATTCCTCGATTCGATCAGCACGATTTTCTTTGCCCGAGACCAACCCTTCAACTGCTTCTCAAGCGCGAAGGCCTTGTGCACGTCATCATAGGAGGCCCAGTACAGAAGTCTCTCCACTTTGTACTTATCGGTGAAGCCCTCCAGTTGATGGTACTTGTGCTCGAACACTCGTTTGTGCAGATTGCCGGTAAAACCGATGTAGAGGGTGCCAGACGCGCTGCCCATGATGTATACGCAGTAGCTTCGCCGCTCTCTGGCCGCCATTGTCAGGTAGGGATCCTTCGACTGCGCTCAGGACGACAGGGCTAAATCCGCAACTCCACCACGGTCGCCCCGCCGCCGCCTTCATTCTGCGGGGGCTCGGCTACCGACTCCACGTGGGGATGCTGCTGCAGCGCCTGCCGTAAGGCCTTGCGCAGGATTCCCATGCCGCTGCCGTGGACTACGCGCACGCGCGGCAGGCCGGCAAGAAATGCGTGGTCGACGAATTTCTCGACTGCCCGAGTCGCGTCGTCCACGTTATAGCCGATCACATTGATTTCAGAGGGCGCATTCTGACCTTCGTTTTCGTTATTCAGCGACACCGAAATTCCCCGGGCTCGCGCTGCCTTTACGGGAGAATCCTCTTTTCCGGCGCTGATCAGCACTTCGGCGATGTCGTCGCGCGCGATCCTCATCTTCATCGCGCCTACTTCCACTTCGAAGTGGTGGTCATCGAGCTTGCGCGAGATTCTTGCAGCGCGGCCGGTTGATTTCAGCTTGACGCTGTCGCCTTCGGCAACGTGCTTTACCAGCTGCGGCGCGGCGTTGGGATCGCCCTGGTCGGCTCCGCTGGCGTGCGCTACGACGGTGCAATCGAAGTGCTCGCGAAATTCGCGGCGCAATTTGGCGATGCGCCGCTCCGTGTCTTTCGAAAGCTTCTGCGCCGCGGCCCGTTCCTGGATGGCATTTACCGCTTCGCGCGCGTGGTATTCGAAGTCGCGCAGAACGCTCTCGAGTTTCTTTTCCATCTCGCGAATCTTCGCCTGCTGATCTTTTTTTCCTTCAACCGCTAAACGGGTTTGCTCGCGTTCGAGATCTTGCTGGCCCTTTTGCAGTCGCAGCCGCTCGCTTTCCGCATCGCGCAATCCGGCGTGAAGTTTGTCCAAAAATTCGCCGACATCGCGAGCCTGCGAGCCCAGCCGCGCCCGCGCCGCTTCGATGATCGCCGGATTCAATCCCAGCCGGTGCGCGATGTTGATTCCCGCCGAAGCGCCGGGCACTCCAATCTTCAATTCGTAAGTGGGTTGCAGGGTGGTCTCGTTGAAACCCACCGACGCGTTGATCACGCCCGGAGTATTCGCCCCATAGACTTTCAACGACGTGTGGTGCGTCGAAATCACTGTCATACAGCCGACGCGGCCAAAGTATCCGGCAATGGCGACGGCCAGAGCTGCGCCTTCCTCTGGATCTGTCGCCGACCCCAGCTCATCTAGCAGTACTAGAGACTCAGTGGTCGCGGTGCGCGAAATGAAATCGATGTTGGTGACGTGCGCGGAAAAAGTTGAGAGATTCTGTTCGATCGATTGATAGTCGCCAATATCGGCCAGCACCGCGTCGAATACCGGCATTTCCGCGCGATCGGCTGGAACCGGGATGCCCGATTGCGCCATCAAGGCCAACAGGCCGATCGTCTTGAGCGTTACCGTCTTCCCGCCGGTGTTGGGGCCGGTAATTACCAGCTGCCTGCGGGCGCCTTCTAGTTCCACGCTGATTGGGATCACCGCTGCGCTCTTGAGCTTCAAGTTCCGCTCCAGTAACGGATGGCGGGCATTGTGGAGAAGGAGGCTCGCTTTGCTCGCTGGACCCTTCGCGATTCCGCTCAGGGCGGGCTCTTCGAGGCGGCTGTCCCCACATGTATCTCCCTGATCGCTGGTCAACTGCACGGCTACGCAGTTGTACTCTTCGGCGAAGCGGGCTTTGGCGAACTGCAACTCCAGCTCGCTTAGCACCTCGGCGGACGCCAGGATTGCCGCGGACTGCTCACCGATGCGGCGCGTCATCTCCAGCAGAATGCGGTGAATCTCGACCTGCTCCTCGTCGAGTAGGCGCACGAGTTCGTTGTTTTGCTCGATGGTTTCCAGCGGCTCAACGAAAACTGTGTGGCCGCTCGAACTCGCTCCATGCACCACTCCCTGCACGCGGCGTTTCTGCTCAATCTTTACCGGGATGACAAAGCGCTCGCCGCGGATGGTCACCAGTTCATCCTGCACCGTGCCGTCGTCGGCGAGGCGGCGCAAGTAGCCGCGCAGCGATTCCTGAATCACGCGCCTCTGCTTTTCGATCTCGCGGCGAATGCGCGCCAGTTCGGGCGAGGCGCGGTCTTCGAGGGTGCCATCGGGCTGAATCTTGTTTCGAAACGCGCGCAGGAAGTCGGTGAAGTCCGGGACGTTTTCCGAAAGCACCCGGATTCGCCGCCACTCCGTCCTCATGCTCGCCGGAGGATGCAAGGCGATCTCCCGCCACTCCGCGGCGCGGTCTACGACCAGCAGGACGTCGCGAATCTCCGTGGTTTCGAGCGCGGCGCCGGCGATGCGAGACTTCTCGGTCAGCCGCGTAATATCCAGCAAACCGGAGAAATCGAAGCGTCCACCGACGCGGCGGAACTCTCGCACCTCGGCGGTCAGCTCCTGTTGCTCAGCAATCCAGGCCGAATCGGTGGAAGGCGCAAGCGCTTGAATCTTCGCCTGGCCCGGCGGCGAAGAGGCGTATCCGCTGAGCAATTCGCGCAAAGCATCGAACTCCAGCACGCGCGCAGAGTTGTGGATGAGCGGTTGAGACATCGGAATTTATGTTACAGGAATGGCGGGATTTGGATGGACGTGAAGCGGTCTACGACTGGACTGCAGCCAGGGCCTGGCCATCGCCCTGCTTCGCCACAGGCAGGCGCAACAAGAACACCGCTCCGCCCTCGGGCTTGTTCTGGCAGGTGATTTGTCCGCGATGATCCTGCACCACGCCATACACCGCGCTCAGCCCCAAGCCGGTGCCTTTGCCGATGGGCTTGGTGGTGTAGAAGGGATCGAACACTCGGTGCGGCTCTTTTATGCCGGGGCCGCTGTCGGAAAACTGCACCACGACTTCTTCTGCGTGGCGCTGGGCGCTGACCTGAAGCGATCCTCCACCAGCTTCCTCCAGGGCGTCCAAAGCGTTTTCCACGATCTGGACGAACGTCTGGAACAGCTGATGGCCATCGCCCCAAACCCGCGGCAGATTGGGCTCGATCACGGTCTCGATGCGGATTTTCTGATCGTGCCGCTGCAGCTCGCGCATTTGCACGCTGCGCTGCAGAAGCATGCCTAAATCCACCATCGTTCTCTCGCCGGAACTTTGCTGCGCGAAACTAAGCAGGTTCGCGATCAGCTCGCGGGTTCTCTGGGACTGGTTCACGATTTTGCGCACCAGTGCATCCTGCTCGCTGGTCAAGCGCTCGTTTGACCACAGCTTTTCGGAATATTCCATGATTGCCGTGAGAGGGTGGTCGATCTCATGGGCAGCGCCCGCAACCAGCTCACCCAGAGAAGCCAGCTTCTCTCGCTGCACCAGGTGGCTCTGCAATCGTTGTTCGTTCTCGAAGCTGCGCCGCGAATCCCCCAGCAGATGGATCAACGCACGATCCTGCAGATACTGGCGGACAAACACGAACACGCCGAGCACCAGCATGGCTGCCAATACCGTAAAAAGGCGGAATGTTCGCGCGGGAGCTGGTGAATCGTCCCATTGGTAGACCCAGAGTCCCAACGCGGGCAAGGAAAGCATCGCCAGCGTCGCCAGCCGCAAAGCCATCACGCCCCACTTGTCATCGACCTTGGCCGGAACAGCTTCCGGCTTCCACTGGCGCGAGGTCAGGGCGGTCGCCGCCATCCAAGTTACTGCGCCGATCAGCGGAATATCGTAGGGGCTTCCCGTGTAGTACACCCCTTTTGTGAACGTCAGGGTCACGCCCAGGAATCCGGCTCCGTAGAGGCCATAAAGCCCACATGCCGCCATCAGGTTCAGGTACATCGTTCTCCATCGCGCGGGCGCGCCCCGGGCGGCAAGCCCCAGCATCAATGTCAGGACGCCACTTTCAAGCATGTAGAGGGAGCTGTAGTTCCTGTGGTACGCCACCTCATTCAACGAAACGTATTGCCAGGGGAACACAACGAACGCATATAGAAACACCCACCAAACCAGCAGTAGAAGGAAGTCCAGCGCACCTACGCGGAGTTTTCGCTCACCTTCAGTCCGATGCGGACGTAACCCAACTGCCGCGATCATCGGTACCAGGTGGAGAAACAGAAAGACATCCATAACCCACGGATCTGGCGCCGTGGTTTGACGCACCACCTCGCAATAGGCCCAGGCCGCCTGATTAGCGGCCCATAGAACGCTCCCCGCGGCCATCAGAGCCCAAAACCGACGGTTGGCTCCTCGCTCCGACCACGCATTTGCCAGCATGACCACGGCAAGTGCGAGGTACAGGAGAAGATATCCAACGTCAGAAATCGCGGTGAGCACTGGACCACGCGACACCGTCAACGACACTGCGGCGAATGCCAGGGTGATCCCGCCCGCCAGCACAAACCAGCGATATCGTACGAACAAGCTCATCGGCCTCATGTTATGTACGCCTTCAATCTTATGGATAAGACCGCGGATTCTCAGCTCGCTTCCTGCACGGCAGATTACTATGGTCACCCAGGGTCACCGGGTGTGGTACCGGTCAGGTCGACTAAGTCCTTTCGGATCACTACTCCTGCTAGAATCATGGGTTGAAAGGCGCTCAATCCTGGTCAGGTGATTTTCATGGCCTTTCCTGTTACCCGTCTTCGCCGTCTCCGCCGCACCTCTCAGCTTCGCGACTTGGTGCGCGAAACCCGCCTCACTCCCGACGCATTCGTCTACCCGATGTTCGTTTGTCCCGGCGAAGGGGTACGCAAGGCGGTGCGCTCCATGCCCGGCGTCTTCAATCTCTCGGTGGATGAGGCGGTAAAAGAGGCCCAGGAAGTTCACTCGCTGGGCGTACCCTCGGTGATCCTCTTCGGTCTTCCCGACAAGAAGGATGACGTCGCAACCGGAGCCTGGGCAGACGATGGCATTGTGCAGCAGGCCGCCCGCGCTCTGAAGCATGAAGTGCCTGAACTGATCTTGATGGGCGACGTCTGTCTCTGCGAATACATGTCGCACGGACACTGCGGCGTGGTAAAGCCGGGCACTTCTCGCCGATCGTTGGGCGCTGCTGTCCGTGATGCCCTGGATTCCGCACGAACACCGATTGCTTTCGGGAAGCAGGAAAAAGAAAAAAGCATCGAAGAAATGGCATCGATCGCGGCCAATGCGGTTTCCAGATTCGAGATCGACAATGATGCCAGCCTCGAACTCCTGGCCCGCACCTCGGTCTCGCTCACGCGCGCCGGCATCGACGTGATCGCGCCCTCCGACATGATGGATGGCCGCGTAGCCGCGATCCGCCATGCGCTCGACGCGGCCAGCTTCGAGAACACGCCCATTCTTTCCTACGCCGCCAAGTTCGCCTCGGGATTCTATGGACCGTTCCGCGAAGCCGCAGACTCGACTCCGCAATTCGGCGACCGGCGTTCCTATCAAATGGATGGAGCCAACTTGCGCGAAGCCATGCGCGAAATCGAACTCGACGTCGAAGAAGGCGCCGACATGATCATGGTCAAACCCGCGCTGCCGTACCTCGACGTAATCGCCGCCGCCCGCCAGCGTTTCGACCTGCCGCTAGCTGCCTATCAAGTATCCGGCGAATACGCCATGATCGAAGCCGCCGCCCAAAATAACTGGATCGACCGCGACCGCGTAATGATGGAGTCACTGCAGAGCATACGGCGTGCCGGGGCCAGCATTATCCTGACCTATTACGCCAAAGACGCCGCCAGGTTGCTGGCGTAAGTTGAGTGCGCGCGGCTTGCACAGAGCGGATTGGTGGAGCGCCTAGGCCGCCGACCGGGCGGGATCGGGCCCGACGAAGCTGAGCATGGCCTGCTTCAATTGCGAGTCCACTTCGTCTGCGATCGCCATCACGTTGAGCAAAACCTGGCTGAAGTCCACGCTCGACAGATTATTTTGTAATGTCCTGAAGATGCTGACCTGGAGGATTCGCGACTCTTCGACCAGCATCGCCGCAGTGTAGCCTTGACTGCGTCGCAGATCTCCGTGCTCGTGCGCGGCGATGGAAAAACTGGCTTCGGCGGTTGCGGGCATGCGCAAACGGTAAATCAGGTCGGCGAGGAGCCCAGGTAGATGGCCGGTGCGGTCCGCGAAGCTCAAAGGGATGCAAGTCAGTTCTGCGTCCTGTTCGACGAGGCTCATCCAGGCCTGAACCGTAGTGTCGAGGTTGCGCTCCAGTATCGATGCCACACTCACCGTGGCCAGTGGCCTGCGAGCTACGGGGTGCCTGAGTTTCTCGTGGATAATTTCCCGGAGTGAGGCGATTTCGATTGGTTTCACTAGAACTTCGTCAGCCTGTAAGCGGATGGCGGACAGCGCTTCATCCAGTTCCGGGTAGCCGCTTAGCACCAGCGTCACTGCCAGGGGATGAGTATGGCGCATGGCACTGACCACAGTGAAGCCATCGCCGGCCAGCGGCATATGCAGATCAGAGAGCAATACATCAAAACTCTCCGCGGCGATGCGGCTGAGCGCTTCGCATACGTTCGCTACGCCGACAACCTCAAAACCGTCGCGTTCCAGCGATGTCCGCAACATATCGCGGACAGCATCATCGTCTTCGGCCAGTAAAACTCTGGGCATACCTGAACTGCTTTCTGCTCCCGCCACACATGGCCTTATCTATTGTCCGGACAATATCGAAGGTGCGTCAGCCTGTCTGTTCAAAACAGCACACCTCTTGCGGCGGGAGTTGCCACAACTGGTTCGCCGGCTGGTTGCTGCTCGTGAAGATTCCGGCCTGACCGGTAACGGTAAGTGCCTGCAACGTGCGTTGGAGGGAAGGCAGCGACTTGCCGTTGATCTGTTTTGACCAGCTTTTTGAAATCTTGACATGCGACCCTGCCGTGAGCGCATGGCATAACCATCAGGAGTATCACATGACGAAATCGAAGACGATAGCGAGCGTGGCGGACATACTGGAGCGGGAACTCGAGCCTACGATCAAAGAATGGCTGAAGCGGGTGAATCGGGTTCCGGAACTGATCGCAATTCCACTGAGCGATACGGACCGCACGGGCCATCTGCCCAAGCTGTACTATGACCTGATTTGCCGCTTGCGCCTCGCCAAGGATGCCCATCCGCCCATCTCCGCCGCCGCTGCCGCGCACGGCAAAACACGGCGCGCTCAGGGCTACTCTGCTTCCATGCTCATTGAGGAGTCACGGGTGTTTCAAGTCGTCACATTCGGCACATTACATCTCCACCAGAGCGAACTCGATCCGGACCAGCTGCTTTGGGACGTAATGGTCATTGCGGACGAGGTGGATGCGCAGCTCATGGAAACCGTGCGTAGCTTGATGGGAGAGCAACTAGCGGAAGCCGCAGCCTAGGAACGCTCTTTCCAGATCCTGCCTCGGCGACCAGCGCTTGTTCGGATTTCGTAACAGAAATGCTAAGTGGTGTCACCGCTCTACCCCTCGGCACAGAATTTCCCCAGGGAGTTCCTCCGCCAGGAGGGTTTATGTCGCCTGGCAAAGTAAAATCGTTTGAACCCAAGGCTTTCCTTGCCCAAACCGGGTTGGGAAGAACGATCCTGCAATGCCCAAAAAATCAGGTGATCTTCGCGCAAGGGGATCCCAGTGATGCTGTTTTCTATATTCAAGCGGGCCGGGCACGGCTCACGGTCCTATCCAGGCGGGGCAAAGAGGCTACCATCGCGCTGCTGGGGGAAGGAGGCTTCATCGGTGAAGCGTGCATTACCTCCGACGAGCCGCAGCGCGTCTCGTCTGCCACCGCTGTTACAGACTGACGTGTGCTGAGAATTGAAAGGCCGGCGATGCTCGACGTTCTTCACCGGGAGCATGCATTTTCAGACCTGTTTGTCGCCTATCTTGTGGGCCGCTACAGCCAGACCCAAGCCGACCTGGTCGATCAACTCTTCAACTCAGCCGAGAAGCGGTTGGCCCGCACTCTCTTACTCCTGGCTCGTTTTGGTAAGGAAGGGCGATCGGAAAGTGTGATTCCAAAAATAAGCCAGGAAGCTTTGGCGGAAATGGTCGGTACCACGCGAGCCCGAGTCAACTTCTTTATGAACCGCTTCAGACAGCTCGGCCTCATCCACTACAACGGCGGCTTGGAGGTTCACAGTTCGCTTCTCGACGTCGTACTTCATGACTAGATTCGTAATGCTTCGCCGCTGAATGAAGGTTGTACCCTTTACATATTTGAACAGCTTCGTCACTCGCGACTCCGAATTAGGTGCTAACAGGACAAGGCCAAGGTTGTCATGGGCTTCAAGATGCTCGGCGGCGCCTTTTTCACAGACCTTGTTGAAAAGGGCGTTCTAAGTCGGCCACGCCCGTATGTGCAGAATCGCACGCCCCACCTTCGACACCTAGGCTCCGGCCGCGTTCTGGCTCTGGAACTTTACCTCGACCAGCTTGCGGTCCTCGTCGGACACTTTGAACATGGATCGCGGTTTCAGGCTCATGAAGCTGGCCAAGAATACTTCGGGGATCTGGCCGATGCGGGTGTTGTAGGTGTTGACGTCGTCGTTGAAAAACTCGCGCCGGTCGGCGATGCGTTCTTCGAGTTCGCTGATGCGGTTCTGCAACTTGAGAAAGTTTTCGTTGGCCTTGAGCTGCGGATAGTTCTCCGCCACCGCGAACAGCCCGCGCAGGGCGACCGTCATGGTCAAGTCTGCCTGCGCTTTTTGCCCGATGCTGGCCGCATTCATTGACCCCGCCCGCGCCTGCGTCACCGCCACCAGGGTCTGCTGCTCGTGCTGCATGTATCCCTTTACGGTCTCGACCAGGTTTGGAATCTCGTCGTGCCGCTGCTTGAGCAGCACATCGATGTTTGCCCACGCGCGGTCATTGTCATTGCGCAGCCGCACCAGCTCGTTGTAGAGGATGACGACGTAGACACACACTCCCACTATGAACAGCAGGAACGCCGCCCCTTCGATCACGCTTCCGCCCATACTTAATTGCACCTCTCCCGCCCAAGCTCGCCTGCTGGAATAGTCCAAGTGAAACAGCAGACGGGGCGGGGACGCAAGTGCTGACCGGGCTGCGCCTAAAGTCACAAAAGGGCTGAGCCCGCAGGCCCAGCCCTTTTTCAGTTTCGTAACCGGATTTAGCCTGAGCCGGTGTTATGGCTTATGCGGAGTCAGATCGCAAGCGTGCCTTACCTCGTCCAGGTTTAAACCTGCTGGTGAAAACTCGGCAATCGCGTAGCCGGTCCTGGTCTTGACTTCCACATTGAAGACCTGGGCCCCGATCGCGGCGCGCACTGTGCCTTTATCCATGGAAAGGACGCGGTCGGCTTCCCAATTCCAGCCCTTATTGTCGTGGCTGTCGTCGAAGCGGACACGAACTTCCATCTTGGGCTGTCCCCAGAAGCCGGGATAGTCGGGCCGTCCCAGGCGGGCGCCGGGGTTAAAGACGGCGCGCTGGTATTTGCCGTCGCCACAGGTGATTTCGATTCGTGGCTTGTAGTCCGGGTCTTCTCTAAGATAGTTGTTCGAAAGCAACTCGAACCGGACTTTTTTCGCTCCGGTCATTTTATCTTCCGACCGGAACTCCATCCACTTGCCGCCGGCGCCGGCGCCGTCTGCTTCTCCCTGGTAGGGGCTCATCGCACCCTGTTGTGCGCCGGCCGACAGTGCCGCCGCGGCCGTCAAGACTAAGGCCGCGAACCCAGTCCCCGCAGCCAATGCATACCGATTCCTATTGTGAAGCAAGCGCAATGATTTCAAGGTTTTCCTCCCAAAAAAGACCGCTTTTACTTATTCAACCCCTCCGCCCGGCAAAAGTTGTACGGCTAGCGCCTCTTTTCGCGACCGGCGAACTCATCGCACGTCGATTCGGAGATCGATATAAACCTGAGACCGGTCGTCGAACTGGCTGACGGACTTGGTGTCGCTCTTGTGGCCGTTAAACTGGGCATAGACTTCATAATCAGTCGTCGCCAGTCCGGGAAAACGATAGGTACCTTCCTGGCCAACGATGTAGGTCTTCACTGCGTGAGTGCGCAGGCTGGTCACATAGACGATGGCACCAACCACGGGATTGTCCTGCTGATCGAGCACTTTACCCAGCAGCAGCCGGCCTTGCGGCTTATCCTTATTGTCGGGAGCGGCATGGGCAGCCACGGAGACAACGAGAAGCAGCGCGGCGGCGGCCACGAGGGAAGCATCCTTGAAAGACAGTCTGGAAGCCATACGAGCCTTACTCCTCTTTCTCTGCTGAACCCTCTATTTCGTCAAGTGCAAACCAATATCCACACGCTCGTCATACTCTACGTGGATTGGCACCTCCTCCGCTAGATGTAACGGGGAACCGTCCGATGTTTTCACGCCCTTAAGGTCGGCCGATACCACATAATCGGCCTGGCCGGCGGGAACCCGCTGAGCGAATTCGCCGGAGTGATCGGAAGAGACTTCCCACTTGGCCTTTTTGTCGGGTACGCGCCGGATCTTAACCGTTATGCCAAACACCGCGCGATTATCGGGGCCCCACACCGTCCCGAAGATGAGCGCATAGGGATCGTCGGGCTTCAGCTTTTTGGACGCGGGAGAAGCACTGGCAACCGGCAGAACGTGCGGGCCCGGAGCGACACAGAAGAAAGCAAGCAGCAGGCAGAAAGAGGACAAGCGTGTGAGCGCAGCGGTGCGTTGGAATCTAGGAGTCGTCACCGTCTTCGCTCTCCACTTCTTCTTCCTCTTCTACGTAGCCGGCCTCGATCGCCTTCAATTCGAGCGGACTAGTGGTCACCACCTCAAAGTCCGTTCCGCATTCGGGGCAGGAGACGATCTCGCCTTCGTCGACCTCTTCTTCTTCTACATCCAGATCGGTTTCGCATTCGGGACAAAGAACCATGACTCCTCCACTCCCATTCGATGCCATATTTCGATGACCTTTTCGATGCTCGTATTAGATACGCTTCATAATATTTAGATTCTTTCCCCGCCGCAGGTCAAGGGGTGAGGGCTGTAGAGCGGGAGATTTATAATCCTTGGGAAAGTCGCCGGCGCCCTTGACATTTCTTTACGCCGGAGCGTACATGATTTCTCCCTGCCAGAAAAAGCCGTGGATTATGGCGGTCCGGCTGGTGAGCGTTGTGGCTGTGCCGGAGCGATGACCGGGAAGCTGTTAGGATAAGACCTAGAAGACGGTTTTCGAGTTCATGCCAAGAAACACTCCCTTCGAAATGATGCTGCCGCCGTTTCGCGGCGCAGTCCGGCAGATCATCATCGCCAGCACTGCGATTTACGTGGTGATTCTGCTGTTGATGTCGTTCGCCCCTGCCGCCGGTTCGACCGTGCTGGCGTTGGGCATTTTGGATCCGGCACACATTCGGCAAGGCTGGCTGTGGGAGTTCGTGACTTATGCCTTCATGTACGTCGATCCTCTGGAATTTGTTTTGTCGCTGCTGGGAGTCTACTTTCTGGGGGCGGCGGTGCAGGAACGCGTGGGCCAGTCTGCGTTCTACAGCCTGTTCTTCAGCAGCATCGCGCTCTCGGGAATCGCTGGATTCGCTCTCTCGCTTACCGGCGTCATTGCGCGGGGCCCCGCGCTTGGTTCTGGCGCGGCGGCCAACGCGATTCTGATGGTGTTTTATCTGTTTAATCGAGACGCGCCGTTGATGCTGTTCCCGATCCCGATTCAGATTCCGGTGAAGTGGATTGTTCTGGGTATTGCGGGTCTCGAGACAGCCTATTTGCTGCTCAACCACTTCGCGCTTTTTTATTGCGTCTCGTTGCTGGGCTTGGGCGCAGGATACGTGTGGCATACCGCGTTTTTCTCGGCGGGAGTTTCACTTCGCATTTCGGAGCTTTTCTACGGGGCCCGCAACGAGTATTACCGCTGGCGGCGGCGGCGGGCAGCGAGGAAGTTTGAAGTCTACATGCGCAAGCACGACCGCGACGTCCATTTCGACGAGCACGGTAACTACGTTCCTCCGGATGACGATCCGAACAAGGGCAACGGCGGGTCGAAATCGGGCTGGGTGAACTAACCCTGTAGCCACGGGTCTTCGCGGATTTACACGGGCCGAATGCACCGGCTGAACTCTTCGCTCTTATTTCGCGAAAAACGCCTGAAATTCCGACAATACGTTTGCTGATAGCGTTTCCCGGCCGGCTTTTCCCTTGAATCCCAGATCGTGACCTGCGCCTTCAATGGTCAGCAGCTTCGTCTTCGCCGGTATTAGCTTTAGGGCCTGCTCGATTTCCGTAATCGCGCCGAAGGGATCGCGGGCGCCTTCAACAAAGAGGGCCGGCGTGTGCAGATGGAAAAAATGCTGAGTGCGCAGCTGGTCGGGCTTGCGGGGCGGATGCAAGGGATAAGACAGCAAGAGCAGGCCAGCGGCGAGTTCCGTGGCTCGTTGCGGGGCCTTTTCTGCAAGCTCGGCGCATAGCATGCTGGCCTGGCGTCCCCCATAGGAATGGCCGCCAAGAAAGACGCATCCGCTCGCCATATTTTTGAGAACTCCGACCGCATTCCTCAGTCCGGCGCGGTCGCGTTTACCGTCGCCCGGTCCTGGCGGACCGTACGGCCGATCCTGACGGTAGGGGAGATCGCAGCGCAACACGATGAAGCCAGCCTCAGAAAAGGATTGCGCCAATGCAATCAGCAGCGGGGCTTGACAGTTCGATCCGGCACCGTGAGTCAGAACAAGTCCGTCGCCATTAGGATTTGCGGGACGATGCAGAAGGCCGCGGACGAACGGGTCCACTGAAACGTCGGTAAGAACTTGCGGGCTGGATTCGATGGACATCAGCAACGGCTGGCTCGTTTCCGGTGACGCTGGCAAGTCTGGCGATGTTACACGCCGACTTCCTCCAGCTTCTCATAAACTTTCAGGATCTGAATCTCGTTTCCCAAGCGGGCCCAACAGCGAAGCAGCTCGGGATCTTCTTGCGCGCTGCGGCGGGCCTGTTCGGAATTCCAGTAACGAAGCAGCATGTAGTGGGAATCGCCGCCGCGGTAAAGCAGATCGCGGCCGTATCCCTTATTCGAGACGATGGTATTGAGTTCATGGATGGTCGCCAGCGAAGCCGCCTCCATGCCGGGGAGTGGCTCCCAGATCGCGACGGATAGATACTCCTGCGACATACTCTGCGATTATAGCTTCTGACGCGTGGCGGTGCGCTTGCGTTTCGGTCGCGGGATGGCGTCAGCCTCTTCGGTGGTGACGGCGTGCAGGCGCATGAAGTTGGTAGAGCCGGAAGCTTGGCGCGTGCCTGCGACCACGCCCAGCACGTCACCGGACTTCAGTAGGCCTCGGCCCAACAGTTCCTCCTCAGCCATATCGACCATGCCGTCGGTGGAAACCGCCTGCGCGCATTTCATGGGCTGCACGCCCCAGTAAAGGTTAGTGCGCTGGGCCACGGTGGTGTTGTGAGTGAAGGCGTAAATGGCGGTTTGCGGCCGGTATTTTGAAATCATGCGCGCCGTGTTGCCGGTCTCGGTGAAAACGGCGATGGCGCCCATGGGCAGGTCTTCGGCGGCGTGCGCGATGGATTCGCAGATGGTTTCGGCGATGGAAAGGCCGTGACGGTCGCGGCGGCGGCGGGGCAGCGTGAACTCTCCCATGTTGCTCTCGGCTTCGATGACAATGCGCGACATCATGGCGACCGCCTCGCGGGGATAGCGGCCGCTGGCCGTTTCGCCGGAGAGCATAACTGAATCCGAACCGTCGAAAATTGCGTTGGCTACGTCGCTGGCCTCGGCCCTTGTGGGTCGCGGGTTTTCGATCATCGACTCGAGCATCTGCGTGGCCGTGATCACCGGTTTGCGCCACTGGGCGGAGCGGCGGATCACATGCTTCTGGATCACCGGAACTTTCTCTGGAGCCATTTCGACGCCCAAATCTCCCCGCGCCACCATCACGCCGTCGCAGGCTTCCAGAATCTCTTCAAGATGGTCAATCGCCTGCGGCTTCTCCAGTTTGGCAATGAGCGGAGTGTCGCTGCCGAGACCGGAAACGATCCGTCTCACCATGTTCACGTCGGCGGCGGAGCGCACGAAAGAGAGCGCAACCGCGTCTACGCCATGCTTGAGGCCGAACTCGAGATCCTTGCGGTCTTTTTCAGTCAGGGCGGGAATCGACAAGGCGGTGCCGGGCAAATTAATGCCCTGATGCTCGCCCAGCATTCCACCATTCAAAATATCGCAGACGACATCCTTACCCCGCACCGTACGCACACGCAATTCGATGAGACCGTCGCGTAGAAGAACGCGGGCGCCGGGGGCGAGCTCGCTTGCGAGATCAGGAAAGGTGGTGGAAATGCGCGTGGGGGTTCCGGTGATGTCACGGG